>Ga0164243_10008242_pt1 | contig 15423 bp, 8 predicted proteins | sample OricompcompostOP_FD_108781 | JGI IMG/M metagenome (GOLD analysis project Ga0164243, IMG submission 108781) | Organic Plus compost microbial communities from Emeryville, California, USA - Original compost - Organic plus compost (OP) | ecosystem: Engineered > Solid waste > Mixed feedstock >... | reverse complement strand
CCCGGCCAGCGGGACGCTCCCTCGCTCGACGACGGACGGCCCGGACCGACGGTCGTTGGCGCATCCGGACGTGCATTCGGTGGCGATGGGGTCCGTGTGCGCACGGTGGCGGATCAGGGCCAGTGCCCGCGGTCTCCCCGTACCCCCTCGGTTTATCGCTGCGGTGGCATCGCGCTCTCCTCTCCGGCGTGGCCGCGGACCATGACCGGAACCGTAGCGGTCGGCGGACGGTTCAGGCCGCCCGTTCGCGGTCGCCTGTGGATACCTCACCGGAGCGCTCACGCGTCGCCGACGTTATCCACAGGTGATCTCCATATGTCCACCGTTCGATATAGCGTGTGCTCCACGAGGCGGTCGTTACGGCTGGCCTCGGTTGGGCTCCATGCTCCGGAGAGGCACGACATGGCACTCACCCCCCGAACGGGCCTTGCCGCCACCGCGGCGGCCCTGCTCCTCCTCACGCTCACCCCCGGCGTGGCCGCAGCGGATCCGGACCCACGGATCGGGCTCGGCGCGGGCTGGCTCGACGCCCAGACCGCCACGCACAACCTCGACCACCTGGCCCATGTCGACAAGCCCCAGGGCTGGTTCGACCCGAACAACCCGACCGCGTCCGCCTATGTCGCCTCGGATCTCGCCTTCACCGGCGACTACGCGATCATGGGCAGCTACCACGGCTTCACGATCTACGACGTGTCGACGCCTGCGGCGCCGTCGATCGTGACCACCGTGGTCTGTCCGGGTGGCCAGGGGGACGTCTCCGTCTACGGCGACCTGGTGTTCATGTCGGTCGAGGAGAGCCGCGGCCGGCTCGACTGCGGCACCGACCCGACCGTCGGGCAGCGGTTCCAGGGCGTGCGGGTCTTCGACATCAGCGACATCCTGAACCCGCAGCAGGTCGCGGCCGTGCAGCTGTGCCGCGGCTCGCACACGCACTCGCTGGTCACCGACCCCGGCGATCCTTCCACTGTGTACGTGTACGTCTCCGGCACCACCGGCGTGCGGTCCGACGGGCTCGCGGGGTGCAACAACAACCCGGCCGACGGCGACAACCCGTCCCGCTGGCGGATCGACGTCATCAAGGTGCCGCTGGCCAACCCCGAGCTCGCCGCCGTGGTCAACAACCCGCGGCTGTTCGCTGACCCGACGACCGGCGCCGTCAACGGCCTGCAGAACCAGCCGCCGGCTCCGCGGCACCCGTCCGGCAGCACCTGGAGCCCCTCGCCGGTGACGGACGCGTGCCACGACATCACGTCGTACCCGGAGCTCGGGCTGGCCGCCGGCGCGTGCGAGGGCAACGGCATCCTGATCGACATCTCCGACCCCGCGAACCCGAAGCGGCTCGACGAGGTCTCCGACCCCAACTTCGCCTACTGGCACTCCGCGACCATCAACAACGACGGTACGAAGGTGGTCTTCACCGACGAATGGGGTGGCGGCTCGGGTGCCCGGTGCCGCGACACCGACCGGCCGGAGTGGGGTGCCAACGCCATCTTCGACATCGTCGACGGCAAGATGGAGTTCCGGTCGTACTACAAGCTGCCGGTGCCCCAGACGCTCCAGGAGAACTGCGTGGCGCACAACGGCTCGCTGATCCCGGTGCCGGGCCGCGACATCATGGCGCAGGCGTGGTATCAGGGCGGCCTGTCCCTGATGGACTTCACCGACTCGCGCAACCCGAAGGAGATCGCCTTCTTCGACCGCGGCCCGATCAGCGCGACGTCGCTGGCGTTGGGCGGCCTCTGGTCGGCGTACTGGTACAACGGCCAGATCTACGGCAGCGAGATCGCGCGGGGCTTCGACGTCTTCGGCCTGACGGCGAGCGACCACCTCTCCGCGGCCGAGATCCAGGCGGCGCGCGAGGTGCGGCTCGCCCGGTTCAACGCCCAGCACCAGCAGAAGATCACGTGGACGCCGAGCCTCGCGACGGCGCGGGCCAAGTTCGACCAACTCGCCCGCACCTGCACGTCGACGCTCACCGGCACCCACAACGGTGTGCTGGTGGTCACCGGCGTCACGTGCCTCGACGGGGCCACCGTCCGCGGCGCGGTCACGGTCCGGCCAGGGGCGTCCCTGCTGGCGATCGACTCGTCGTTCAACGGGGCGGTCGCCGCCTCATCGGCGGCGGCGGTCCACCTGTACGACAGCACGGTGAACGGCGCGGTGTCGGTCACCGGGACCGCCGGCAGCCTGGCCGTCGTCGGCTCGACGATCCGCGGCGCGGTCGCCCTGACCGGTGCCCAGACGCCGGGGGTCGCTCCGGTCGTCGCCGGCAACCAGGTGAACGGCATCCTCAGCTGCGTGGGCAACACGCCGGCACCGATCAACGTCGGCGCCGCCAACACGGTCCGCGGCCTGGCCGCCGGCCAGTGCGCGACGCTCGACTAGCGCGCCGCCGGGGTGCCCGTGCCGCCCGTGGCGGCGCGGGCACCCGCCGGCCGTGCACTCGCTCGCCGGGTGGCTCGCGCTTCCCGCCGTGGCGGGTCGAGCTTCCCGCTAGGTGGGCCCCTCGGCCGGCCGTGAAACGGCGGCCACCTACGCCGGCCCTTCAGCATCCGGCACGGCCGGCCGGCGATCCGGCAGCGCCGCCCGGCCGCGAGCCCGGCATTCCTGTCCATGGCGGGTCCGCGGGCGGCAGCGCGGTTGCCGGCGCTGGCGCTGCCAATCGCGCCACGGTGGACGGCGTCTCAACCGACGCCGACACTGTCCGTCGCCCTTCGGCAGACCGCGTCTCAACCGACGCCAGCGCAGTCCGTCGCGCTGCGGCGGACGGCGGGCTGCGGCGGACGGCGGCGGTGAGCTGGTCGTCGGGGATGCCGAACGGGGTGGGTGTGCCGGTCATGCGGCGGCTGCCGCCGCAGGGTGGCGGTGGCGCGGTTGACGCGCAGGGCGGCGGTGATGGGCCGGATGGCCGCGGCGCGGGGCAGCGCGGCGCGGAACGGTGGTGGTCGAGGCCGTCGCGCAGGATGGCGGAGCCGGCGCCGGCGGCGAGGGCCGCGACTGCGGCCTGGTGGACGACCCCGCCGACCGACAGGCCGGAGCCCTCCGACGTCCGCGCGATCATCTGAATCGACTTCGGGTAGAGGATCAATGCTGATCAAGCGTCGTGTTGCAGTCGTGGTGGTTTCGCTCGGGGCCGTCGGGGCGGCCGTCGTCGTCTGGGTCCTGATGGCGGGCGGCGACACCGGGGTGTCGCCGGGGGCGGCCGCGCCGACGGCGCGGGTGGTTCAGCCCGGGGCGCCGGGTCAGACGTCGCGGACGCTCTCGCCCGAGGAGGTCGCGCGGATGTCCGCACCGGCGCATTCGGCGGCGGACGTCGACTTCATGCGGAAGATGATCAACCATCATCTGCAAGCTCTGGAGATGACCGCGTTGGTGGACGAGCGGGCCGGGCGGGCCGAGCTGCGGCCGTTGGCCGAGCGGATCGAGGTGTCGCAGAAGGACGAGATCGCGCTGATGCAGCGCTGGCTGGTCGATCGGGACGAGGAGCTTCCCGAGCCGCACGCCGATCACGTCGGGCACCGCGACCTCATGCCGGGCATGCTCGGCGCCGAGGAGTTGGCGGCGCTCGCGGCCGCGCGGGGTGGCGCGTTCGACCGGATGTTCCTGGAGTTGATGATCCGCCATCACCAAGGGGCGATCACGATGGTCGACCAGCTCTACCGTGCCGGCGGCGGCGTCGAGTCGGCCAGCGACCAGCTGGCCCGCGAGGTCAACGCGGACCAGGCGATCGAGATCCGGCGGATGCGCGACATGCTCGCCTCACTCTGACTCCGCCGGCCACGCCACGCGTGACCCAGGCACTGGCCTGCCGGTAGGCCGTGGCGGTTCAGCACGTCGACGTAGCCGCCGGCCGCGGGCCCTGGCGGGCCGGCGGCGGTGATGTCGCCGGGCATGCGCGGTGTGGCCCAGCTGCGGCGGCTGCGAACGCCGCAGCGGCCCCAACCAGGCCGGCGGCAGTACCTCGCTAGCCATCCGCGGTGTCGCCCAGCTGCGGCGGCAGCGAACGCCGCAGCGGCCCCAACCAGGCCGGCGGCAGTACCTCGCTAGCCATCCGCCGTGTCGCCCAGCAGCGGCGGCAGCGAACGCCGCAGCGGCCCCAACCAGGCCGGCGGCAGTACCTCGCTAGCCATCCGCCGTGTCGCCCAACAGCGGCGGCAGCGAACGCCGCAGCCGCCCCAACCAGGCCGGCGGCAGTGACCTCGCTGGGCATGCGCGGGGCGACCCGGCTGTGGCTCGCTGGCCGCCTGGCAACCAGGTGTGTGGACGGATGGCGCGCCGCGAGTCCCGGAGCGGCGACGTGCTGGCGATGCGCCTCGAACGCCTCGCCCCGGAACGTCGCGGTGGAGCTGCTGGCCGCGTCTCCTGGACACGCCGGGCCCGGACGCGGACGGGCCGACAACATTGCCTGAGATCCGCCGCGTGACGCCCGCCGCCCTGGCCGCGGTCCTCACTGACCTGCCGGCCTTGTGCGGCTGCTGGGCCGCGGTGGAGCCCCGCAGCAGTTGATCAAGCGGTTCCTGGAGGCCACGCTCGAGGCCGAGATAAATGAGCGCCTCGGCATCCTGTGGTGAACCGTCGCGTGGTGCGGGCCGTAGGTCGTCAGGATTCGTTGCGCGTGTTGTATGGGAGGCGTCAGTGGACCCGTCCGATCAGTCTGCCACAGGCGATCAGCAGTGGGTGGATTACCTCGCCAAGACTGTGCTCCGGCGATGGGCGGACAGGAATTCGCTCTTCACGCAGCAGGACCGTGCGGCCTTCGACGAACCGCCGTTGCCGAACAGTCCGATTTCCCCGGTACCCATACGCACAGTCCACGAACGAGTATTGGCAGTGCTGTCGAACAATCAGGATCGGACTCCGTGGATGAGGTTTCTCAATAGCCACGACCTTCTGCGCGGCGACCTGTCCTCGCCGGAGACGTTTGAAAAGCTACTAAAGGATATCGGGCTGAAGGTATTCACGGAGGCTGACCTCGCTCGCGCTCCAGGGCCCGCCGCGGCTGGCCCGTCGATGAACGCGTCCGCTGGGACACCCGCGCCGGTACGCGCGGATCCATCATCCTCGGCGCCCCCTCCCCCAACAGAAGAACAGAGAAACATTCTGCGCAACCTGGATCTCTATGCAACCGGCATGGGGTGGAGTGCTAAAGAATTCCACAGCAAAACAGGATACCATTTGTACAACCTTCGCAAGAGCCCGGAATCTTTGCAAAAAGCGGAGGTCCTCGGCGCGCTCGCCAAAGCACTGGACGTTCCGGAGGCCGCGCTACGTCAAAGGCCCCCGGCGGGCTATTCGAGGGACAACGTCCCCGCCAACGTGGAACGCATGATGCAAACCAAGCGATGGAGCAGGCTAAAGTTAGCGGAGGAAGCACGCCTCCCTCATAGCTCCGTGTATAACGCGCTGGATCGTAGGGTTGAGTCCCAACCGCCGGTCGTCAAAAAGCTCGCGGACGCTCTGGGTGTCTCCGCCTACGAACTCCAAAAGCCTCCTGGCGCCGGACCAACGGCACCCCCCTCATCGGTGTCTGCCGCGGCCGAACTCACAGGACGCCAGCCACCACCAACCTATCGACCATCCGGCAGCCAGCTCTCGAGCGCGCAGGCCCGATCCGGTTCATCGTCGCCGGATCGTTCCTCGGTGCCGGCGAGCAGACCGCCCAGCCGCGAGTCGCCGGGGGCCCAGCGATCAAGATGACGACACGTGGATCCACGAGGTGGACGTGAGACCCGCGTGCCCCCGGGCCATAGGGCGCCGGGGGCACGTCGTTGCCATGCGGTAACGGGCTACTGGCCGGTGATCTGGAACTGCGTTCCTGGCTCCCGGACAATGTCCCCCGTCGCCGAGTTGGTGATGACCACGTTGCTCAGCGCCGCGCTTCCCCGCGCGCCGTTCTGCGCCAGGATCCCGGCCCCGTTGTTCGACTTGTCGATCCGGACGTTCGAGATCGTCGCGGTGATCAGGCCGCCGCCGCTCTTGAACTGGATGCCGTCGTACGTCGAGTCCGAGATGTCCGTGTCGCGGATGACCACGCCGGGGATGTCGCGGCCCGGCGCGAAGAGGGTGATCGCACCGAACTTCTGTTGCTCGCCCCAGAACGCGCCGCCGCACCGGTACAGGCCGTTGTTGGCGATGACCGTCTGGCCGCTGAACGGCTGCGGGCTGTGGTCGGTCGCCAGCATGATGCCCGGGTAGTTCATCGTGTCGTAGATCAGGTTGTTCTCGATCGTGTTGCCGTAGCCCCCGTAGATCGCGATGCCGTTCGCGCGCCACGGCAGTTGGATGGTGTTGTTCGTGAAGTGGTTGTCGTGGCCGATGTCCGTGGCCTGGTCGCGGACGTACGTGCTCGACCACACCGCCAGCGAGTCGTCACCGGTGGTCCGGAACGACGAGTTGAACACCCGCGAGTTGCGCGTGCTGTTGGCGAAGTTGATCCCGTCGGCGTACGTGTTGCGGATCCGCATGCCGCTGAACTCGATGCCGTCGCCCGGGTTCCAGTACGCCGGCGTGTCCGAGTAGTCCCGGCCGACCCAGGCACCGACGTTCACGTGCTCGATCCAGACGTTGCTGATCTTCGTGTTCTTGCCGAGCCGGCCGTTGATGCCGTGGCCGCGGTTGGCCCGGTTCGTCGTCATGCCGAAGATCGCCAGGTCCGAGATCTGCGTGTTGTCGTCGATGTCGAAGCCGACGTTCCCCTCGTGCGGGTGGTTGATGTTGCCGGTCACGTTCTGCGGCTCGGTCAGCGTGTAGAGCCGCGTGTGCCACATCCCGGCACCGCGGATCACCACGTTGCGGATGCCCTTCTGGTTGTAGCCCGTCCGGGTCGGGTCCGGCGAGAGGATCTTCTGTTCCTGCCGCCACTGCCCGGCCGGGATCCACACGCAGCTGATCACGCCGTTCTCGTCGTCGGTCACCGCCCGCTGGATGGCCGCGGAGTCGTCCAGCCCGTCGTTCGGCACGGCGCCGTACGCGGTGATCGACGTACATCCGGCGGGCTGCTCGAGCGGCGGCGCCACCTGCTCGAGGTCGATCAGGTCGATGTAGTAGTACGCCGCGTCGTCGCCCGCGTCCCGCTGCAGCTTGAACCGGGTGCCCGGCGGGAAGGAGCGCGGCAGCAGCGCCTGCGACTCGTCGAAGAGCCGCCGCGCGTTGGCCTGCGGCGTGTTCGACAGCCCCTCCGTGTCGTCGGTCAGCCCGTACAGCCAGCTGTTCCGCGACGACAGCGTCAGCTTCTGCACGAACTGGTCGTCCGCGTACAGGCTGATCGTCGCCGTGATGCCGCCGCCGCCCGGCGCGTCCGGGATGGCGTTGCGCACGACGATCGAGTTCGTCGGCACCGTCGAGGTGAACGCCACGTACTGCCCGGTGCTGGTCAGCCGCACCGACTTGCGGCCCGACGACTCGGTGCCGAAGTTGGTGTGCCCGAAGGTCCGCAGCGGGTCGGCCTCCACCAACGTGCCGGTGTAGCTGCCGTTCTCCGCCTCGTACGACGTGTACGGCACCGCCGCGCCGCGACCAACCACAATGGACAGAGTACGGACGTTGTTGGACTCGTTGGTCTCCGCCACCACGTTCGTGGCGTCCGCGGTCGCGGTGACCGTCGCCCCGCCGGCCGTCGCCGTCCACGTGCCGGTGACGGCGACCGGCACCGTCGCGCCGGCCGCCACCGAACCCGTGTTGGTGTTCAGCGTCGTCCCGCCCACGGCAACCCGGGTCACGGAGGCCGGCGCCGCGGTCGTTCCGCGGTTGTGCAGCGACACCGTGAACGACACCGGCGCGCCGACGGCCGGGTTCGGCGGGTTGGCGGTGATGCCGAGGATCTGCAGGTCCGGCCCCGGCGCCTGGGCGACGACCAGCTGCGCCGGCGCGGTGAGGCTGTTGTTGCCGTCGTTCTGCTCGATCACCGTGTTGGTGGGGTCGACCACCGCGGTGACCGTGTACGAGCCCATCGTCCGCGTGCCGGCGGCCACCGACACGGTGGTCGAGGCCCCCGCCGCCAGCTGGCCGACCTGCGCGCTGCCGACGACGAGCCCACCGAAGCTGACGTTGACCGTGGTGGCACCCGACGCCGCGGTTCCCGCGTTGCGCACGGTGGCCGACACGGTGATCGCGTTGTTCTCGGTGGGTGACGCCGGCGTCCAGCTCACCGCCGTGACCACGAGGTCCGGGTTCGGCGCCGGTGTGCCGCACACCTCCAGCTCGGCCACCTGGCCCGACGGCGCGCCGGAGTTGGCGGTGAAGCGCAGCCGCACGTCCGCCACCGTGCCGGAGACCGGGATCGTGACCACGTTGTCGCCCTGGACGAACTGGTAACTCGCGGCCGCCGCCAGGCTGGTGAACGCCGCCCCCGCCTGGTCACGACCCAGGACCTGGATCGTCTGGGTACGGGTGCCCCACGCCGGATCGGGGTTGAGCTTGACCCGGACGCCGGTCACCTGGTGGTTGGCACCCAGCGCCACGGTGAGGTCCTGCGGGTAGCCCGCCGCACCCTCCCAGTACGTCCCGATCTGCCCGTCGTTGGCCTTCTCCGGGGTGAACGTGAACGTGGATCCGGTCGCGGTCATCGGCCTGCCCGCCGCCACGTTCACGCAACCGGGCGGGTTGGTGCCGGGCCGGGTCGCCGTGTTGCTGTTCCCGGACAGGTTGCCGGCGTTGTCCCGGGCCCGCACGTGGTACGAGACGGTCGCCGTGCTGGGTTGAGTGTCCGCATAGGACGTGACAGCGCCGACGGACGCGATCTGCGTGCCGTCGCGGTAGACGTTGTAGCCGGCCAGCCCGCTGCCGCCCGGGTTGTCGGTCGACGCACCCCACGTGAGCGTGACCGTCGTGCCCGATGTGGACACCGACAGCGTCCCCGGCACGCTCGGCGGCGTCGTGTCGACCGGACCGCTCCCCGGCCGGGTCGCCGTGTTGCTGTTGCCCGACAGGTTGCCGGCGTTGTCCCGGGCCCGCACGTGGTACGAGACGGTCGCCGTTGTGGGCTGAGTGTCCGCATAGGACGTGGCGGTGCCGACGGAGGCGATCTGCACGCCGTCGCGGTAGACGTTGTAGCCGGCCAGGCCGCTGCCGCCCGGGTTGTCGGTCGAGGCACCCCAGGTCAGCGTGATCGTGGTGCCCGATGTGGACAGCGACAGCGTCCCCGGCACGCTCGGCGGCGTGGTGTCGGTCGGTGTGCCGCCCGGCCCGTACACCTCGATCTCGGAGATCTGCCCGGCGGGCCAGCCGCTGTTGGCCGTCACGGTGACCCGGACGTACCGGGTGGAGGTCCGCGCGAAGCTGATCGTGACCGCGTTGCCGGCCACGGCGGGGTCGAACGTGTAGCTGCGGGACCCGGCGAGGTCGGTGAACGCGCTGCCGTCGGTGCTGCCCCGCACGCTGAGCGTCTGGGTCCGGGTGCCCCAGCCCGGGGGCAGCTTGAGCACCACCCGGTCGACGTTCTGCGCCGCGCCGAGGTCGACCTGCAGCCACTGCGGGAAGGCGTTGTTGGTGCTCTCCCAGTACGTGCCGGGGTTGCCGTCGACGGCGTTGCCGGAGCCGTAGACGTCGGCGTGGCCGCTCTCGGCGGTCGGCCGGCCCTGCGCGAGGTTGGTGCCGCCGGACCCGCCGGCGCCGTAGACCTCCAACTCGGAGAGCTGCGCCGCACCCCAGCCGGTGTTGGCCGAGATCGAGATCCGGACGTACCGGGTCGAGGTCGCCCCGAAGGCGATGGTGACGGCGTTGCCGGCGGCGGGGTTGAAGGTGTACGAGGTCGCGCCGGCGATCGTGGTGAACGCGCTGCCGTTGCCGCTGCCCTGCACGGTCACCGTCTGGTTGCGGGTGCCCCAGCCGCCGGGCAGCCTGAGCACGACCTGGTCGACGCTGGTGGCGGCGCCGAGGTCGACCTGGGCCCACTGCGGGAAGGCGCCGGAGCTTTCCCAGTAGCTGCTGGCGTTGCCGTCGTTGAGGTTGCCGGCCCCGTAGGGCCCGTTCGTGGAGCTCGCGGAGGCGGTCTTGCCCAGCGCGAGGTTGGGCCCGCCGGCGGCGACCGCCGGTGCGTGCCAGCCCACGCCGGCGACCAGCGCGGCGGCGACGGCGCTCGCCACCACGCTGACCAGTCTGGATGGTCTCATCACTGTCCTTTTCGCTTCGGGACTTCTCCATGGGTACGGGCGGGCGGCCCGGCCGTGGGAGGGGCGGAAGTCGGGATGGGTGAGCGTTGCGCGAAAATTCCAGCTGCAAGCGACAAACCGAGCATTGCTTTGTCGATATCTTGCGCCAAGTTGGCCAAAGGTTACCGACGTGCTACCTGCGCGTCAACACGTCCATGCGAATCGATGGGTTGGGCTGTGGTATACAGTGTCCACATCTGGCACGGGAGACGCGCGCGCGAACGGGGAGGCGGGGCGCCGATGGCGCGGTCGTACCACCACGGCGACCTGCGGTCCGCCCTGGTGGCGGCCGGCCTGGCGGCGGCCCGCACGGGCGGCGTCGAAGCGCTGGGGCTGCGCGAGCTGACCCGCACGGTGGGCGTCACGCCCAATGCCGCGTACCGGCATTTCGCCGACCGGCGGGCACTCGTGCTGGCCGTCGCGGTCGAGGCGCAGGCCCTCCTGGCGCGGGCGATGCTCGACCGGATGGCCGCGATCCCGCCCGACGCCGCGCCGGCGGCACGCGCACTGGAACGGCTGCGCGCCGTGGGCCTGGGCTACATCGGGTTCGCGCTGGCGGAGCCCGGCTGGTTCGAGCTGGCCGTGCTGTCCGGCAATCGGCGGGAGGGTGCGGTCGCCCGCCCGTACCACCTGCTGGTGGAGGCCCTGGACGCCCTGCTGGCCGCGGGGGTGATCACGGCAGCGCAGCGGCCCCGGGCGGAGGTGGCCTGCTGGTCGGCGGTCCACGGCTTCGCCGACCTCGTGACCCGCGGCCCCCTCCAGCACCAGGACCCGCCGACCATCGAAGCCCTGACCTTGTACGTGGTCGACACGATCGTCAACGGCGTGGTGAACACGCCCGTTCCCGGACGCGACGGCGCGGGGACGCCGGGGCAGTCGAGCTGAGCCGTCGCCGACGGCTTCCGCAAACCTGCGTGTCCGAACCGATGTTTCTCCGCGCCACGCGGACCACGCTGACGGCAGCGATCGGGTGGCGGGAGGCAGGCAGGTGGGCGACATGTCAGGAATCGGGGTATGCGCGGGCCCTGCTGTCGACGCCGCCGCGGCCGACGAGCGGATGCGCGCGCTGTTCGCCCAGCACGCACGGCCGGTCTACGCCTTCCTGTTGCGGCTGACGTTCGGCGATCGCCAGTTGGCCGAAGATCTCCTCCAGGAGACCATGACGCGCGCCTGGCGCCACATCGACCGCCTGGACGCCGACATCGACACGCTGCGTCCGTGGTTGATGACCGTCGCGCGACGCGTCGCGATCGACAACGGCCGAGCCCGCAAGGCGCGGCCCATGGAGATCAGCTCCATCGACCTGCTGACACTGCCCTCGCGGGACGACGTCATCGATCGAGTGCTCGCCGTCCATTCGGTGCGGGAGGCGATGCGGACACTCTCGCCGGACCATCGCCGCGTGCTGGTCGAGACCTACTACCACGACCGGTCCGCCGCCGAGGCGGCCGCCGCGCTGGGCATCCCGGTGGGCACGGTCAGGTCCCGGGTGCACTACGCGCTGCGACGGTTGCGGGCCACCCTGGACAGCCGGCCCCGCGACGCCGACCCACGCGCCGGCGTCGAGGCGGCCCGGGCGGAAATGGGGGGCGCCGCGGGCTGATCATCCGACCGCCTCCACGTGGTGGCCGGCCTCACCTGGCCGACCGCCGGCTGGGTCATGCCCTCGAACCGGTCCGGACGGTAAGTTCGCCGGTATGGGATCTGGGGAGGTCGCCGGCGTCGACGCCTGGGTGGGGCGACGCGCCGAACTGGCGGTCCTACGGGCCGCGGCCGACCGACTCGCGGATGGTCAGGGCGGCCTTCTCTGGGTCGAGGGTGAGCCCGGCATCGGCAAGTCCACCTTGGTCGCCAAGGGCCTCGGCAGCGGGCCGCACCAGGTGTTGCACGCGACGGCCGACCAGCTCACCCAGCGTTTCCCGCTCGCCGTCATGCGCGACTGCCTCGGCGTCGTCACGCGCGCCGACGACCCGCGCCGGGCGGCGGCGGCCCAGCTCCTGCACGAACGGCGACGCGGGCCGTTCAGCGCGCACGCGCTGGCGGCCGCCGACTACGCGGACATCGAGCTGATGGTGGGGCTCGTCGACGATCTCGCGACCGAGTGCCCGACCGCACTCGTTCTCGACGACGCGCACTGGGCGGACGAGGCGTCCCTCGCGCTGTGGCGGCATCTCGCGCTCGCCGTCGACCAGCTTCCGCTGCTTCTGGTCGCGGTCAGTCGCCCGGCACCTCGGTCGCCGGCCCTGCTCGATGTGCGGGCCGTGGTGGAGCGGGCCGGCGGCACGGTGCTCAGCCTGGGTCCGCTCGGCGACGACGACGTCGAGGCGCTCGTCACGACGCTTCTGGGTGGTCCGGCCGGCGCCGCGCTGCGCGCGCTCGTCGGTCAATCCCTCGGCAACCCGCTCTACGTGCGGGAACTCCTCGACGCCCTGGTCCGCGAGCGGCGCGTCGTGCCGGCCGAGGAGGGCGTCGAGCTGGCGACTCCGGTGGAGGGCCTGCCGTCCTCGTTCACCACCGTGGTCGCCAACCGGCTCCGCATCGTGCCGGCCGGCGCGGAGGTCATGCTCCGGGCGGCGGCGCTGCTCGGACCCGCGTTCTCCGTCACCGACCTGGCGACCGTGCTCGGCACGCCGGCGTCCGAGCTGGCCGGCCGGCTGCTCGAGGCGTGCGACGACGGCATTCTCGTCGGCGCGGGCACGGAGATGGCGTTCCGGCACCCCCTCATCCGGCAGGCGCTGTACGACGCCACCCCGGCCGGTCTCCGCGCGGCGCTGCACCGGCAGGCGGCGATGGCCCTGGCCGTGAACGGCGCGGACGCCGTACGGGTGGCGGAGCAACTGATGGCCTCGGGCCAGTCCGGCGACACGGCGACCCGGAAGTGGCTGGCCGGCGCCGAGCCGATCCTCACGGCGCACGCGCCGGCCGTCGCCGCCGACCTGCTCCGGCAGGAGGTCGACGGTGACCGGGTCGACGACGGCTTCGGCGACCAGTTCGCGGTGGGGCTGGCGCGCGCGCTGTTCGCGGCCGGAAACTACGAGGAGTCGGCGGCCCGTGCGCGGCAGAGCGTGGCGACGGCCGCGCTGCCGGAGCACCGCTCGGAGGCGCACTGGCTCGCCGTCCGGTCCCTGGCCGCCCTGGACCGGGGCGACGAGGCGACCGCCGAGCTGCACCGCGCACTGTCCTGGCCGGACCTTCAGCCGACGTGGCGGGGGCGGCTGCTGGCGTTGCGGGCCATGTTCCAGCGGGCCACGGACGGCGATCTCGACTCCGCCCGGGCCCTCGCCGAGGAGGCGCTGGAGATCGCCGAGCGGTCCGCGGACCCGTACGGCGCCGCGTACGCCCTGACCAACCTGTGGCTGATCCTCGGCGTGCGCCGCGACCACGCGGCCGCCCTGCACAGCGTCGACCGGGCCCTGGCGGTCCTCGGTGACGGGCCGCAGTACGCCGACCTGCGCGCGCTGGCTCTCGACAGCCGCGTGTTCAGCCTGCAGAACCTGAACCGGTGGGCGGACGCCGAGGCCGCGCTCAAGCAGGCCCGCGACATGGAGCGGTGCTCGGGCTACACGGCGTTCACGTCGCACATCACCACCGCCGTCAACCGGTACTGGGTCGGTCTGTGGGACGACGCCCTCGCGGAGCTGGGTTCCATCGCCGACGACAACGGCGTCATGACGTACTCCGGACTGCGCGAACCCGGACCGGCGCTGCTCGCGCACGGGGTCGCCGCCCTGATCGCCGGCCGGCGCAACCAGCGCGACGTCGCCGCGGAACACCTGCGGGCCCGGCGGCGGCAGCGCGACGACGTCGCCGGCCGGGAGAACGGCGACTTCCTGGCCGCGGCGCACTCGCTCGCCCTGGAGCAGGCGGGCGAGCCGCGGCGCGCGATCGAGGTGCTGCTGGCCGCGATGCGCCGCCGCCCGGGCGAGATGACGCTGACCCACCAGTGGCTGGCGGACCTGGTGCGGCTCTGCCTCTCCTGCGGGGAGGAGGCGGCGGCGCGGGAGGCGGCGGAGATCTGTGCGGCCGAGGCGCGGGCCGAGTCGACGCCGGCCCGGGCGGCCGCGGCGGCGATCCGCTGCCGCGGGTTGCTCGACGGCGATCCGGTGGCGCTGCGCGAGGCGGTCGAGATCTACCGCGCCGCCGGCGTCACCATCGAGCTGGCCGCCGCGATAGAGGACCTGGCCGCCGCCACCGCCGGACGCGGTGCGGTCGACGAGGCGCGGCGGCTCCTCAACGAGTGCACCGCGCTCTACGAGTCGTTCGGTGCCGAGTGGGACGTCCGGCGGGCCGACAGCCGGTTGCGGGCGTTCCAGGTGCGCCGCGGTGTGCGCGGACGACGCGGCCGGCCCGCGTCGGGGTGGGAGGCGCTGACCCCGACGGAGCGGGCGATCGCCGCGCTGGTCGCCGAAGGGCTGCCGACGACCGCGATCGCCCAGCGCATGTACCTCTCCCGACGGACGGTGCAGACCCATGTGTCGCACATCCTGCGCAAGCTCGGGTTCCAGAGCCGCGTCGAGATCGCCCGGGAAGCGTTCCGGCACGCCATCTGAGCCGCGTCCAGCCGCCCGCTATTCGACCCAGCCGCGGTCGGCCGCCGCCTTGACCAACCGCCGGCGGATCTCGATGATCTCCGCCGCCGTGACCGTGCCGATGGTGTCGATGAGGACGTCGGTGATCTCCCGCTCGTACTCCGCGACCCGCAGGACCTCGATCAGGGAGTCGTCGTCGTCCGCGGCGGCCTGAGTGCGCGCCGCCGGCGCCGCCGGGGCGGGCGAGGCCGTGGACGACCGTGGCGACGAGAGGACGCGCAGGTTCGCCGCCCGCAGCCCCCGGTCGCTCATCACGGTGTCGTACTCCACACGCGTCCCCGGGTGAAGGACCTGGGCTGCCTCTCCGATGTCGTTCATATGGACGAAAACGTCTTCACCGCCGGCATCAGGTTCGATGAATCCGTACCCGTTCATCCTGCTGAACCGGATAACCCGCCCTGTCGCCATCTGATCACCATCCACCGATACGAAACCGACAAACACCCCACCGAACCCGGTGTCCAGTCTCCCCCCACCGTGACGACGACAGGCTGACCTTGACCATTCAACCTCTGTAACTGCGGTCGTCCGGGGTGTCGCCGGGTCTGACGAGTTGGTGTTGGTAGGCGAACACGACCAGTTGTGCGCGGTCGCGGGCGTTCAATTTTGTCATCGTACGGTTGATGTGGGTCTTCACCGTCAGCGGCGAGAGGTGGAGCCGTTCGGCAATGTCCTGATTGGAT
>Ga0164243_10008241_pt1 | contig 15424 bp, 13 predicted proteins | sample OricompcompostOP_FD_108781 | JGI IMG/M metagenome (GOLD analysis project Ga0164243, IMG submission 108781) | Organic Plus compost microbial communities from Emeryville, California, USA - Original compost - Organic plus compost (OP) | ecosystem: Engineered > Solid waste > Mixed feedstock >... | reverse complement strand
TTATTTAAGGAGGCAAGGAAAGAAAATTCCCTTCCTTAATATTCTTCCTCCGCTCCTTAATTTTCTTACCTCACTTAAAAAAAATCTTTGCGCTCTCTGCCTTCTTTGCCCCTTTGCGTGAAACAATTTTGTTTTTCTGAAATGTTGTTGTATCTTTGCGTTCCTAAAAATAAGAGGCAAATATTATGTTGATAATTGATTCTAAAGATTGCGAAAACATAGACAAGGCGCTTAAAAAATATAAGAAAAAATTTGAGAAAGCACGCATCTTGCTGCAACTCAGATCTCGCCAGTCTTTCACCAAACCATCTGTTAAACGTCGTAACGAAGTGCTGAAGGCAGTTTACAAACAACAGTTGGCCTCTGGTAAATTCGATGCTTAATCTGTAAATCAGTCGCTGAACTGATTACAGCTCAAAATATTTGATGATTGTAAGGTTTTTTATAACTTTACAATCATCAATCTTTTTGTGTTGAACGAACCGTTATACTCCTTAGCTGAGCGCTTCCTTTCCTACATAGCGCTTGAAAAGCGATACTCCGCTCATACGGCTACCGCCTATCGCAACGATCTACTCCAATTATTTGATTATATATCTATCCACTATGGGGCTACCCCTGTGGAAGACATCAGTCATGTCATGATCCGCAGCTGGCTTGCTCAGTTGATGGATGATGCCGTAACTGCAAGAAGCGTCAACCGCAAGATCTCTACCCTTAAATCATTCTTTAAATACTGCATGCGCATGGGATTGCTGAAGCAATCGCCTATGACGAAGGTAATTTCACCTAAGGTAAAAAAGCGCCTGCCCGGTTTTATTGAAGAAAAGGGGATGCGCGCGTTGGAAGATAATGTAAGCCCGGTTTCTGTGACCAGCCTGCATATTTTCAACGACGACTTTGAAGGGCGCACCCATCGCCTGATCTTTGAGATCTTTTACCAGACAGGTATCCGTTTATCTGAGCTGATAGGGTTGGAGGAGTTTAAGATAGATAAAGGGAACAAGACTATTAAAGTACTAGGTAAAGGGAACAAAGAAAGGATCATTCCTGTCAGCGAGCGTTTATTATCGCAGATGGAGACATATATGGAAGAAAAGAGGAGTGTCCTGGAAGAGATAGAACCATTGGTATTGCTGGTACACCCGGTTACCGGCCGGAGGTTATACCCTAAGTATGTGTACCTGATGGTACGGAAGTATTTAACAGAGCACCAGATCACGACATTAAAGAAGAAAAGTCCGCATGTGTTGCGGCATACTTTTGCGACGCATTTGACAAATAACGGGGCAAAACTGAATGCGGTCAAGGAATTATTAGGGCATGCAAATCTTTCAGCCACACAGGTTTATACGCACAATAGCATAGAGAAATTAAAGAAGGCATACAATCAGGCGCACCCCAAGGCATAACGCTTTAACAAAAAATTATGCGATAAAACCGCATTTCAAAGTAAAAGTGATTATATTAGTAGTAGACTTACTCACCTAAACAGAGAATGCCTATGACCTCAGTTTACTAACTGGAATCTAGATTGTTAAATATTTAAAAAATTAGTGCTATGAACGTACAAATTCAAACTGTGCATTTTGATGCTGACTCAAAATTGATAGATCACGTGAACAAAAAGATTCAGAAGCTAAACACCTTTTACGACAAGATAGTGAGTGTAGATGTTTTCCTGAAGTTGGATAATATAACGCATCAAATCAAAGATAAGATTGCCGAAATTAGAGTACGTATCCCTCGCCAAGATCTATTTGTAAAGCACGAGTCGAAATCTTTCGAGGAGTCATTTGATCTAGCATTTGACTCATTGGTTAACCAGGTAAAAAGAAAGAAGGAGAAGAAATTTCAATAATTTTCTAAAATAATTTTGGAAATATTAATCTCTTTGCTACCTTTGCCATCCCGATTCAAAAAGAGGGTTGGGAAAGGTAGCAAAGTTCTTTATGGTAGGGCGTTTTCGGGGAAGCAGGTAATTTTTTAAATATTTGTAAGAAACTGAAAAAAAGATTTTGAGAATTGAAAAATTCTCTTAATTTTGCGCTCTCTTTCAACGAGTTACTTATTAATTGAAAGAATGTTTTTTGAAAGATGCCAGCATAGCTCAGTTGGCCAGAGCTACTGATTTGTAATCAGTGGGTCGGGGGTTCGAATCCCTCTGCTGGCTCATCGATTTTGGATTTTTTGATGTCAGGTTTAGATTGATTTTCCGATTTAAATTCAGGTATAAAAAATTGAAATCAAGAAAAATGTTAGGGCAGGTTCCAGAGCGGCCAAATGGGGCGGACTGTAAATCCGCTGACTACGTCTTCATAGGTTCGAATCCTATCCTGCCCACCTCGACAGCGTGTTCCGCTTTTGCCCTTCGCAGAGGCGGAATATAACTGTGATGTAAGGTGAGTAATTCTTACATAAGATTAAAATACTCGGTTACAACAGCTTAAAAGCTCTTTTTTTATATTCTATAATTCTTTAAGTGGAAAGTTGCCAGGTGGTTTTCCGGATGCTTAGTGAATTAAAAATGCGGGAGTAGCTCAGTTGGTAGAGCGACAGCCTTCCAAGCTGTAGGTCGCGGGTTCGAGCCTCGTCTCCCGCTCGTATTTTTTTTTGATGCAATTTTCAAGCTGTTGTAGCTCAGGGGTAGAGCACTTCCTTGGTAAGGAAGAGGTCGAGAGTTCAATTCTCTTCAACAGCTCATTGAATTTTTAGAAGAAGAGTTGTAGTGACTATTTAATCGCCTCAACAGTCTCCATAAAATTCGAATTTCGGAATTCGAATTTATTAATTCCCACTCCGAAATTAAACTTAACGTTGTAGCTCAATGGAAGAGCGACCCTTTTTTATTTAGGGGAGGCCATGAGTTCAATTCTCATCAACGGTACAAGTTTGTAAAACCGTTTTTGTTAAAAACAACTATCAATACAATCTTTACAAACCATCTAAAAAGAAAATAAAATGGCAAAAGAAACCTTCAAGCGGGATAAACCCCACGTAAACATTGGTACCATCGGCCACGTGGATCATGGTAAAACTACTTTGACTGCTGCCATTACCACAATTTTGGCAAACAAAGGTCTGGCAGAGAAGAGAGGTTATGATGAGATCGATGCTGCTCCTGAAGAAAAAGAAAGAGGTATTACTATCAATACAGCTCACGTAGAGTATCAGACTGCAACTCGTCACTATGCTCACGTTGACTGTCCTGGTCACGCTGACTATGTGAAAAACATGATCACCGGTGCTGCGCAGATGGACGGTGCTATCCTCGTGGTGGCAGCTACAGATGGTCCTATGCCACAAACAAGAGAGCACATCCTCCTGGCTCGTCAGGTAGGTGTACCTCGTATCGTAGTGTTCATGAACAAAGTTGACCTGGTTGATGACGCTGAACTGTTAGAACTGGTTGAAATCGAAATCCGTGACCTGTTATCATCTAACGGTTTCGATGGCGATAACGTTCCTGTTATCCAAGGTTCTGCTACCGGCGCGCTGGCTGGCGATGCTAAATGGGTTGAACAGATCGAAAAACTGATGGATGCAGTTGATACTTACATTCCTCTGCCTCCACGTCCAGTTGATCAACCATTCCTGATGTCAGTTGAAGACGTATTCTCTATCACCGGTCGTGGTACTGTTGCTACCGGTCGTATCGAAAGAGGTCGTATTAAAGTAGGTGACAACGTGGAAATCGTTGGTCTGCAAGAAGAACCACTGAAATCTACTTGTACTGGCGTTGAAATGTTCAAAAAATTACTGGATGAAGGTGAAGCAGGTGATAACGCAGGTCTGTTGCTCCGCGGTATTGAGAAAACTCAAATCCGTCGTGGTATGGTTATCTGCCAACCTGGTACCATCACTCCACACACCGAATTCAAATGCGAAGTTTACGTACTGAGCAAAGAAGAAGGTGGTCGTCACACTCCGTTCTTCAACAAATACCGTCCTCAGTTCTACTTCCGTACTACTGACGTTACCGGTGAAGTTGAATTACCAGCTGGCGTAGAAATGGTTATGCCTGGTGATAACGTAACACTGACTGTAAAACTGATCCAACCAATCGCGATGGACAAAGGTCTGAAATTCGCGATCCGTGAAGGCGGTCGTACAGTAGGTGCTGGTCAGGTTACTGAAATCCTGAAGTAATCACTGAATAATATTCCAAGCCATTAGCTTTGGCTACTAAAATCAACTTTTATTATTATATTTGTTGATGCCTGAAAGCTAAGCTAATGGCTTCTTATACGGGTATGGTGCAACGGTAGCATACGGGTCTCCAAAACCTTTGATCTGGGTTCGAATCCTAGTACCCGTGCAGACTTAATAAAAAAAGACTTAAATGGTTGAATTGTTGTTATTCAAAATATGACAATCCAACCATTTTTAGGCTTTAAATCAATTGACCTTAATTAGTTAACTTTATATAATGAATAAGATCAGAAATTATTTCCGCGAGTCTTATCATGAATTGGTTTATAAAGTGTCTTGGCCTACCTGGCAAGAGCTCCAATCCTCTACCATGATCGTATTGATCGCTACTATATTCGTTACTGCTATGGTGTGGGGTATGGATGCAGCTTCCAATTTTGTGTTAACTCACTATTACGAAATTTTCAAAAAATAAATAAATGGATGCAGCCAATATTCCTGCCCAGGAAACAAAGTGGTATGTACTCCGCGTTGTTAGTGGCAAGGAAAAGAAAGTGAAAGAATACCTGGATATTGAGGTACGCCGCTCCGACTGGGGTAACGTCATCACCCAAATCTTCCTCCCGGTAGAGAAAGTTTATAAAGTGCAAGCTGGTAAAAAAGTAATGCGCGAAAAAAACTTCTACCCTGGGTATGTAATGATAGAGGCTGTGGATGGCAAAATGACGGATGAAGTGATCCAGGCTATCCGTAACGTATCCGGTGTTATTCATTTCTTAGGAAAAGAAAAACCTATCGCCCTTCGTAAAGCCGAAGTAAATAAAATGCTCGGTAAAGTAGATGAACTCAGCGATCAGGGCCTCACAATGAGCGAACCATTCATCGTAGGCGAAACTATCAAGATCATCGACGGACCATTCAACGACTTTAACGGAGTGATCGAAGAAGTGATCGAAGATAAAAAGAAACTGAAAGTAACTGTAAAGATCTTCGGACGCGCTACCCCTGTAGAACTCAACTTCATGCAGGTAGAAAAATTAGCTTAAACCGATCTGAATATTATTGAAACCGTCTCTACTCCGTAGAGGCGGTTTTTTATTTGTACCATTTATGAAACGTATATTCCTAACCGTTACCTGCTTCCTTTACCTTGCCCTGGGCAATGCCCGGCAAACGGCCGCTACAACCCAATTCGATACCATTCCCGCCGCTGCCGCCAGCTCCGTAACCTCTATGGCCAACTGGTTGCAACAACACCACCAGGGCAACCAACGGAAAATACTGCAGTCGCTCTACGGCTGGATGGCCGAAAATATCCGCTATGATATGGTAAACACCTACCTGCCGGATTATTATAAAGACACCGCCGATGCCGTCAACAAAACGCTTAAAACCCATGTAGCCGTTTGCCAGGGATATGCATCCCTCTTTATGGAAGTGGCCAGGCAGGCCCATATTCCTGCCCAACTCGTGACCGGTTATACCTTCTCCCAAAACAAACTGGATAACAGCAGTCATGCATGGGTTGCCGTATTTACTGATAACCAGTGGCGGCTGGTCGACCCTACCTGGGGTAGCGGAGCCGTTATCAACGGTCATTATACCAAACGCCTGAACTGGAATTACTTCCTGGTGGCGCCGGAGCAGTTCATCAAACATCATGTGCCCTTCGACCCGCTTTTCCAGTTCCTGGATAACCCCTATACACATCCGGAGATCCTGAACGGGAAAACCGAAAAAAGACAGTTCGCCTATGGAGATACGCTCGCCTGGTTTAACCGGCTGTCGACCGTCGACAAAGCGGATAACGCCGCTGCCAGGATTGCCAGGTTTGGTGTTACCAACCAGCTGATCGGAGCGGAATTGCAGAACTTAAGAAACATCGTTAGTGCAGGAAGGCAAAATATGTTGGTAGATGAACATAACCGGCAAGCCTCCAGGATTAACAGTCTAAGCAGCCGGTTCAATGAAGTGGTTGGCTCCTACAACGAATATGTGGAATTCAAAAACAAGCAGTTTTCTCCTTCCAAACCCGACAACGATATCAGGGCCTGGGTGGATGAAATGTATAGCCGCTTATCGGATATTGATAAACAATTAAATGAAATTGTACCAAGTGATAACAATATCGCTACAAATATTGGAGAACTGAAAGCGGCGGAAAATGGGCTCAGGAAGAAAGTAGCGGAAGAGCAGGCGTTTGTGGACAGATATATCAAAACAGGTAAACTGTTCAGGAAAACCTTGTTTTACAAGTTCGGACGATAGCAGCTATAGTATAAATGATTTGAATTTTTTATTTTAGTCGATCGGGCCGGGAGCCCGCATAGAGTCATTCCCCCTATATCTTTGGTTTTTATGAAACAGTTGTTGGCTGTATTGATTGGAGTATTGCTGGGCAGCCAGGCAAGCGCCCAGGTGAAAGCTAAACCGGCGGCAGTAGCCATGCCGCAGATCCCTGCCAGTGAAACTACCTCCCCCGAGGCCATGGCCCGGTGGCTGAAAACACATACTGCAGGAAGTGTGGCCTTTCAGCGGGCCTTATTTAACTGGATGGCAACAAATATCGCTTATGACGCTGCCAACATGAACCGGCTGAATAGCTACCGCGATACGGCGGCAGCGGTATCGCGCACTCTCGCTACGAAAGTGGGACTGTGTACTGATTATGCGGTCTTGTATACCCTGGTTTGCCGGGCCGGCGGAATCAATGCTGTTGTAGTAACAGGATATGCCTTGCAGAATGAGCTGATGATCCCTAATGGTTCCCATGATTGGGTTGCAGTAAAAGAAGGAGGTCAGTGGACGATCGTAGATCCCACCTGGGGCGCGGGGTATGTGGATAACGGGAAGTTTGTACAGCGTACGAACTGGAAATGGTTCCAGGCGCCGCCGCAGATGGCTGTTAAAACCCATATGCCTTATGACCCGATGTGGCAGTTTTCGGCACATCCACTCAGGCATGACGAATTAACTCCGCAGGGAATAGCGGCAGCGGCGAAGAGACCTGCCTTTGCGTATAACGACAGTATCAGGGTTTGGGCCAAACAGAGCCGGTTGCAGCGCTTGCAGGCGGCAGCAGCCAGGATCAGGCAATTTGGGGGGCCTGCGAACCCTTTTATAATGAGTGAACTGGAGTGGATGGACCAGACGATCAGTGTGCTGGCGTCGAACGAGGAGATAGAGCGGCATAACAGGAGCGTAGATGAATTTAACGAAGTGAACCGCAGCTATAGGGAGGTGGTGAGGTTGTTCAATGAATATGTGAATTTCAAGAACAGGCAGTTTACGCCGGAGATGAATGATCTGTCGTTGCGCCGGATGATCGACGGGGTGTCTGCCCGGTTGGGTGGCGTGATGAAATCGTTGACGGGATTGCTGCAGGTGGAAGCCGTCCGGGCAAATGCTTCGGAGTTGCATGATGCGGTGGCGGAACTGGAAAGCAGGGTAAAGACGGAGCAGTTATTTGTTGGAAAGTATATAAAGACGGAGAGGGGGAAACGGAAGCAATTATTTTCTGAATAATTCGTACCTTTGCAGACTTCCAATGGTAAGAAATTTTTCTGTGAAATGCAATAGTTTTGTAAAAAAATCCCTTTTCTACGCAAAAAGGATGCCCAAAATCAAATAGTTTTGGACAAATTCACATTAATATATACCTTTGCATCCCCTTTAAAAGGTTTTTTTAGTCCTTTTAGCTTTGGGAGCTTTCTACGTTGTAGGGAGCGTTAAACCAAAATAAATCAATAAACATGGCAAAAGAGATCGCAACGTACGTGAAATTGCAGGTGAAAGGCGGCCAGGCCAATCCTGCACCTCCAATTGGTCCCGCGCTGGGTTCCAAAGGTGTGAACATCATGGAGTTCTGCAAACAGTTCAATGCCCGTACCCAGGATAAAATGGGTAAAGTATTGCCTGTGTTGCTGACTGTTTACACTGACAAATCTTTCGACTTCGTAATCAAGACTCCTCCGGCTCCTGTACAGCTGTTGGAAGCTGCTAAAGTTCAAAGTGGTTCTAAAGAGCCTAACCGTAACAAGGTTGGTAAAGTAACCTGGGCTCAGGTTGAAGCAATTGCACAGGATAAGATGCCTGATCTGAACTGCTTCACTCTGAAAAGTGCGATGAGCATGGTTGCAGGTACTGCACGTAGCATGGGTCTTACTGTAGAAGGTAAAGCTCCTTGGGAAAACTAATTTTGTTTCACCCTGTTGAGGCAGGATCTTAAAAATCATTTTGAAAATGGCAACTAAAAAGAGAAAAGTAGCTGACGCTAAGGTGGACAAAAACAAGTCTTACAGCTTGAAAGAGGCGTCTACTTTGGTTAAAGATATTAACTGTACGAAATTCGACAGCTCTGTCGATTTACATATCCGCTTAGGCGTTGATCCTAAGAAAGCAGACCAGGCTATCCGTGGTTCCGTAACGCTTCCTCACGGTACTGGTAAAACTAAAAGGGTTTTAGTGCTTTGCACCCCTGATAAAGAAGCTGCTGCAAAAGAAGCAGGTGCTGACTTCGTTGGTTTGGATGAATTTATCCAGAAGATCGAAGCTGGCTGGACTGAAGTAGACGTAATCGTAGCTACTCCTGCTGTAATGCCGAAAATCGGTAAACTGGGTAAGATCTTAGGTCCTCGTAACCTGATGCCTAACCCTAAGACCGGTACTGTTACAAACGACGTTGCAGCTGCAGTAACTGAGGTTAAAGGTGGTAAGATCACTTTCAAGGTAGATAAAGCTGGTATCATCCACGCTTCTATCGGTCGTGTATCTTTCGCTGCTGATAAAATTGAGCAGAACTCTCTGGAACTGATCAATGCTATTATCAAGCTGAAACCATCTACTGCTAAAGGTACTTACCTCAAAGGTTTGTCTATGGCAAGCACTATGAGTCCTGGTATTGTTATCGATACTAAATCTGTTCAAAACTAATTGATCACGAGTTGTAGCCGTTATCTGTAAAGATGTGGCTTGCTACAAACGTTAAAACATGAATAAAGATCAAAAACAAGAAGTGATCGAACTGCTGAAAAGTAAGTTCTCTCAATACAGCAACTTTTACGTTACCAACACTGAGTCTCTGACTGTTGCACAGGTAAATAGCCTGAGGAAGACTTGCTTTGATAAGCAAGTGGAAATGAAGGTAGCTAAAAACACTTTGATTCGTAAGGCATTGGAAGCATTGGATAGTGAAAAGTATGCACCGGTTTTCGATAGCCTGCATGGTGTAACTGCCCTGATGTTTTCAGACAGTCCTAAAGAACCAGCTGTAATTATTTCTTCTTTCCGTAAAGACAACGGTAAATTAGAAAAACCAGTATTGAAAGCTGCTTTCGTAGCAGATGAGCTGTATGTTGGCGATGACCAGCTGGCTACACTGACAAAGATCAAAACCAAGAACGAACTCATTGGAGAAGTTATTGGTCTGTTGCAATCTCCTGCAAAACGCGTTATCGCTGCTTTGCTGGAAAAAGGCAAGAACGAAGGTGCTGCAGTGGCAGAAGCTCCGGCAGCAGAATAATTGGAAAGACCGTTTTTTTAACATCGGGATTTTTCCACAACACATTGGCTTCCAAGTCACAATATACATTTAACACATTACAAAAATTTATTAAAACATAAAAAAATGGCAGACGTAAAAGCATTAGCTGAACAATTAGTAGGTTTAACTGTTAAGGAAGTTCAGGAATTAGCAGATGTATTGAAAACTGAATACGGTATTGAACCAGCTGCTGCTGCAGTAGTTGTTGCTGCAGGTGGCGAAGGCGGTGGTGCTGCTGCTGAAGAAAAAACTGCATTCAACGTAGTCCTGAAATCTGCAGGTGCTTCTAAACTGAACGTTGTTAAGGTTGTAAAAGACCTGACTGGCCTTGGTCTGAAAGAAGCGAAAGAACTGGTTGACGGCGCTCCTAAAAATGTAAAAGAAGGAGTAAGCAAAGCTGAAGCTGAAGACCTGAAAGCTAAGCTGACTGAAGCTGGAGCTGAAGTTGAAATTCAGTAATTCTTTGCTTAAGTATACATCTTTTAAGGTCAAAAGTGCCCATTGCACTTTTGGCCTTATTCCCTTTGGGAAAGTGTCTTTTTCAGAGAGTCAAAATAGGGAATCACTAAGGAGTGACTTTGACAATGTGCAGAAGGCAAAAATATCAGGATGGTATTGACAAAGAAATCTTAATTTCCCTAATTCTTACAAGTCATATAACTGCTAACTTCGAATATGTCTCTAAAAAAAGCCCAAACAAACGAAAGAGTAAATTTTGGAAAGATCAAACAAATTACTGAGACACCGGATCTGTTGGCTATCCAAATCCAATCTTTCAAGGATTTCTTCCAATTAGAAACCACACCAGACAAGCGAAACAACGAAGGACTTTTTAAGGTATTTAAAGAGAACTTCCCGATTACTGATACCCGGAATATCTTTAATCTGGAATTCCTCGATTACTTTGTGGACCCCCCACGGTACACAATCGAGGAATGTATCGAGCGTGGGCTTACCTATTCAGTTCCATTAAAGGCGAAACTTCGCCTGAGCTGTAACGATGAGGAGCATGTGGATTTCCAGACAATTGTTCAGGATGTGTTCCTCGGAAACATCCCGTACATGACTCCAAGAGGTACTTTCGTTATCAATGGAGCTGAGCGTGTAGTTGTTTCTCAGCTGCATCGTTCTCCTGGTGTTTTCTTTGGCCAATCCGTACATCCGAACGGTACCAAGATCTACTCCGCAAGAGTAATACCGTTCAAGGGCGCGTGGATGGAGTTTGCAACCGACATCAACAACGTGATGTACGCGTACATCGACCGTAAGAAAAAATTCCCGGTTACCACCCTGTTACGTGCTATCGGGTACGAAACAGATAAGGATATTCTTCAGCTGTTCGGAATGGCAGATGAAGTAAAAGCAGACAAGAAAAGTCTGGAAAAATATGCCGGCAAAAAGCTGGCTGCCCGCGTGTTAAGAAGCTGGGTGGAAGACTTTGTGGATGAAGATACCGGTGAGGTGGTGAGTATCGAGCGTAACGAAATCATGCTCGAACGTGATAGCATCCTGGACGAAGAAAGCATCGAAACCATCGTAGACATGGGCCTGAAGAGTGTTTTCGTTCAGAAGGAAGAGGTAAGTGGTGATTTTTCCATCATCTACAACACATTAAATAAGGATACATCTAACTCCGAGCTGGAAGCCGTTCAGCACATCTACCGCCAACTGCGCGGTGCCGATGCGCCGGATGATGAAACCGCAAGGGGTATCATCGATAAATTATTCTTCTCCGACAAACGTTACGACCTCGGAGATGTTGGTCGTTATAAGATCAACAGAAAATTAGGTCTGTCTACACCTTTGGATATGAAGGTGCTGACAAAAGACGATATTATCTCCATCATCAAATACCTGGTACAACTGACTAACGGTAAAGCCGAGATCGATGACATCGATCACCTCTCTAACCGTAGGGTACGTACCGTGGGTGAGCAGTTATATGCTCAGTTTGGTGTTGGTCTTGCACGTATGGCCCGTACCATCCGTGAAAGAATGAACGTTCGTGATAACGAGGTGTTCACACCGGTAGACCTGATCAATGCAAGAACCCTTTCTTCCGTGATCAACTCCTTCTTCGGTACCTCCCAGTTATCACAGTTCCTGGATCAGACTAACCCACTGTCTGAAATCACTCACAAACGCCGTATCTCGGCTCTCGGACCCGGCGGTTTAAGCCGTGAAAGAGCAGGCTTCGAGGTGCGTGACGTACACTACAGCCACTATGGCCGTTTGTGTACCATCGAAACACCGGAAGGTCCAAACATCGGTCTGATCTCTACTCTTTGCGTTCACGCGAAAGTAAACGAGATGGGCTTCATCGAAACTCCATACCGCAAAGTGGATGATGGAAAAGTAGATATGAATAAAGTGGAGTTCCTGAGCGCTGAAGAAGAAGATTCCGTGAAGATCGCACAGGCTAACGCACCACTGGACGAGAAAGGACATTTCCTGAACGAAAAAGTAAAATCCCGCGAAACCGGTGACTTCCCGATCCTCGACAGGGATGAAGTGGAATTCATGGACGTTGCGCCTAACCAGATCGTAGGTTTGAGTGCTTCACTGATTCCGTTCCTGGAACATGATGACGCCAACCGTGCGCTGATGGGATCAAACATGCAACGTCAGGCCGTGCCACTGCTGAATCCGGAAGTACCTATCGTAGGTACCGGCCTGGAAGGCAAGGCAGCCCGCGACTCTCGTCTGCAGATCACTGCCGATGGAAATGGCGTAGTTGAATTCGTAGATGCCAACGAGATCCATGTTCGTTATGAGCGCGATGAAATGCAAAAACTGGTTAGCTTCGAAGATGACCTGGTAGTATATACCCTCACCAAATTCGTTAAAACCAACCAAAGCACCTGTATCAACCTGCGTCCTTGCGTGAAGAAAGGTCAACGCGTACAGTTCGGCGACTTCCTCACCGAAGGTTATGCAACCCGCGGTGGTGAACTGGCCCTGGGACGTAACCTGAAAGTTGCGTTCATGCCTTGGAAAGGTTACAACTTTGAGGATGCGATCGTGATCTCTGAACGTGTTGCACGTGAAGACCTGTTCACTTCTATCCACATCGATGAATACGAACTGGAAGTACGTGATACTAAACTGGGTGAAGAAGAACTGACACCGGATATTCCTAACGTAAGTGAAGAGGCTACCAAAGACCTCGACCAGAACGGTATTATCCGTGTTGGCGCTCACATTAAAGAAGGTGATATCCTCATAGGTAAGATCACTCCGCGTGGTGAATCCGATCCTTCTCCTGAAGAAAAACTCCTGAGAGCAATCTTCGGTGATAAAGCATCTGATGCGAAAGACGCTTCTTTGAAAGCACCTCCATCTACAGAAGGTGTGGTGATCGATAAGAAACTGTTCAGCCGCGCGAAAAAAGATAAAAATTCTAAAACCCGCGAGAAAGCAGCAATTGAGAAACTGGAAAAGATCCACCAGAAGAATGCAGAAGACCTGCTGGAAGTGCTGATGAGCAAATTGTTGGTATTACTGAAAGATAAAACTTCTCAGGGCGTTACCAATACTTACGGTGAAGTACTGATCTCCAAAGGCTCTAAGTTCTCTCAAAAGAACCTGGTGAACATCGATTTCATGAACGTGAACCCACTTGGCTGGACAACAGACGAAGTGACCAACGATCAGATCAATACGCTGTTACACAACTATAACATCAAATACAACGAAGAACTCGGACGTTACAAACGCGAGAAGTTCAACATCTCCATCGGAGATGAACTGCCAGCCGGTGTATTGAAACTTGCAAAAGTTTACCTGGCCAGCAAACGTAAGTTGAAAGTTGGTGATAAAATGGCGGGTCGTCACGGTAACAAGGGTATCGTTGCCAAAATCGTAAGGGACGAAGATATGCCGTTCCTGGAAGATGGTACGCCGCTGGATATCGTGTTGAACCCACTCGGGGTACCTTCCCGTATGAACCTCGGACAGATCTACGAAACTGTATTAGGTTGGGCAGGTCTGAAACTGGGAGTACGCTTTGCTACACCGATCTTTGACGGTGCTACTACTGAAGAAATCGCCGCATATATCAACGAGGCTGGTTTGCCAAGCTTCGGTCACGCTTACCTGTATGATGGTGAAACGGGCGACCGCTTCCACCAGAAAGCAACCGTAGGTGTTATCTATATGCTGAAACTGAGCCACATGGTGGATGATAAGATGCACGCCCGTTCTATCGGACCATACAGCCTTATTACCCAACAACCATTGGGTGGTAAAGCCCAGTTCGGTGGTCAGCGTTTTGGTGAGATGGAAGTATGGGCACTGGAAGCATATGGTGCATCCAATATCCTGCAAGAGCTGCTTACAATTAAATCCGATGATATCGTAGGTCGTGCCAAAGCTTATGAATCAATTGTGAAAGGAGACAACATACCGAAAGCCGGTGTACCTGAATCCTTCAACGTATTGATCCATGAATTGCGTGGTCTGGGTCTGGATCTGAAATTTGATTAATCTATTGGCTATCCGTTCCTCTCAGGAGCGGATAGCTTACTCAATTTTCAGTAAACGAATTTTGCCACTAGCTAACAACTAACGGCTAACCGCTTAAAGCTAATTACAGATGGCTATCAAAAAAGAAAATCGTCCTAAATCAAATTTTAACAGCATTACCATTAGTCTGGCTTCTCCCGATACTATTCTGGAGCGTTCATACGGTGAGGTGCTGAAACCTGAAACTATCAACTACCGTACTTATAAACCGGAACGTGATGGTTTGTTCTGCGAAAGGATCTTCGGTCCTGTAAAGGATTATGAGTGCTATTGCGGTAAATACAAACGTATCCGTTATAAAGGCATAGTGTGCGACCGTTGCGGTGTTGAAGTAACAGAAAAGAAAGTACGCCGTGAAAGAATGGGACACATTCGTTTAGTGGTTCCTGTTGTTCACATCTGGTACTTTAAATCACTCCCTAATAAAATTGGTTACCTGCTTGGCATGTCTTCCAAGAAATTGGAAACAATCATCTACTATGAAAGATATGTAATAATCCAGCCAGGTATGAAACAGGAAAAAGGCCTGAACTACGGTGACTTGCTCACTGAAGAAGAATACCTGGATATCCTGGATACTTTACCAAAAGACAATCAACTGTTACCGGATGAAGATCCTAACAAGTTCATTGCCAGGATGGGTGCTGAAGCAGTTGAAATGATGCTGGCCCGTATTGACCTGGACAGCTTGTCTTATCAGCTGCGTAACCAGGCTGCTACCGAAACTTCTCAACAACGTAAAGCTGAGGCTTTAAAACGCCTGAGCGTTGTGGAAGCTTTCCGTGAAGCCAATAGCCGCGTAGAAAACCGTCCTGAATGGATGGTAATGCAATATATCCCTGTTGTTCCGCCTGAACTGCGTCCGTTAGTTCCGTTGGATGGCGGTCGTTTCGCGTCTTCCGACCTGAACGATCTTTACCGCAGGGTAATTATCCGTAACAACCGTCTGAAACGTCTGATTGAAATCAAGGCGCCTGAAGTGATCCTCCGTAACGAAAAACGTATGTTGCAGGAAGCGGTGGATTCCCTGTTCGACAACTCCCGTAAATCCAACGCGGTAAAAGCGGAAGGTGGTCGCGCCCTGAAATCTCTCTCCGATGTACTGAAAGGTAAACAAGGCCGTTTCCGTCAGAACCTCCTCGGTAAACGTGTTGACTACTCCGGTCGTTCCGTAATCGTAGTAGGTCCTGAACTGAAACTGCACGA
>Ga0164243_10008239_pt1 | contig 15429 bp, 14 predicted proteins | sample OricompcompostOP_FD_108781 | JGI IMG/M metagenome (GOLD analysis project Ga0164243, IMG submission 108781) | Organic Plus compost microbial communities from Emeryville, California, USA - Original compost - Organic plus compost (OP) | ecosystem: Engineered > Solid waste > Mixed feedstock >... | reverse complement strand
GCCGGCATCCTGCTCTCCGCCGGGACCGCGCGCACGACATCGGAGGTGGCGGCGGATGCCGGACTCGCGGTGTCGACGGCGTCGCACCACCTCACCGTGCTGCGCGAGGCCGGCCTCGTCGCGAGCGAGCGCGACGGTGCACGCATGCTGCACCTGCGCACGCCCCTCGGCGAGGCGATGGTGGGTGCCGTGCTCTGATCAGGCCTTCTCGGCGACGGATCGCGCGGAGCCGTCGACCGGGATGATGGGCCGGTGCTCGTAGTACGTCTGCAGCACGACGGTGGTGCGCGTGCTCACGTTCGCGGCGAGGCGGATGTCGCGCACGAGCTCCTCGAGCGCACGCGGCGACGGGACGCGCACGAACAGCATGTAGCTCGCGTCGCCGGCGATGGAGTGGCAGGCCTCGATCGCGGCGAGGTGTTCGAGCAGCTCCGGCGCGTTGTCGGGCTGCGCGGGATCGAGAGGGGTGATCTCGATGAACGCCGACAGCGGCGTGCCCACCTGCTCGGGGTCGAGGATCGCGCGGTATCCGGCGATCACGCCCCTGGTCTCGAGCCGCTTGAGCCGCGATTGCACGGCCGACATCGAGAGGCCGACGGCCTCCGACAGCTGAGCGAGGGTGACGCGTCCGTCTCGGGAGACCTCGGACAGGATCGCGCGGTCGACAGAGTCATCCATACATGAAACAATATCGGTGAGAAGCGGCATTCGCCGGAAAATTTCCACCAACCTCACGATCGGAGGGTTCGATGTCCACCATCAGCAACGCACAGGCCATCATCGGCGAGCCCGAGGTCGTCGAGGACGCCGCGGTCGCCGAGCACAGCGCGGCCTGGTCGCAGCTCAAGCAGGCGACGATCGCCATCCGTGAGCTGCAGATCAAGGACGGCTCGATCCCCAACGCGGCGCATCACCCCGCCGCGCGCGCACACGTCGCGGCCATCACCGCAGGCATCCGCGCTCTCGCTCCCGCGTTCCCGCACGACGCCGACTACCTCGCGGCATCCGTCGTCGACTTCGAGCGCTGGGCCGACGAGGGCTTCGGCGTGCCGGACTTCCTCGACTCCCTCGTGGCCTTCCAGCCCCAGCAGCACCGCATCGACGGCATCCGCCACCTCGTCGTGTTCCCCATGTACACGCAGAACGGGTCGAGCGACCGTCTCGTCGAGGCGCTCATCGTCGAGACGATCTGGCCGGAGTTCATCGCGGCGCTGGAGGCCGGCGACTACGGCAACAAGCTGTTCGTCTCGCTGCGCCTCGTCGACTTCACTCCCGGCTACGACACGAACTCGGCCGTGCTCTTCCCCGAGACGGTCGCGATGCGCGAGATCCCGCCGTTCACGTGGGGCGCGATCTTCCAGGACCGCGAGGCCGCCCGCTATCGCCGCGTGACGCGCGCGGCCGCCGAGATCACGAAGCTCGACCTGCCCGAGCGCGCCGCCGCGATGCTCGACGACCAGGCGATGACCGAGCGCGCCTTCGTCATGTGGGACATCATCCACGACCGCACGCACATGCGCGGCGACCTGCCGTTCGATCCGTTCATGATCAAGCAGCGGATGCCTTTCTTCCTGTACTCGCTCGAGGAGCTGCGGTGCGACCTGACGGCGTTCCGCGAGTCCGTGAAGATCGAGAGGACCCTGTCGGCGCGGGTGGCGGCCGGCGAAGAGGTGACGGATGCCGAGCGCGAGATGCTCGAGCACGCCGGCCTCGTGCAGTACGCCGTGATCTTCGACCGGATCTTCCGGTTCGCGATCACCGGCACGCGCGTGCGCAACTACGACGGCCTGGGCGGACAGCTGCTGTTCGCGTGGCTGCACCAGCGCGGCGTGCTGCACTGGACCGACACGCAGCTCGCGTTCGACTGGGACGGCGTGCCCGATGCGGTCGTGGCGCTCGGCGATGCGATCGACGAGCTGTACTGGCGCTCGATCGACCGCCCCAAGACGGCGCACTGGCTCGCCGCGTACGACCTCGTGCGCAGCGTGCTGACGCCGCACCCGGCCTCGCTGTGGAACCGGGGCCTGTCCGACGATATCCTCGCTGGTGCGCCGAAGGGCTACACCGACGCGGTACTCGACGATGAGTTCCCCCTGTCGATGTTCTTCGAGGCGCTCGACAAGAAGATGAAGCCGGTGATCGAGTCGACGGTCGGCATCCGCGGCACCGACGACTGATCAGCCCGCACGTTTCTCGGACGATCTCCCGTTTCTCGGACGATTCGGGCAGGATCGTCCGAGAAGCGAGCATCCGTCCGAAGTTCGGATGCCTCTCTGGCCCGGGTTCGGACGCCTCTCGAAAGGGATGCTCATGAGTATCAGGGAGCGCACCGTGGTGTTGGCGGGTGCGACCAGCGACTCCGGCACGGTCGTGACGCGCGCGCTGTTGAACGCGGGGGCACGGGTCGTGGCCACGGGCCGGTCGGCCGATCGGCTGGCGCCGCTGCGCGATGCGGGGGCACGGGTGGAGGTGGCCGACGCCACCTCGCTCGACTCGATGACGGGACTGGCCGCACGACTCGACGACGTCGACGGCGTCGTCTCGCTCGTCGGCGGCTGGCGAGGCGGCGGCGGTCTCGCGGGCCAGTCGGATGCCGACTTCGATGCTCTGCTGCCTGCTCTGCAGGCGGTGCGGGCGACGAGCCGCGCCTTCGATCCCGCGCTGCGCGCCTCCGACGCCGGACGGTTCGCGATCGTCTCGTCGACGTCGGTGGCGAGGCCGCTCGCCGGCGGCGCGAACTACGTCGCCGTGAAGGCGGCGAGCGAGGCGTGGACTCGCGCGGTCGCCCAGGGCTTCGCGAAAGCCGCACGCGACGCCGAAGAGCCGGTGCACTCCGCCGCCGTCATCTTCCGCGCCAAGATGCTCGAACCCTCGGCCCTGGCCGCGGCCCTCGTCGCGCTGTGGGACGCCGAGGCAGCCGAGCTCAACGACCGCGTCATCGACCTCTGAGACGTCGGGCTCGGCCTCTGACCCGACCCGATCGTCACTCGGGGTCGCGTTCGACCGCCGGCGCTTCGCGCCTGTCGACCGGCGCCCTTCCTCCGCGCGCCGACACCGGGTCGACGAACTCGGCGTCCGCCGCACCCCCGCCATCCGGTGTTCCAGGCTCGGCGCCGGCCTGATCGACCTCCTGCGCCGGCGCATTGGCGTACAGCTCGGTGAGCCGGCGATACGACTTCGTCAGGAAGGCCAGGCCTCCGGCGACGACCATGATGAGTCCCGCGAACAGGCAGATGAGCGCGATGCCGCGCGCCTCGCCCTCGCCGAGCAGCCATCCCCACTGGGCGTGCCCCGCCGACGTCTTCATGTACGGGATCACGAGGAACTCGGCGATGGGCGCGATGAGGAACGCGGTGATCGGCGCCGCGGCGGCCTCCATCGCGGCGGCGACCCCGAACACCCGCCCCTGACGGTCGAACGGCACGACCTTTTGGATGATGGTCTGCTCCGCGGCCTCGGCCGGCGGTACGAGCGCCATGTAGACCCACATGCCGACCACGTACAGCGGCCACCATTCGCGCAGCATGAACACCGAGCCCAGCAGGCCCATCGCCATGACGATGATCAGCAGGGTGCGCATGGGCTTCGCGCCGAGGCCGAACTTGGCGACGAGGCCTCCGCCGACGAGGAAGCCGGTCGAGGCGAACGCCAGGGCGAAGCCCCACGTCTGCGCGTCGAAGAGCGTAAGGCCGTAGGGGTCCATGAGCGCCATGTAGACGCCGCCGATGAGGTTGTTGAACGTGGAGAAGATGATCAGCGGGAACAGGCCGGGCGCGAGCCGGATGGCCGTCACGCTGCCCCGGAAGTCGAGCGCGCCCGATGCGCTCGGGTCGGGCTGGGGCGTGCCCTCGGGGATGCGGATGAACAGCAGGTGCACGAACGTCAGCACCATCGCGGCGATCGCGATCCCGAGGGTCCATCCCATGCCGAGAAACCCGATCGACAACCCCGAGAACACGCTCGTCACGAGAAAGGCGAGCCCCTGCACGGTGCCGACGAGGCCGTTCGCATTGGCGCGCTTGTCTTCTTCGATGAGGAGCGTGACCGTGGTCGACAGCGCGATGTTGCGCAGCTGCTCGATCACACCGCCGAACAGGATGATGAGCGAGAAGACCCAGAACCACGGTCCGCCGAGGTCGAGCAGCGCGGACTCGGGCTGCCAGAGGTACAGCACGCCCGCGGCGAGGAAGGCGGCGGCGGAGATCACACTCGAGATCACCATGACCGTGTGCTTGCGATGCCGGTCGACGATCGTGCCGAAGACCATGGCGAAGAACGCGACGAACAGCATGTAGGCGCCGCCGATGATGCCGGTGGCGAGCACCGACTGGGTCTCGATGTACACCCAGAAGGTCAGCGCGAACCAGAGGAAGCTCGTCGTCACGTTGGCGATCAGCGTGTTGACGAGGACGTTCGCGAAGGCCGTCTTGGCTGCGGTGCGTTCCATGGTTCGAGGGTAGGCGGGGCCACCGACATCCGATAGAGCCGCGGCAAATAGACTTGATCGGTGAGCATTCAGCATGACCCCGCGATCCGGGGATTCGCCAGCGACAACTACTCCGGCATCCACCCCGAGGTCCTCGAGGCCATCGCCGCGGCGAACGGCGGCCACCAGGTCGCCTACGGCGAAGACGCCTACACCGCGCGCCTGCAGGAGGTCTTCCGCGCGCACTTCGGCGAGCAGGCCGAGGCGTTCCCGGTGTTCAACGGCACCGGCGCCAACGTGACGGGCCTGCAGTCCATGCTGCCCCGCTGGGGAGCCGTGATCGCGGCGACCACCGCTCACATCAACGTCGACGAGGGCGGAGCGCCCGAGAAGATCGGCGGCTTCAAGCTGCTCACCGTCGCCGCGCCCGACGGCAAGCTCACCCCCGAGCTCGTCGACCGCGAAGCGTGGGGCTGGGGCGACGAGCACCGCTCACAGCCGCTGGTGGTCTCGATCACCCAGTCGACCGAGCTCGGCACCCTGTACACGGCCGAGGAGATCACGGCGCTCGCCGACCACGCGCACGAGCGCGGCATGAAGCTGCACGTCGACGGCGCCCGCCTCTCGAACGCGGCCGCGGCGCTCGATCTGCCCCTGCGCGCCTTCACGACGGATGCCGGTGTCGACGTGCTGAGCTTCGGCGGCACCAAGAACGGCGCGATGCTGGGCGAGGCGATCGTGGTGCTGAACCCCTCGGCATCCGAGGGGCTGACCTACTCGCGCAAGTTCAACATGCAGCTGTCGTCGAAGATGCGCTTCGTGTCGGCCCAGCTCATCGCGCTGCTCGAGGGCGACCTTTGGCTGCGCAACGCGCGGCACGCGAACGCGATGGCGCAGCGCCTGCGCGACGAGATCGAGGCAGGACTCGCCGCGGGCTCGATCACGGGCGTCTCCTTCACGCAGCCGACGCAGGCCAACGGCGTGTTCGCGACCCTGCCCGACGGCGTCGCCGACCAGCTGCGCGAGGCCTTCCGCTTCTACGACTGGGACGCCGCGCGCAACGAGGTGCGCTGGATGTGCGGATTCGACACGCAGGAGGACGACGTCGACGCCTTCGTGGCCGAGCTGTCGCGCCTCACCCGAGCCTGAGCCCGACAGCTCGCCCGCGCAGCCGCCCGAGTCCGACGACGCTCCTCAGGAGTCGATGACGCGCGAGAACTCCTCGCGCGTCGTGCGCAGATGCGCGCGCATGGCGGCGTCCGCCGCCGCTGCATCGCCCTGACGCACGGCCTCGAGGATCCGCTCGTGCGCGTGCCAGCTCGACTCCTTCACGAAGTCGAAGCTCATCAGGTCGACCGGCTCGAACATGCGCACGCGCGCCTCCTCGACGGCGTCGCGCACGAACGAGTTGCCCGAGGCCTCGGCGAGCGCGAGATGGAAGTCCGTATCGGCGATGCGCGACTGCGCCTTCGTGGCCGCCGCGGCGAGATCGCTCTGCGCGAGCGCCATGGCCTCGAGGTCCGCCTCGCTGCGACGCACCGCGGCCAGGGCCGCTCCCCCGGACTCGACGATCTCACGGAACTCGGTGAGCTCGCCGATCTCCGCCGAGCGGGTGCGCACCTCCTCGCGGATCAGCCGAGGATCCAGCGCCGCATCCTGCACGATCGCTCCGCCGGACGCGCCCCGGCTGATCACGATCTGCCCGCTGCCCTCCAGGATGCGCAGCGCCTGACGCAGGGTCTCCCGTGCGACCCCGAGCTGCTCTGCCAGCCGACGTTCTGGGGGCAGCCGATCGCCGGGACGGATGCGGCCCAGCGCCATCTCTCTGCGCAGGAACCCCGCGACCGCCTGATACCCGGAGACCGGCTGGAGCACGGCGCGCGAGAAGTCGTGCGCCGCGTCGTCGCGTTCGCCCATCGTCGCTCCTCCGGTCAGAGGGGAAGACCGGGACGATCCCGCCCCACGACTCGCTTCCCCACGAAGAAGTCAAGCACATCGTCGTCGCCGTGCCCGCCGAGCCCGCTGGCGCCGAAGAAGCTCTGCGCGGACTCCGGCGACATGTCGAGCACGCTCGTGCCGTTGACCTTGACCTCGCCGGCCGTGAGGCGGGTGCCGAGTGCCGCCGCCCCCTCGTGGTCCTCACCGAACACGTACCCTGCGAGGCCGACCTGACCGGTGTTCGCGAGGCGCACGGCCTCGTCTTCGTCGTCGTATCCGCCCACCAGGAGCATCGGTCCGAACACCTCGTCGGCGAGGCCGGGGCCGTCGAGCACGGCCACGGTGGGGGCGAAGAACCACCCCGACGCCGGCATCCGCGAGACCCGCAGCACCTCGGCGCCGAGCGACGCCAGCCTCGCGCGCTGATCGTCGAGCTCGTCGCGCCGGGCGGCGAACGCCACCGGCCCGACCTCGGTGTCGTCGTCGAGGCTGGACCCGACGTTCCTCCGGCCGAACTCCTCGATCAGCAGGCGGCCGAGCTCGTCCCGCCGCGCACGGTCGACCAGCACGCGGCGCGGCGCCTCGCACCACTGTCCCGACAGCTTCAGCACGCCGTCGGCGATCGCCGCCGCCGCCTTGCCGAGGTCGGCATCCGCGCGCACGATCGCGGCGTTGTTCGAGCCGAGCTCGAGCTGCAACCGCGCGAACCGGGGGGCAGCGGCCGCAGCGATGGCCCGTCCGGTCGGCGTCGACCCGGTCATCGAGATCGCGGCGATGCGCTCGTCGGCGACCAGCGCACGCCCGACGCCACCGCTGCCCTGCACGAGTCCGACCACGCCGTCGGGGATGCCGGCCTCACGCGCGCCCTCCATCAGCAGCTGCGCGCTCCACGGAGAGAACGACGAGGGTTTGAGCACCACGGTCGCCCCTGCGGCGAGCGCGAACGCCGTCTTCTTCACCGCCATGGCGCTGGGCGCGTTCCAGGGGAGGATCAACGCGGTCGGCCCCCAGGGCACGCGGTGCAGCCGCACCCCTCCCTGTTCCGACGGCAGGTCGCGCACATCGCCGCAGGCGACGGCGCGCCGTCCGGCATCCCGCAGCGTGGCGCCGTTCGCGCCGCCGAACAGACGGGTCACCGAGATCGGCACTCCGCTGTTGAGCGCGTCGAGCCGAGCGACCTCCTCGGCCCGATCGTCGAGCCACGCCGCCAGCGCGTCGAGCCGCGCGGCGCGCTCCTCGGGCGGAAGGCCACGCCATCGTCCGTCGTCATGTGCGCGCTGGGCGGCGGCGATCGCACGACCGACCTGTTCGAGCGAGCTGGCGGCCGAGGGGGCGAGCCGCTCCCCCGTGTTGGGGTCGTGGAGCCACGAGCCGTCGCTCTCCGGGCTGTCCTCGGCCACGCCGCCGATCCACGTGCGCAGGGCGGGAAAAGTCATGTCAGATCCGATCGAAGTAGCGCTGCAGGTCCCAGTCGGTGACCCGGGACATGAACGTGGTCCACTCGTGCTCGAGCAGGATGCGCTGGTGCGAGATCAGCTCCGGGTCCATCAGCTCCTTCACGAGCGGGCTCGCGGCGAAGAGCGCGGCCGCCTGCCGGGGATCCTCGGGCATCGCGCCGTCACCGGGAAGGTCGTAGGCGCTGCCGGCCACGGGCTCGCCGAGCTCGCTGCGCTTCTGCATGCCGTCGCGGGCCGAGGCGAGGATGCCGGTGAGCGCGAAGTACGGGTTCGTGTCGGCTCCCGGCAGGCGGAACTCGAACCGGAGCGCCGAGGGCGAGTGACCGACCACGCGTACGGTCGTCGTGCGGTTGTCGAAGCCCCACGTGCGCCCGCTGCCGGCGACGTCGGTGGAGTTGCTGCGACGGTACGAGTTCACCGTCGGCGCATACCAGGCCATGAGCGCGGGGGCGTGCTCCAGCGCTCCCGCGATCGCCGACCGCATCCGGGCGCTCAGGCGATCGGACGCCGACTCGTCCCAGAACAGCGCCGTGCCCTCGTCGTCGACGAAAGAGACGTGCACGTGGCACGACGATCCGGGCTGGTCGTTGAGCGGACGCGCCATGAACGTCGCCGACATGCCGGCCAGGGCCGCGGTGTCACGGACGGCGAGCTTGTACAGCGCGTGCCGGTCGGCCATCTCGAGCGGATCACCGTACTCGAAGGTCATCTCCCACTGTCCGAGGCCCCACTCGCTCTGAGCGGCCTCGACCAGGATGCCGCTGGCCCGGAGATCGGAGCGCAGCCTCTGGAAGAACGGCTCGTAGAGGTTGCCTTCATGGATCATGAAGTCCGACGGGGTGAGCGTCGTGGGGTCGAGGTCGCGGAAGCCCGAGCGTCGCAGTTCCCTCGGGTCGTTGCGGAACAGGTAGAACTCCAGCTCGGTGCCCGCTAGCGGCGTGAGCCCGAGCGCGCGGAGGCGCGCGAGCTCCTGCTTCAGGATCACGCGCGGCGAGAGCGGCATCGGCTCGTGCGTGCGCACGTCGACCGGGTCGGCGAGGCAGATCGCGACGCCGTCGAGCCAGGCCGCCGGCCGCAGGGTGTCGAGATCCGGGATGAGCGTCACATCGGGCACACCGTTGTGCATGCCGCACAGTGCGAACCTGTTCGCGTCGATGAGCTCCAGGCCCTGCTCGATGTCCCACGCCCATGCGCACGTGCAGATGTCGACGCCGTTCTCGACGACCCGGGCGAAGCCCTCCACGGGGATGCGGCGGCCGACCAGGCGCCCCTGCAGGTCGGGCGTCGCGACGATCACGGTGCGGATGCCCGCGGCATCCAGGTCGTCCGGCGCCAGGCGCACGTCGTCGATCATCGCGTCAGCCACCCTCCGTCGACGGGGAGCTGGATGCCGTCGATCCACGATGCCTCGTCGCTGAGCAGCCAGGATACGGCCGACGCGATGTCGGCGGGGAGGCCGACGCGCGGCACGAGCAGCCGCTGCTTCATGAACTCGAGGGCCTCGGGACTGGTCACGCTCTCGTAGTCGAAGAAGTCGGTCGCGATCGGACCGGGAGCGACGCAGTTCACGCGGATGTTCTTGCCTGCCAGCTCGACGGCGAGCGCCTTCGTGAGCATCGGCACTCCGCCCTTGCTGGCGTTGTAGTGCGGCTGGGCCGTGCCGGTGCTGGTCACGACCACGAGCGCCTCGACGGTGGACAGGTTCACGATCGCGCCGCCTCCGGACTCGGCGATGAGCGGGGCGACCTCCTGCGCCACGAGGAACTGGCCCTTGAGGTTGATGTCGAAGACGAAGTCCCAGGCGTCCTCCGTCAGGGTCTCGAACGAGTGCTCCGTGACCACTCCGGCGTTGTTCACCAGCAGGTGCAGCGCTCCCCACGCCCGCCTTGCCTGTTCCACGGCGGCGCGGATCTGGTCGCGTGAGCGCACGTCCACGACCGCGGCGATCGCGGTGCCTCCGGCCTGCTCGATCAGGCGCACCGTCTCGGCGGCTCCCTCGGCCGAGACGTCGGTGACGAGGATGCGGGCGCCCTCCTCGGCGAGGCGGAGCGCGGTCTCGCGCCCGATCCCCGAGCCCGCTCCCGTGATGAGGGCGTTCTTGTCTGCGTGTCGCATTCGTTTCTCCTTGTCGGGTCGTGGGGGGCGCCGTCAGGCGATGTCCTGTGTGGCGGATGCGGCGCCGAGTGCTGCGAAGGCGGCCGCCCGGTCGACCAGCCACCCGAAGATCGGGTCGGCCTGGAAGGTCTCCGGATGCCACTGCACCCCGACCACGGGCAGCCCGTCGAGCTCGATGGCCTCGGCGATGCCGTCCGGCGCCCAGCCCGTCACGACGACGCCGTCGCCCGGAACGTCGACGGCCTGATGGTGGAAGGAGTTCACGAGCAGGCTCTCGCCGTACAGAGCGCGGATGACACTGCCCGGAACGGTGCGCACGGCGTGGACGCGATGCGCGCGCGGGTAGGCGTAGGAGCCGTGCGACTCGCCCTCCCCCGCGGCGAGGTGCTGGTGGAGCGTGCCACCGCGCACGACGTTGAGCAGCTGGGCTCCGCGGCACACGCCCAGGAGCGGCACTCCGCGGTCGATCGCCGACACGATCAGCCCGGACTCGAACGCATCGCGCTGCGGGTCGATCAGCGGCGTGAAGGGTCCCGGCGTCTGCCCGTACAGCCGCGGGTCGACGTCGTCGCCACCGGCGATGACCACGCCGTCCAGGCGCGAGACGAGCTCGTCGGGCACGGCGTCCATCGGCAGGTGCACGGGGAGGCCCCCCGCGTCGAGGACCGACGTGGCGTATTCGCTGAGGTACGCCTCGAGCGGGGCATCGGCGAAGCCGTGCGGCGCGCCGATGGCTGAGCCGCGGAGGCGTCGACCGGAGATGCCGATGAGGGGCCGGGGCGGGGCGGGGATGCTGATGATGTCCATCCTTCGTGTGCGGTGGGTGCGGTCAGGCGTTCTCGTCGAAGCGGCGCACGATCTGCGCGTACGCCTCGGGAGACGTGGCCTTCATGACGGCGGCCTGGATCAGCCCGATCACAGGCGCGATCACGACCACGGCGAGCAGGGTGATGCTGACGGGACCCCACGCGGGATTGCCCTCGGCATCGACGTCGCTCACCAGCAGCGGGAAGTTGGTGGCGATGAGCACGGCCGACACCGCGAGTCCGACGAACCCGAGCCCCGGCGCGATCACGGTGTGCCAGGGACTGCGCAACACCCTGCTGCGGGCGAAGTAGACGATGACGGCGAGGCAGGTGACCGCCATGAGGATCACGATCGCCAGGGTGCCGATGCCGGCGAACCAGGAGAAGATGTTCTCGGGTGCGAACCCGATGACGGCGAGCAGGATGATCGCCAGCCCGGACGTCGAGACCTGCACGATCGAGGCCACGTGCGGAGACCCGTGCCGCGAGTGCACCGTGCCGAGACGGTCTGGGAGCACTCGGGCGTTGGCCATCGCGTGGTGATAGCGGGTGAGCACGTTGTGCAGGGACAGGACGGCGGCGAACATGCTGCCCAGGAACAGCAGCGCCACGGCGACAGAGCCCACGGGCCCGAGGTACTGCTCGGTCACGCGCGTGATGAGGGTGGTCGGGTCGGCCGCGGCCTCGTCGATGACGGTTCCCTCGCCGACGCCGACGACGATGGTCCAGGCGGCGAAGGCGTAGAACACGCCGATGACGATGGCCGACGCGTACGTCGCCCGGGGGATGGTGCGCTCCGGGGTGTGCACCTCGTCGCGGTAGACGACGGTCGACTCGAAGCCGATGAAGCTCGCGATGGCGAACATGAGCCCGAGCGCGGGGGCGCCCGAGAGGACGTTCTGCAGCACGAACGACCCGAAGGTGACGCCGTCGGCGCCTCCCGTGACGAGGATCACGGCGCCGAGCAGCACGACGATGCCGATCTCTGCGAGCAGCACGACGACCAGCACGCGGGAACTGAGCTCGATCCGCCGGTAGCCGAGTGCGCCGACGAGCACGACCGAGGCGAGGGTGAGCAGCCACCACGGGATCTCCGGGCCGCCCAGGAGCGCGAGGCTCGAGCCGATGGTCGCGCCGAGGTAGGAGAACACCGCGATCTGCACCGTGGTGTAGCAGACCAGGGCGAGATACGCGGTGGCGAGGCCGGGGGTGCGTCCGAGCCCGTGCGTCGCGAACACGAAGAAGGAGCCCGCACGCGGAAGGAAGCGGCTCATGGCCGTGAGACCGACGGAGAACAGCAGCAGGATCACGGTGGCGACGAGGAACATGACGGGGAAGCCGATGCCGTTCCCGACCAGGTAGCCGATCGGCACGAGGCCGCCGACCACGGTGAGCGGAGCGGCAGCGGCGATCACCATGAAGGTGACGGCGACTGCGCCCAGGTTGCCGCGAAGAGTGCGCTCGCGGGGCTGTGCTGCGGATTGCGACGTCGTTGTCGAAGTATCCATGTCAAAGCATCCTTTGCCGATTGGACTAATGGTCTACTTTCTAGCCCATTCCAATCGACGACACAAGAGGGCGTCTGCCGAACCCGCCGATAAACCGGTGATTCCGGACCGGCCGAGTCTCAGCGGAGCGTCAGCGCAGCAGGCCGAGATGGGCGAGGGCGACACGGACGAGTGTGCCCCGACCGCCCTCCATCTCGGCGGCCACGGCGTCGGAGGCGGCCTCCTCCGGCGAGAACCAGGTGACCTCGAGCGCGTCCTGCCGCGGCTCGCACGTGCCCGTCACGGGCACGACGTACGCGAGCGACACGGCGTGCTGCCGGTCGTCGTGGTACGCGCTCACCCCGGGGATCGGGAAGTACTCGGCCACGGTGAACGGCAGCGGCTGCGGCGGCAACAGCGGGAAGGCCATCGGGCCGAGGTCGTTCTCGACGTGACGGAACAGGGCGTCGCGGATGGTCTCGCCGAAGCGCACACGGCCCGAGACGATGGTCCTCGTCATCTCGCCGAGCGGTGTGGAGCGCAGCAGGATGCCGACCTCGGTCACCTGCCCCGAGCCGTCGGTGCGCACGGGGATGGCCTCGACGTACAGCATCGGCAGGCGGCGTCTGGCCTCTTCGAGCTCGAACTCGCTGAGCCACCCCGGGTTCGCGCTCGGCGCCGAGGGCACGCCACCGAAAGCGCCGAGATCGGGGTCTTCGGGCTCGGGATCGGGATCGGGAGTGCGCACCGCCATGTGTCCTTTCTACCAGCCGTCGTCGCCGAGCGAGGGGGTTCCTTCCCACGCCCCGATCGCCCGCAGGCAGGCCTGGCAGGATGGGAGGGTGATCGAGATCGACGCCGCCGCGACACGCTGGTCGGCAGAGGAACGCGCGCGGATGCCGCTGCTGGTGCTTCTGCACGGCTACGGTGCCGACGAGCACGACCTCTTCGGGCTGGTCCCCTACCTGCCGGAGGGCGTGGTCGTGGCCTCGGTGGCTGCCCCGCTCTCACCGCCGTGGCCCCTGCCGGGCCGCTCGTGGTACCCCATCGAGGGGCTCGACAGACGCGATCCCGCGCACGTGACGACGGCCGCCGAGGCCTTTCTCCGCTGGCTCGACGCCGCGGCTCCCGACGCTCAGGGGATCGCCCTGCTCGGCTTCTCCCAGGGTGCGGCCGTGTCGCTGCAGGCGTTGCGGCTCGCTCCCGAGCGCTTCGGCGCCGTGGTCGCGCTGAGCGGTTATGCGGTTCCCGGGGAGCTGCCGCTCGACGACCGCCTCACTGAGCTGCGGCCGCCCGTCTTCTGGGGACGCGGCACTCACGACGAGGTGATCCCGGCGCGGCTGGTGCAGCACACCGCCGAGTGGCTGCCCGCGCATTCCGACCTCTCCGGGCGCGTGTACACGGGCCTCACGCACAGCATCTCCGAACAGGAGCTCGTCGACGTGCGGCGCTTTCTCGACCGCTGGCTCGACGGCCTTCCCACCGCCTGAATCAGCGGTCGTCTGCGCCGTCGGAACGCTCCGTCTCGTCGGCATCCGCTCCCGGCCGCGTCGACTGCTCGTCGCGGCGCATCTTCGCAGCGGCCGCGGTGAACCCGGCCATCAGGGCGATGCCGATACTGACCCCGAGGGCGATGCCCACCCCCATGTTGTCGAGGGCCACCCCCGTGGCCACACCCGTGCCCATGCCGATCGCCAGACCGGCCCCCAGGCCGGCGCGCTGCATGGTCTCACCGGGGCTCGGGTTCTCGTGTGCCATGCCCCCACCGTACGGCCGACGCATCGCCCACGCATCCCCCGCACGGGGGACCCGCCGCGTCGTCCGGCCTCGCGACACGCCCGGGTTGCATTCGAGGACACTCCCGGGTATCGTCAGTGCGTCCTGTCCGCCGTGTCTGGAAGTCCATTGATCTGAATCGTCGCCTCCGCGCTCCTCTTTCCGCGCGCTGACCCGACGATCGCCGACTCCCGGCCGACACATCCTCGTTTCGAGCGTCCTTCGACGCTCCGAGGTCTCGGTGTCAGTGCACCCCGCACTCGACAGGAGACTCCATGTCAACCTCCACCCTTCACGCATCGATCACCCTCGATCGCCTCACCTTCACCTGGCCGGACGGCACGACCGCCCTGCACGACGTCTCCGGCGCCTTCGGCACGGGCCGAACCGGGCTGGTCGGCCGCAACGGGGCAGGCAAGTCGACCCTGCTGCGCCTCATGGCCGGCGAGCTGACGCCGACCTCGGGCCTCGTCAGCGCCTCGGGCGAGATCGCCTACCTCCCCCAGCAGCTCACGCTCGACGTCGATCGCAGGGTGGCCGAGCTCCTCGGCGTCGCCGAGCCGCTCGACGCCGTGCGCAAGATCGCCGCCGGCGACGTCGACCCCGCCCACTTCGACGCGGTCGGCGACGACTGGGACATCGAGGCGAGAGCCGAGGCGTCCCTTGCCGAGGCCGGACTCTCGCCCGACTTCCTCGATCGCCGGGTCGGCGAGCTCTCCGGCGGCGAGGCCGTGCTCGTCGCGATCGCCGGCATCCGGCTGCGCCGCGCCCCGGTCACCCTCCTCGACGAGCCGACCAACAACCTCGACCGCGACGCGCGGGCGACGCTCGCCGAGATGGTCCGCTCGTGGAAGGGTGCGCTCGTCGTCGTGAGCCACGACGTCGCCCTGCTCGAGCTGATGGACGAGACGGCCGAGCTGTACGGCAACACCCTGAGCGTCTTCGGGGGCCCGTATTCCGAGTGGCGCGCCTGGCTGGACGCCGAGCAGGATGCCGCGCGGCAGGCGGAGGTCGCGGCCAAGCAGGTGCTCCGCAAGGAGAAGCGGCAGCGCATCGAGGCCGAGGTCAAGCTCGCCCACCGCGCCCGTTCGGCGAAGAAGGCCGAGATCGAGAAGCGGGTTCCCAAGATCGTCGCTCACGGTCGCAAGATGGCCGCGGAGGTGTCGGCGGGCAAGCTGCGCACCGAGGTGAGCGCCAAGGAGGACGCCGCGCGGTCCGCCGTCGACGAGGCAGGACACCGGGTGCGCTCTGACGCGACGATGAAGATCGAGCTGCCGGACCCCGAGGTCTCGCGCAGTCGCCGCATCGCGACGATCGGCGACGGCGAGCGCGAGTGGGTCGTGCAGGGTCCGGAGCGCATCGCGCTCATCGGGCGCAACGGGGCGGGAAAGACGACGCTGCTGGAGCGCCTGGTGGCGAGCGGC
>Ga0164243_10008238_pt1 | contig 15431 bp, 11 predicted proteins | sample OricompcompostOP_FD_108781 | JGI IMG/M metagenome (GOLD analysis project Ga0164243, IMG submission 108781) | Organic Plus compost microbial communities from Emeryville, California, USA - Original compost - Organic plus compost (OP) | ecosystem: Engineered > Solid waste > Mixed feedstock >... | reverse complement strand
TGGAGCGACTTGCGCGGGTCCTTGTCGCGGGTCGTCAGGCCCGCGAACATCTCCGTCTCGTCCTTGTGCACGGTGATCGCGCGGTACGACTCGGGGAGCGGGAGGGCGGCGAAGTCCTCCGACGTGGAGTCGGGCGACTGGATCGCGGCCAGGATGTCCTTCGTGGTCACGGTGTTGCCTCCGGCGGTGAGCGCCCTGAGGGAGGGGCGCTGAGGGTTACGTCGGTGCTGCTGAGGGTTTTTTCGGGGGTGCCGTCGGTTCGGCCGGTGGTGCTGTTCGGCAGCGCATGGTGGCGCGGGAGGTTGCCTGTGACGCAGGCGCCGGGCGCGCAGGCCCCGGGAGGGGCTTGCGGGGACAGCCGGCGTACGCATGGTCTCTGCACGCCGGCCGCCCGGACTCCTTCAACGTATGGCACGCCGTGTCATCCGGCAAGGCACTGCGTGCCAGAAGTTGCTCTCAGATGAAATCTTTACGTAACAAATGAGCGATGATCGATCGAACGGGGTCGGCAAGCCCGTCGAAAAGGGCCCCTGACATGCCAAAACGGCCACCCGGGCGGGTGGCCGTCATCACAGCGGGGGAGTGGCCGAACCCACTCCCGTCAGGTGCCTCAGCGCTCCTTGAGGGCCTGTTCGATGGTGCGCATGACCTCGTCCAGCGGCGCGTCGGTCCGCGCCACCGTCACCAGGACCTCGCCCTCGGTGGCCACCGAGGTGGTCGTGGTGCGCGGGGCGGTGTCCCGGCCCGCGCCGATCCCCGTACCGAACGTGCGGCGCACGATCGCGAAGGCGTGGTCGAGCTGCGCCTCCACGTCGCCCTGCCCGCCGGCCCGCAGCCAGCGCCGCAGCACGTGGTTGTGGGCGGTGACCACCGCCGACGCCGCGACCTCCGCCAGCAGCGGGTCGTCGTTGGCGTCGTCGTCGTGCGCGTGCTCGTCGAAGTGGCCGAGGAGGTAGCGGGTGAACAGGCGCTCGTAGCGGGCCACGGAGGCGATCTCCGCCTCCCGCAGGGTGGGCACCTCGCGGGTCAGCTTGTAGCGGGCGACCGAGATCTCCGGCCGGGCCGCGTACATCCGCATGACCTCCTTGATGCCCCGGCACACCGTGTCGAGCGGGTGCTCGTGCGGCGGGGCGGCGTTGAGGACCGCCTCGGCGCGGACCAGGGTGTCGTCGTGGTCCGGGAAGATCGCCTCTTCCTTGGAGCGGAAGTGGCGGAAGAAGGTGCGGCGGGCGACCCCGGCCGCGGCCGCGATCTCGTCGACCGTGGTCGCCTCGTATCCCTTGGTCGCGAACAGCTCCATGGCCGCGGCCGCCAGTTCGCGGCGCATCTTGAGCCGTTGGGCGGCGGCGCGGCCGCCCGCGGCACTCTCCGGCGCGTCGGGCGTAGCTGGTGTACGTGAGGACTTGGCGGGCTGGGACATGACCCGAACGTACTGCATGTCCGCAGCTCGATGCGCGTGTACGGGGTTTCCCCCGCCCTGGGCGGGCGGGGGTCCTCCGGCCGGGTCGAGCAGTCCGCCCCAGTCGCGGTGGCCTCGGAACCAGTCGCCGATGCCGTCAGCGGCGGGCATATTCGCGGAAGCCGCGGCCGGTCTTGCGGCCGAGGCAGCCCGCGGCCACCAGGTGCTCCAGCAGGGGCGCCGGAGCGAGGCCCGGGTCGCGGAACTCGCGGTGCAGGACCTTCTCGATGGCCAGCGAGACGTCCAGCCCGACGACGTCCAGCAGCTCGAACGGGCCCATCGGGTAGCCGCCGCCCAGCTTCATCGCGGCGTCGATGTCGTCGAGGGACGCGTAGTGCTCCTGCACCATCTTGATCGCGTTGTTGAGGTACGGGAACAGCAGGGCGTTCACGATGAACCCGGCCCGGTCGCCGCAGTCCACGGCGTGCTTCCTGATCTTCGCGCAGACCTCGCGGACCGTGGCGTGCACGTCGTCGCCGGTCAGGACCGTGCGGACGACCTCGACCAGCTTCATGGCCGGCGCGGGGTTGAAGAAGTGCATTCCGATCACGTCCTGCGGACGCGAGGTGGCCCGGGCGCAGGCGACGACGGGCAGTGAGGAGGTCGTGGTGGCCAGCACCGCCCCCGGCTTGCAGACCTTGTCCAGCGTCGCGAACAGCTGCCGCTTGACGTCCAGGTCCTCGGCGACGGCCTCCACGGCCAGGTCGACGTCGGCGAACGCGTCGTAGCTGCCGGCCGCGGTGATCCGGTCCAGGGTCTGCGCGGCCGCCTCGGCGGTCATCCGGCCCTTGTCCACGGACCGCGACAGAGACTTGCCGATGCGGGCCTTCGCGGCCTGTGCCTTCTCCTCGCTGCGGGCGGCGAGGACGACGTCGTACCCGGCCTTGGCGAAGACCTCGGCGATGCCGGACGCCATGGTGCCGGAGCCGGCCACGCCGACGGAGCTCACCGTCCGGCCCGGGGTCAGGGAGGCGCCCTCCAGCGGCGTCAGCGCGTCCCGCACGACGGTGGCGCTGCCCGGGGCCTCGTAGGTGTAGAAGCCGCGGCCCGACTTACGGCCCGTCAGGCCGGCCTCGCTGAGCTGCTTGAGGATCGGGGCGGGCGCGTGCAGCCGGTCGCGGGACTCGGCGTACATGGCGTCCAGGACCGTGCGGGCGGTGTCGATGCCGATCAGGTCGAGCAGGGCGAGCGGCCCCATGGGCAGCCCGCAGCCCAGCCGCATCGCGGCGTCGATGTCCTCGCGGGAGGCGTACTTCGCCTCGTACATCGCGGCGGCCTGGTTGAGGTAGCCGAACAGCAGGCCGTCGGCGACGAATCCGGGGCGGTCACCGACGGCGACGGGCTCCTTGCCGAGGTCCAGGGCGAGGTTGGTGACCGCCGAGACGGCGGTCGGCGCGGTCAGCACCGAGGAGACGACCTCGACGAGCTTCATGGCCGGCGCCGGGTTGAAGAAGTGCAGGCCGAGGACGCGCTCGGGGCGGGCCGAGTCGGCCGCGAGCCGGGTCACCGACAGGGCGTTGGTGCCGGTCGCGAGGATCGTCTCCGGGCGGACGATGCCGTCCAGCTCCCGGAAGATCTGGTGCTTGATCTCGTACGACTCCGGGGCGACCTCGATGACCAGGTCCGCGTCGGCGGCGGCCCGCAGGTCGGTGGAGGTGCGGACGCGGGCGAGGGTGTCCGCGCGCTCCCGCTCGGTCAGCCGGCCGCGTTCCACGGCACGGGCGGTGGAGGACTCCAGGGCGGTGACGGCCTGGGCGGCCGCGGCCTCGCTGATGTCGATGCCGACGACCTGGCGGCCCGCCTTGGCGAGGACTTCGGTGATGCCGGTGCCCATCGTGCCGAGGCCGACCACGGCGACGGTCTTGAGGGGGGACAGGGAGGTGTCGGACAGGGGAGTGGCCATCGCGGGACTCCAGGAATGAGGGTGACGACTGGGAGACGCGTCCGGACGCGCCGGATGCGGGAGGAGTGCGGGTGTTGCCGGGCTGCGAGCGCACACGCCCGGGGCCGTCGCTGCGGACGTGCACACGTCCGAGGAGCGGTGATGACCGACCGGCCCTGTCCCGTGGCCGAGTCGTACTGAGGTACCTGGGGTACCGAACCGACTGCTCTCGCGAGGGCTGCGTCACCAGGCCGCCGCGAGGGGGTGCGAGTGGGTAACTCGCTCGTCTGAGATTAACTCGCGGGTAACGAGCGCGCCACCCCCCGGGTTTGTGATGTAGCTCCCGCGCCCCCGGCCGCCCCCCTAATCTCTTCCCATGAGCGAAGAGTTGCGATCACTCACGGAGCGCTTACGGCAGGAGTCCGGAGCGACACCCGCGTACGACCGCCTCGTGGCCACCGGCGACCTCGACGAACTGGCGGAGGTGCTGACCGCTCCCGGGCAGCCGCTGTGGGCGCGGGAGTTGGCCGCGTTCCGGCTCGGACTCGCGGGGGACCGGCGGGCGTTCGAGTCCCTGGTCCTGCTGCTGAACCACCGGGACCCGCAGCGCTGCGCCTCGGCCGCGCACGCCCTCGCCAGGCTCGGCGACCCCCGTACCGCCCGCGCCGCGGCCGCCCTCGCCACCAACGAGCTGCGGGTCGCCTACGCGCTGCACCCGGTCCGGCTGCTGGTCGAGCTGCGCGCCCCCGAGGCGGTGCCCGCCCTCATCACCACGCTGGAGCGGCGGCTGCGCCCGCACGACCCCTACCGCCGGGTGGCCCTCGCCTGCGTCGACGGGCTGGGCGCGCTCGGCGACGACCGGGCCCGGCGCGTCCTGAACGAGGCGCTGGCCCACCCGGCCCTGGCGGAGGCGGCGGTGCGGGCCCTGGGCCGGATCCCGCGCCAGCGGTGACCTCGCGGCCCGCCGTCAGCCGGACGTGAGGGACCGGGCGTACCGCACCTCGGGCACCGCCACCCCGCCCACCTCGAAGGGCTCCTCGGCACCGTCCGGCCCGAAACCGGCCCGCGCGTAGAAGCGCCGGGCCCGGGCGTTGTCCCTCCGCACCCACAGCAGCATGCGCCGGTGCCCGTCGAGCGCGCACCGGCGTACCGACTCCGCGAGCAGGGCGCGGCCCGCCCCGGTGCCGATCCGGGCCGGGTCCACGTACAGCGCGTACAGCTCGGCGGCCTCGGGGCGGGTGCCGTCGTGGTCGCGGTAGGGGCCGTGGCAGCCCCAGCCGACGACCCGGCCGTCCTCCTCCGCCACCAGGTTCACCACCGCGTCGCCGGCGCCCGCGAGGTGGGCGCGGCGCCGCTCGGCCTCCTGGCTCACGTCCATGGCGTCCAGAAAGGTCTGCGGCACCATCCCCCGGTAGGCGGCGCGCCAGCCGCCCACCCGGATCTCGGCGACCCGGTCGCAGTCGTCCGGGGTCATGGGCCGGATGGTCAAGCGGTGATCGTCCATGCCCGGCACTCTAGGCACCGGCCCGTCCGCCTGGCCTCCCATTAATCCGACGACTCCTGGGGTCAGGGGCGGAACCCGACCAGGTCGTGCAGTTCGGTGCCGCGGGCCGTCGACTTCGTCGTCTTGGCGGCCGCCGGTTTCGGCGCGGGGGACGCCGCGCAGGTCGCGTCGGCCTCACCGGAGCCGTGCGGCAGGGTGCCGTCCGCCAAATACGCCGCAAGGTGCCGGTCCAGACAGCTGTTTCCGCCGAGGGTGACGGCGTGGTTGCCGCCGCCCTGCTCCACGACCAGCCGGGAGCCGGTCAGCCGCCGGTGGACGGTGACGGCCCCCTGGTACGGGGTGGCCGCGTCGCCGGTGGCCTGGAAGATCAGCACCGGCGGTAGCTTCGCGTTGGTCACGTCCACCGGCTTCAGCGTCTTCGTCGGCCAGAACGCGCACGGCGCGTTGTACCAGGCGTTGTTCCAGGTCATGAAGGGCGCCTTGGTGTGGGCGGCCCAGTTGTCCGCCCGCCAGCGGTGCCAGTCACGGGGCCAGACGGCGTCACGGCACTGCACGGCCGCGTAGACGCTGTAGCCGTTCCCGGAGCTCTCGTCCGCCGCGCCGAACCGCCGGTACGCCTCGACGAGCGGGCCGTCGTCCCGGTCGTTCACGTACGCCGAGAACGCCTGGGCGAGCTGCGGCCAGTAGCCGTCGTAGTAGCCGCCGGGCAGGAACGTGTCCTCCAGCTCGGCCGGGCCCACCGTGCCGCCGGCCGGGGTCCGCGCCAGGGCCGTGCGCAGGGCGTACCACCGCTGCTCGACGCGGGCCGGGTCCGTACCGAGCCGGTACGTCCGGTCGTGCCGGGCGACCCAGGCCAGGAAGGCGCGGTGCCGGTCGTCGAAGGCGATGTCCTGGGCGAGGTTGTCGTCGTACCAGACGCCGGTGGGGTCCACGACGGAGTCCAGCACCGCCCGCCGCACCCGTTGCGGGAACAGCTTGGCGTAGACCGCGCCGAGGTAGGTGCCGTAGGAGTAGCCGAAGTAGCTGATGCGGGGGGCGCCCAGGGCGGCGCGGATCAGGTCCAGGTCGCGCGCGGCGCTGACCGTGTCGATGTACGGCAGCACGTCGGCGTACTTCTCGCCGCACGCGCGGGCGAACTCCTTCGCGCGCAGCAGGTTGGCCCGCTCCACCCACGGCGTGCTCGGCACGGAGTCCGGGCGCACGGGCGCGAAGTGCGTGGGGCGGCAGTCCAGTGCCGGGCGGCTCCTGCCGACGCCGCGCGGGTCGAAGCCGATGACGTCGTACTGCGCGGCCACCGCCTTCGGCAGGGCCGAGGCGACGTAGCCGGCCAGCGCGAGTCCGCTGCCGCCCGGCCCGCCGGGGTTGACCAGCAGCGGGCCCTGGTACGTCTTCGCGGTGTGCGGGACGCGGGACAGCGCCAGCGTGATCGTGCGGCCCTTCGGGGCGGCGTGGTCGAGCGGCACCTTCAGCGAGGCGCACTGGAGCGTCGGGTACTTGGCGGTGCCGCACTTCTTCCAGGCGAGGGGGGCGGCCTTCGCGGCGGCGGGCGGGGCGCTCGCCTCGGCGGGGACGGCGGTCAGGGTCCCGGCCACGACGAGTGCGGCTCCGCACAGAACGGTTGCGCGTTTTCCCATGGGGTCCTCCCAGGACGGAGGGTCGCGGGCCGCGCGTGCCGCGGCCCGTGCCGCATCCGTCCCGGAACGGGCGCCCGGAGGAACGGGTTCCGCCCGGATGTGACCCGATCGGGTCGCGAGATGCCCTCCGATGCCGCCGGGACACCTCTACAGCAGCGTGAGCTGGGTGGGTCCGGGCTCCGGCTCGGGAACGGGCTCGGGGATACGGCGGGGCATCCCCGGGCGGGCGGGCCCGATGCCGTACTCCTGGGCGAGTTCGTGCACCTGACGGGTGATCCGGCGCTGGTACCACTTCGGCGCGTAGGCGCCGTCCGCGTACAGCCGCTCGTAGCGGCGCACCAGATGCGGGTGCTCGCGGCCGAGCCACGCCATGAACCACTCGCGCGCGCCGGGCCGCAGGTGCAGCACCAGCGGCGTGACCGAGGTGGCGCCGGACGCGGCGATCGCCCGCACGGTGGCCCGCAGCTGCGCGGGCTGGTCGCCGAGGAACGGGATGACCGGCGCCATCAGCACCCCGCACCCCAGCCCGTGCTCGGTCAGGGTCCGTACGACGTCCAGGCGCCGCTCGGGAGCGGGCGTGCCCGGCTCCACGGTCCGCCACAGCTCGCGGTCGACGAAGCCGACGGAGACGGACACGCCCACGTCCGTGACCTCGGCGGACTGCTTCAGCAGGTCGAGGTCGCGCAGGATCAGCGTCCCCTTGGTCAGGATCGAGTACGGGTTGGCGTGGTCGCGCAGGGCCGCCAGGATGCCCGGCATCAGGCGGTAGCGGCCCTCGGCCCGCTGGTAGCAGTCGACGTTGGTGCCCATCGCTATGTGGTCGCCCTGCCAGCGGCGGGAGGCCAGCTGCCGGCGCACCAGCTCCGGCGCGTTCACCTTCACCACGATCTGGGAGTCGAAGCCGAGTCCCGTGTCCAGGTCGAGATAGCTGTGCGTCTTGCGGGCGAAGCAGTACACGCAGGCGTGCGAGCAGCCCCGGTACGGGTTCACCGTCCACTCGAAGGGCATGCGCGAGGCGCCCGGCACCCGGTTCACGATCGAGCGGGCCCGGATCTCGTGGAACGTGATCCCGGCGAACTCGGGCGTGTCGAAGGTGCGGGTGACCACGGCGTCCGCGCCGAACAGACCGGTGTCGGCCCGGCTGTGGTCCGTCTCCAGGGCGAGGTTCTCCCAGCGCATGGTGGCCTCCTCGGTAGCACTGCCCCCAGAATAGAACACATGTTCCCTTGATCGTGCCACCCCTGGCCCGCCTTCGTTTCCGATCGCCCCGCGACCGGTTCCGTGAGCCGTCCGGCATCCCGATTTGGGCGGGGTGCCACCGGGGTGGTTGGCTTGCCCCAACCCCGAGAACTCAGGTCCTGGAGGAAGTCGATGGCGCAGGTCGAGGCCACTACGGAGCGGGTCGTCGCGGCGGACGCGGAGAAGGTGTTCGACGCCCTCGCCGACTACACCGGCACCCGGCGCAAGCTGCTGCCCGAGCACTTCAGCGAGTACGAGGTGCGCGAGGGCGGCGACGGCGAGGGCACCCTCGTCCACTGGAAGCTCCAGGCCACCAGCAAGCGGGTGCGCGACTGCCTCCTGGACGTCACCGAGCCCACCGACGGCGAGCTCGTCGAGAAGGACCGCAACTCCTCCATGGTCACCACCTGGCGGGTCACCCCGGCCGGCGAGGGCCGCTCCCGGGTCGTCGTCACCAGCACCTGGCAGGGCGCCGGCGGCATCGGCGGCTTCTTCGAGCGGACCTTCGCGCCCAAGGGCCTCGGCCGGATCTACGACGCGCTGCTCGCCAACCTCGCCGCCGAAATGGAGAAGTAGCACCCGGGTGCCGCAACCCGCCGGGGTCCGGCGGCCGTTGTCGTCCTCACCGGATCGAGTGGTTCTCTTCCGCGACCGACCTGGTTCCGTAACTCGTCGCGCTTGCCCGTAGTTGTTCGCTCACGCGGACATGGTGCGGCAGTGCGACGAGGGGAGCGGGTACGTGGGCGGGAGCACTCTGGTACAGGACGAACCGGTCGCCGCACCCCCCGACGTCCCGCCTCCCGCCCCCGGCGCCTCCGGCGAACTGCCGGCGCGCCGAGTGCGGTTGGTGTTCTTCGCCCTGATGCTCGCGCTGCTGCTGGCCGCGCTGGAGCAGATGATCGTCGCCACCGCCCTGCCGAAGATCGTCGGCGAGCTGCACGGCCTCGACCGCATGTCCTGGGCGATCACCGCCTACCTGCTCACCGCCACCGTCGGCCTGCCGGTCTACGGCAAGCTCGGCGACCTGTTCGGCCGCAAGGGCGTCTTCCAGTTCGCGATCGTCGTGTTCGTCGCCGGCTCCGCGCTCGCCGGGCGGGCCGGCACCATGGACCAGCTGATCGCCTACCGGGCCGTCCAGGGCGTCGGCGCCGGCGGACTCATGATCGGCGTCCAGGCGATCATCGCCGACATCGTGCCCGCCCGTGAGCGGGGACGCTTCATGGGCCTGATCGGCGCCGCGTTCGGCCTCGCCTCGGTCGCCGGGCCACTGCTCGGCGGCTACTTCACCGACCACCTCTCCTGGCGCTGGTGCTTCTACATCAACGTCCCCTTCGGCCTGGTCACCCTCGCCGTCGTCGCCGTCGTGCTGAAGCTCCCCAAGCCCCGGGGCCGGGCCCGGCTCGACGTCCCCGGCGTCCTGCTGCTCGCCGCCGCCTCCACCTGCCTGGTCCTGCTGACCAGCTGGGGCGGCACCGAACACGCCTGGGACTCCCGCGTCATCCTCGGCCTCGGCGCCGGAGCGGCACTCGCCTCGGTCCTGTTCCTCGTCGCCGAGCGCTTCGCCGCCGAACCCCTCATCCCGCTGCGGCTGTTCCGGGACTCCGTGTTCAACGTCACCGCCCTGGTGGGCCTCGTGATCGGCGTCGCGCTGTTCGGCGCCGCCAGCTATCTGCCCACCTTCCTTCAGATGGTCGACGGGGCCAGCGCCACCGAGTCCGGGCTGCTCATGCTGCCCATGATGGGCGGCATCGTCGGCGCCTCCATCGTCTGCGGCCAGCTCATCACCCGCACCGGGCGCTACCGGATCTACCCCCTCCTCGGCAGCGCCCTGTCGGCGGTGGGCATGTGGCTGCTGTCCCGGCTGGAGACCGACACGCCCCGGCTGCACTACAGCGTCTGGATGGCCGTGCTCGGCGCCGGCATCGGCATGGTGATGCCGGTCCTCGTCCTCGCCGTGCAGAACTCCGTGCGCCCGGCCGACCTCGGCACGGCCACCAGCGCCAACAACTACTTCCGGCAGATCGGCGGCAGCGTCGGCGCCGCCGTCTTCGGCACCCTCTTCGCCGGCCGGCTCACCGACGCCCTCGCCGGCCGGCTCCCCGCCTCCGCGGACCTGCCCGACGCCGAGGCCATCACCCCGCAGCTCGTCCACACGCTGCCCCCGGCGCTGCGCGACGCCTACATCCAGGCGTACGCCGACGCCATGCCGAGGATCTTCCTGTACCTCGTCCCGGTGCTCGTGCTGGGCCTGCTCATCGCCTTCTTCCTCAAGGAGAAACCCCTGGTGACCCACAACGCCCCCACCGAGGAGACCGGCACCACCGCCCCGCCCGCCTCCGTCCCGCAGGCCCGCTCGCCGCACGGCACCCCGCTCGCCGTCCGCGGCGCCGTCCAGCACGCCGACGGCACCGTCGTGCCCCGCGCGGCGCTGACCCTCATCGACGTCGCCGGACAGCAGGTCGGCCGCGCCACCAGCGCGGAGGACGGCCGGTTCGCGCTCGCCGCCCCCGGCCCCGGGGCGTACGTGATGATCGCCGCCGCGGGCGGCCACCAGCCGCAGGCCGTGTCCGTCACCGTCGGCGAGCGCCCCGTCGACCTCGACATCCTGCTCGGCGGCGCCGGACGCCTCGCCGGACGCGTCCTCAGTCCCGACGGCACCCCCGTGGACGCCACCGTCACCCTCACCGACGTGCGCGGCGAGGTCGTCGCCACCACCCGCAGCGAACGCGACAGCGGCTACGTCATCACCGAACTGATCGCCGGGGAGTACACCCTCGCCGCCAGTTCGACCGCGTTCCGGCCCGCCGCCGTCCCGGTCACCGTCAAGGCGGCTCGCGAGACCCGGCAGGACATCGAACTCGCGGGCGGCGCCGCCCTGCGCGGCACCGTCCGGGCCGGCGGCGGACGCCCCGTGGAGGACGCCCGCGTCACCCTCCTCGACGCGGCCGGGAACGTCGTCGACACCCTCACCACCGGACCCGACGGCACCTTCCGGTTCACCGACCTCCCCTCGGGCGAGTACACGGTCATCGCCGCCGGTTACCCGCCGGTCGCCACCGTGCTCCAGGTCGCCCGCGGCGGGCGCACGGAACGCGACCTCCAGCTCGGGCACGAGGACTGACCCCGCCGCACGACCCGGCGCTGTCCTGCGGGAAAGGGGCGCGGCCGGATCTTTCCGCCCCCGCGCGCGCCGTTGTGAACCCGGTACATCAATTCCCCTATTGCCACACATCCCCGAGGCGGGGACCCGTACGGTGGTGGGGGCGCGCAGATCTTGCGGACCGTGGGGAGAGAGGGCCTGGGCCATGGACCGTGGCACCGAAAGGGACGGCACGGCGACGGAGCACGCCGCGACCGGACGCATCCCGCTCGCCGTGGTGGTGGTCGACCGCGCGGGGCTCGTCTCCCACTGGAGCTCCGGCGCGCGCCGCCTCTTCGGCGCCACCAAGGAGGAGGCGATCGGGCACCCCGCCGTCGACCTCCTGCCGGTGTCCGGTGCCTTACCCGAGGACGACGACATCTCGCCGTACGGGCCATACGGCGCCTACGACGACCCGGGGCACGACCTGGAGACGTCCCTCGACGGACGGCTGTACTACCCGGCCGCCGGACGGGCCCGGCTGACCGTGCCCGAGCGGGACCGCGTCGACGTCCTGTGGTGGGCCTACCCGCTGGTCGGCCCCGGCCCCGAGCGGCTGCTCGTGCTCGGCGCCGACGTCGGCCGGCTCCAGCAGGAAGCGGCCGGCGAGGACCCCGGCTTCGACCGGGTCGCGCCCGCCTTCGCCCTGCACACCGACTTCCCCGGCGCCGAGGAACTCGCCTCGAAGCTCCCCGAGATCCTGCCCAGCATGAGCGTCGACGAAAGCGCCCGGATCGTCGGCCAGATCCTGGAACTCGGCTACCCCGTCCTGGAGTTCAGCCAGCACGACCGGGTCCCCGTCACCCCCGACTGGGGCGTGCCCCGGCGCGTCGAACGCCGGGCCCGCCGGGAGCGGGCCGCCCGGGCCGCCGCCCATGGCTTACCGGCCCCGGCCGAGGACCCCGACGACGGTGAGGACCTGGAGTACGCGGCCGTACGCGAACGCCTGGAGTTCCTGAACGAGGTCAGCGGCCGCATCGGCACCTCCCTCGACCTGGCGCGGACCATCGTCGAGGTCAGCAAGGCCGTCGTGCCCCGGTTCACCGACGTCGCCGGCACCTACCTGCGCGAACAGGTCGTCGCCGGGGAAGGGTTCCCCGACGGGGTGCCGGACACCACCACGCTGTGGCACCGGGTCGCCGTCGAGCACACCGACGAACCCGGCCGCTGGGACGACGTCGTACCGGTCGGCGAGGCCATGCCCTTCCCGGCCCACACCCCGTTCTTCCAGTGCATGACCACCGGCGAGCCCGTGCTCGTCCCGCGGATCAGCCCCGAGATGGGCCACGCCATCGCGTCGCAGTTCGAGAAGCGGGACATCCGCCCGCTGATCACCGGCCGCTCGATGCTGGTCGTCCCGCTCAAGGCCCGCAACGTCGTCCTCGGCTTCATGGTCCTGCTGCGGCACCCCGAGCGCGTCGAGTTCAACGACATGGACCGGGTCACCGGCGCCGAACTCGCCGCCAGAGCGGGTCTCGTGCTCGACAACGCCCGCATGTACACCTACCAGGAGAGCGTCGCCGAGACCCTCCAGGACAGCATGCTGCCGCAGATCCCCCGGCGCATGGCGGGCTGCGACATCACCACCCGGTACCTGCCCGGCACGCTGCTCGGACGGGTCGGCGGCGACTGGTTCGACTCGGTCAAGCTGCCCGGCGCCCGGACCGCCCTCGTCGTCGGCGACGTGATGGGCCACGGCCTCAACTCCGCCGCCATGATGGGCCAGTTGCGCACGGCCGTACAGACCATGGCGGCCCTCGACCTGCCGCCCGCCCAGCTGCTGCGCAACCTCGACGACCTCGCGCAGCGCCTCGGCGACACCTACCTCGCGACCTGCCTGTACGCCGTCTACGACCCCCTGGCGGGAGAGCTGCGCCTCGCCAACGCGGGCCACATCCCGCCCGTCCTGGTCCGCGCCGACAGCGGGCACGGCGAACTGCTCGACCTGCCCACGGGCGCGCCGGTCGGCGTCGGCGGCGTCCCCTTCGAAGAGGTCCGCGTACGCGTCGAGCCCGGCGACCGGATCGTCATGTGCACCGACGGCCTGGTCGAGCTGCGCGGCGAAGACATCGGTGTCAGACTCGCCGTCCTGTGCGAATCCGCCGCCCACCCGGCCGCGTCCATGGACGAGGCGTGCGACACGATCATCCGCGCCCTCAACCCGCGCGACGGCCGCAAGGACGACGTCGCCCTGCTCATGGCCCGCCTCAACGGCATCGCCCCCGCCGACGTCGCCGTGCACCGGCTCGCCCTCGACCCGGCCGAGGCGGGCCGCGCCCGCGCCCTGGCCCGCGAGCGACTGCGCGACTGGGGCCTGACCCGGCTCGCCGGCACCGCCGAACTGCTCGTGAGCGAACTGGTCACCAACGCCGTACGGCACTCCCGCGACCGCCCCGTGGAACTGCGGCTCGTCCGCGGCGAGACACTGCTGTGCGAGGTGGACGACGACGGCCACGAGCTGCCCACCCTGCTGGACACCGGCCCTGAGGACGACGCCGGGCGGGGGCTGCGCGTCGTGAGCGCGCTCGCCCGCGCCTGGGGAGCGAGCCGTACGGGCACTGGCAAGACCGTCTGGTTCGAGCTGACGCTCCCCGGCCGCTGAACTCCGGCGGAGGTTCCGGACAAGACGCGTGAAGGTCCGCGCCGGACGCTTGTGGGCCCCGGCCCGGCCGCGATAGACCGGATCCGCGCTTAGCTGGTCGCCGGTCGCATTCCAGGGGGAGTCGGTCATGAGCGTGACGAGTCGGTACCGGGACGCGTGGGAGGGCTTCTGGCGCGAGGCACCCGAGGAGCAGGGCGCCGTGTTCTGGGACGCGGAGCCCGCGCTGACCGCGGCCCGCCATCTGCCCCTGCTGGAGCCGCGCCTGACCGCACCCGACCTGGTGATGATCGACCTGGGCTGCGGCAACGGCACCCAGACCCGTTTCCTCGCCGACCGCTTCCCGCGCGTCGTCGGCGCCGACCTGTCCGCCGCGGCCCTCGACCACGCCCGCCGGGCCGACCCGGCCGGGCAGGCGACGTACCGGCTGCTCGACGTCGTGGACAAGACGGAGGTCCAGACGCTGCACGCCGAACTCGGCGACGCCAACCTCTATGTGCGCGGCGTCCTGCACCAGGCCGAGCCCGGCGACCGGCAGACGATGGCGGACGCCCTGGCCACCCTGGCCGGCGAACGCGGCCGCGTCCTGCTCGTCGAACCGTCCGAGGCCGCCAAGCGGGTCCTCATGGGCCTGGCACGGGGACCCGCGGGACCGCCGCCCAAGCTGGCCCCGGTCCTGCGGCACGGCATCGCCCCGGGCGAGGTGAGCGACGACGCCCTCACCGGATACCTGCGGTCGGCCGGACTCGCCGTGCTCGCGAGCGGCACCCTGCCGCTGGCCACCACCGAACACGGCCCCGACGGCACCCGCGTCGACCTGCCGTCGACGTGGATCGTGGCGGGCCGCCCCTGAGCCGCCCCTGACACGAGGGGCGGGGTCTACGCCTCCGTCGGCACGCAGAGCACCGGGATGTGCGACAGGTGCAGCAGCTTGTGCGGGGTCGAGCCGAGCAGGGCGCCCCGCAGCGGGCTCTCGCCCCAGCTGCCCACCACGATGCAGCGCGCCCCGTGCCGGGACGCGGCGTCGAGCAGCGCCTCCGCCGGTTTCTGGTCGATGACCTCCACCGTCGTCGCCACCCCCGCCTTCTCGGCGACGGCGACGGCGTGCTCCAGCGCGGTCCGGCCGGTCTCCCGCAGCGCGTCCCGGTGGGCGGCGTACTCCTCACCGAGCGCGCCCGGCGCCGCCGCCCCGTAGACCAGCACCAGGGTGTCGCCGAACGCGGCCGCCACCTCGACGGCGACGGCGAGCGCGCGGACCGCGCCCTGGGACTCGTCGTAGCCGCACACCACGGGCATGTCAGGACTCCTTGCCGTGCACGAGGTCGGGGTCGGCCACGTCGGGGCGCTCCGCCCAGAACGCCGGGGCCGTCAGCCGCCACACCACCATCAGGATCACGCCCGCGAGCGTGATGCCGATGCCGATGACCAGCGGCGGGCCGAGCCCGAACCAGGAGACGCCGCTGTAGGAGTTGGCGGGGTCGGACATGTCGGCGACCGACTCGACGAGCAGCCAGGCCAGCAGCCCGGCGCCGACCACCGGGCCGAGACCGATCAGCAGGAAGTTGCGGACGCTCTCGGTGAGGTGACGCCGGTAGTAGACGGCGCACGCCAGACCGGTCAGCGCGTAGTAGAACGCGATCAGCAGGGACAGCGCGGTGAGCGAGTCGAACAGGGCGTTCTCACTGATCTGCCGCACCACCAGATACCAGGCGATGGCGATGCCCGCCACCCACCAGGTGCTCACGTCCGGCGTGCGGAACCGGTGATGGATGTGCCCGAAGTGGGCCGGCAGCGCGTGCCGCCGGGCCATGGACAGCGCGGTGCGCGAGGCCGGGATGATCGTAGTCTGCGTGGACGCCAGACCGGACGTCGACACCGCCAGCAGCACCACCCAGTCCCAGCCGCCCATCACCTTGCCCGCGAGGAGGGCGAAGATGAACTCCTCCTCGTCGGCGTTCTCCGACAGGAACGCCGG
>Ga0164243_10008237_pt1 | contig 15432 bp, 12 predicted proteins | sample OricompcompostOP_FD_108781 | JGI IMG/M metagenome (GOLD analysis project Ga0164243, IMG submission 108781) | Organic Plus compost microbial communities from Emeryville, California, USA - Original compost - Organic plus compost (OP) | ecosystem: Engineered > Solid waste > Mixed feedstock >... | reverse complement strand
CGTCGGCACGCACAAGGAGCGCAACGCCCAGGGGCGGGCTGTGGCGAGCTTCCCTTCGGGTTGCTTCGCAAAGGGGCCGTCTGCGGCGTTGCCCGCGCTTGCAAGGCGAAAGCCTTGCTGCGCGCGGGCGCCTTGCATCCAGCCCCTTTGCGAAGCAACGCGATCCCCTTCCATAGCGTTAACAGGCCCTAGCCCTGCCGCGCCGGCACGAAGCTGCCGTGCAGCCCCAGCGGCAGCGCATAGGGCAGCGTGGCCTGCGCAACCGGGCCGTCGGCCAGGGCATCGGCTGCGAAGCAGGACAGCACGGTCTGCTTCTGCGCGACATCCAGCGCGGTGCCCAGGATCCAGCCGGGCCGGTCGCCGTCGGGCACGAACACGTGCTCCTCCACCAGCGCCTGCGCGCCGTAGGCGAAGCGCTGCGACCGGCCGTTCTCCACGTCCGTCAGCGCCACCGCGCCGAAGCCGGGGCGGTCCTCGAACACCTGCGTCGCATGCACCACCCGGCGATGCCGCAGGCCCACGCGGCGCGGGTCCATGCGCGGGAACTCGGCCGCGAGGCCCAGCGCGTGCTGCACGGCCTCGCCGGTGCGCAGGTTCAGCGTGGCGGCCACGAGCTGCGGCTCCACGCTACGCACGCGGCGCCCGCGCATCACCTCGCGGTTGCTGGTGAACACCGCGTCGGCCGTGGCCGAGCGCACGTAGTCCAGGTGGATCAGCGTGCCGGAAGGCCCGTCCTGCGCCCACGCATTGCCCAGGTGGAACAGGAAGCCCGCGGGCAGCTGCAGCATCTGCCGCCTGCTCCAGTCCTTCTTGTCGACCACCAGCACGCGCATGCCGAGTTCGGGCTTCCAGACGTGGCTGTCGAGGAAGCTCGCGCCGGCCGCGCTGCGCGCGTTGTCGAACACCAGCGACGGCATGAGGAAGACGAGGTGGGCATCGGTGACGGCGAAGTCGTGGACCATCGCGATCTGCGGCACGGGCATCGCGTCGGCGCGGCGCAGCGTGCCGTCGGGCGCGATCTCGTAGAGGATCAGCATGCCCTGGCTCGCACCGACGCCGAAGTTCCACACCGTGCCGTCGGGGTCCACCTTGGGATGCGCCGAGAAGGGCAGCCCCGCCAGGTCGGCGCGCCAGGCCCGCAGGCCGCGCGTGGCCAGCGTGGCGGGGTCGATGCGGGTGGCCGAGCCGCCCTCCCACAGGGCGAGCAGGTCGTCGCCCAGCGGCAGCACGCTGGTGTTCGCGACGTTCATGCCGTCGGGCGAGGCCGGCGGCTGCACGCCCGGCAGGATGGTGCCGAAGGCCTGCTCCAGCCGGTGCCCGTCGCGCACTTCGGCGACGCGCTTGGCCGTGGCGACGTAGCGGCCCTGGTGGCGCACCTCGGCGCCGTCGATGACGAAGCGCTGCACCATGCCGTCGCCGTCGAACCAGTGGTGGTAGCGCTGGCCGCCCAGGTCGTGCCCGGCCGGGCCCACGCGGTAGAGCGTGCCGGCGAGCGCATCCGGAAAGCGGCCGCGCACCGTGGCGGGCACCAGCGGCAGGTCGGTCGGCGGCGTGGCGAAGCCGATCTTCCACGGCGCCGTGGAGGCCTCGAACTGGGCCTGCCAGGTGTCGCTGCCGATGGCGGCGTCGGCGGCGCGCGCGGCCAGGGGCAGCGCGCCCAGCAGCGGCGCCGTGCCGGCCGCGGCCAGCCGGTGCAGGAGTTCGCGACGCTTCATGGCCGGCTCCTCAGCGCAGGTGGATGGTGATGCGCTGGTCCGCATCGAGCGGCACGGCGACGGCCTCGAAGTCCGGCGCGCCCCGGTCGCCGCGCGCGTCCCTGGAGAAGCCGTAGCGCTCCACGGGCAGGCCCAGCAGGTTGGTGTCGAGCTTGCCGTTGCCGTTCTCGTCGGCGAACACCTTGAGGGCGTAGCGGCCCGCCGGCAGGCCGACGAAGGCCAGTTGCGCGGCGCCCTCACGCAACGGCAGGCTCTGCGAGGCCATCGACTGGCCGGCGGCGTAGCGCTCGGCGCTGTCGTACACCGCCACGTAGAGCTGGGCCGGCCCGGCCGGGCCGTCGGCCACGCTCACCTGAAGATCGGCCGCGCCGGCGGCCAGCGGGCCGAGCAGGGCCGCGGAAAAGAGGATGGAAGGCAGTCGCATGGTGCAGGTCTCCAGTGGATGAAGACCGCACGATCCCGGACCCGGGCCGCGCCGGCCAGCGCGATGCGACGGAATGCGCCGGGCCGGGCGCCGGATGCGCCCTGCCTTCGCGAAAAAAAGGACTCGGTGCGCGCTCAGCCCTGGAGCTGCCGCTCCAGCGCATCGACGAACATCGCCGGCACGTCGAAGCCGGTCTGCTCGGTGATCTCCTGGAAGCAGGTGGGGCTGGTGACGTTGATCTCGGTGAGCGAGCCGCCGATCACGTCCAGCCCGATCAGCAGCAGCCCGCGGGCGGCGAGCACCGGGCCGATGGCGCGGGCGATCGTCCAGTCCTCGTCGGTCAGCGGCTGGGCCACGCCCTTGCCGCCGGCCGCCAGGTTGCCGCGCACCTCGCTGCCCTGCGGGATGCGCGCCAGGCTGAAGGGCACCGGCTCGCCGCCGATGACCAGCACGCGCTTGTCGCCCTGGGCGATCTCGGGCACGAAGCGCTGCACCATGAGGGTCTGCGCGCCGCCCTTGTTCAGCGTCTCGGTGATGGAGCCGAGGTTCAGCCCGTCCTCGCGCACGCGGAAGATGCCCATGCCGCCCATGCCGTCCAGCGGCTTGAGGATGATGTCGCCGTGCTCTGCGTGGAAGTCCTTCACCGCCTCCGGGCTGCGCGTGACCAGCGTGGGCGTGGTGAACTGCGGGAACTCCATCACCGCCAGCTTCTCCGGGTGGTCGCGCAGCGAGCGCGGCCTGTTGATCACCGTGGCGCCCTCGCGCTCGGCCTGCTCCAGCAGGTGCGTGGCGTAGATGTACTCGGCGTCGAAGGGCGGGTCCTTGCGCATCAGCACCGCGTCGAAGTCCTTCAGCGCGCGGGTCTCGACCAGGTCTTCCGTGTACCAGGCGTGCTTGTCGCCGGTCAGCGTGATCCGGCGCACGGTGGCCTTGACCACGTCGCCGGACTTCCACTGCAGGTCCTGCGGCAGGCAGGCGGCGATGCGGTGGCCGCGCCGCTGCGCCTCGCGCATCATCGAGAAGGTGGTGTCCTTGTAGATCTTGAAGTGGTCGAGCGGGTCGGCGACGAAGAGGAGGTTCATTTCGCAGGGGCCTCGTGAGCGTTTCTGGCGTGGTCGTTCGCGGTTTTCTGTTCCAGCGCGATCTTGCATCCGGGCGCGATGTCCTTGCCGGCCGGGGTCTTCTTGGCCGTGCGGCCCAGCTGCTGCACCGCCAGCGCCGCCGCGCCGGCCACCACGCCCCAGAAGGCGGAGCCGATGCCGGCGATGACCACGCCCGAGAGCGTGACCAGGAAGGTGATCAGCGCCGCCTCGCGGTGCGACTCGTCGCGCACCGCCGCCGCCAGCCCGCCGCCGATGGTCGACAGCAGCGCCAGCCCCGCGATGGCGGCGACCAGCTCCTTCGGGAAGGCGGTGAGCAGCCCGGTGACGGCCGCGCCGAACAGGCCGATCACGACGTAGAGGGCGCCGCAGCACACGGCCGCCGTGTAGCGGCGGGCCGGGTCCTCGTGCGCCTCGCGCCCCATGCAGATGGCGGCGGTGATGGCGCTGAGGTTCAGCGCGTAGGCGCCGAAGGGCGCCAGCACCAGCGTCGCCACGCCGGTGAGCGTGATGAGCTTGCTGACCGGCATCTCGTAGCCGGCGGCTCGGATGGCCGCCACGCCCGGCAGGTTCTGCGAGGCCATCGTCACCACGAACAGCGGCAGCGCCAGGCTCACCGCCGCCTGCCAGGTGAAGGCCGGCATCGTAAACACCGGCATCGCCAGCGTGAAGTGCACCGTGCTCCAGGCCAGCTCGCCGCGCAGCGCCACGAAGACGGTCGCCACCCCCAGCGTCAGCGGCACCGCGTAGCGCGGCAGCAGCCGGCGGCCGACAAGGTAGCTGGCCAGCATCAGCAGCACCAGCGGCAACGCCGTCTGCGCCGCGGCGAAAGCCGCAAGCCCGAAGCGCGCCAGCACGCCGGCCAGCAGCGCGGAGGCGATCGCCATCGGGATGCGGTTCATCACCCGCTCGAACCAGCCGGTGGCGCCGGCCAGCGTGATCAGCAGCGCGCAGACGATGAAGGCGCCCACCGCCTCGCCCATCGAGTAACCCATGCCCGCCGTCGCCAGCACCGCCGCGCCGGGCGTGCTCCAGGCGATCATCACCGGCTTCTTCAGCCACAGCGAGGGCAGCATCGACGCCAGCCCCATGCCGATGCCCAGCGCCCACATCCAGGAGGCGATGAGCTCGGGCGTGGCACCGAAGGCCTGCGCCGCCTGGAACACGATCGCCACCGAGCTGGTGAAGCCCACCAGCACCGCCACGAAGCCGGCGGTGAAGGCCGCCAGGTTCACATCCTTGAAGAAGCGCATCGGGCGATTGTGCCGGGCGGGCCTGCGACGGCGCGCCTGCGTCACACTCGGCGGTCGACCGCTTTCCCGAAAGGCCCCGCATGCCGACCGACCTCGATCCCGGCGCCCTCGTCAACGAGTACCTGCGCCGCCACATGATCCCCGACCCCGAGAGCGCCGCCGCGCTGGTGGCGCCGGACATGCAGATCCGCTTCACCGGCAACCGCCGGATGGCCAGCCCGGCCGAGGCGACGGCCTTCAATGCCGGGCGCTACGCCTGGGTGAAGAAGCGCATCGACGCCACCGAGGTGGTGGCCGGCGGTACGCCGGAGGAAACCGTCGTCTACAGCCGCGGCACGCTCTACGGCGCCTGGCCCGACGGCACGCCCTTCGAGGGCAACCGCTATGTGGACCGCTACGTGGTGCGCCACGGCCGCATCTGCGAGATGGACGTGTGGAACGACAGCGCCGAGTGGCTGCTGGTGCGCGCCGGGCTGGCACAGCCCTGAGCGCCGCCGCGCGGGCAGCCGCTCAGATCTCCAGCTTGGACCCTAGCTCCACCACCGCGTTGTTCGGCAGGCCGAGGAAGGCCGCCGCGCCGCTGGCGTTGTGGTGCATCTGGGCGAACAGCTTCTCGCGCCAGTGCGCCATGCCGCTGCCCAGGGTGGGGATGACGACGTCGCGCGAGAGGAAGTAGCTGGTCGTCATGCGGTCGAGCTGGCAGCCGCGCAGGCGCGCATGCTCCAGCGCGGCCGGCAGGTCGACGTCGTTCTTGAAGCCGTAGTGCACCACGAGCTGCCAGCAGTGGCGGCCCAGCGGCTCGATCTCGACGCGCCGGTCCATCGGGATCCACGGCAGCTCGTGGTTGCGCACGGTGACGAACAGGTTCTGCTCGTGCAGCACCTTGTTGTGCTTGAGGTTGTGCAGCAGCGCGTTGGGCACCAGGCCGGGCTCGGCTGTCAGGAACACGGCCGTGCCCTGCACCCGCGCGGGCGGGCTGACGAACACGGCGTCGAGGAAGCTGCGCAAGTCCAGCGCCTCCGCGCGCTGGGCCTCGCCCATCAGGCGGCGGCCTTCCTTCCACGTCGTCATCAGCGTGAAGACCATCAGGCCGATCATCACCGTGAACCAGCCGCCCTGCGGCAGCTTGAGCATGTTGGAGGCGAAGAAGGCCAGGTCGATGAGGAAGAACACCGAGGTCGAGGCGATGCACAGCGCGAGCGGCAGCTTCCACGCGAAGCGGATCACGAAGAAGGTGAGCACGGTGGTGATGAGCATGTCGGCCGTCACCGCGATGCCGTAGGCCGAGGCCAGGTTGCTCGAGTTGCGGAACATCACCACCGCCAGCACGATGGCGACGAACAGGCTCCAGTTGACGAAGGGGATGTAGATCTGCCCGACCGCGTGCACGCTGGTGTGCTCGATGCGAAGCCGCGGCAGGTAGCCCAGCTGGATGACCTGCCGCGTGACGCTGAAGGCGCCGGTGAGCATGGCCTGCGAGGCGATGACGGTGGCGGCCGTCGCCAGCAGCACCAGCGGCATCAGCGCCCAGCCGGGCGCCATGAAGTAGAAGGGGTTCTTCACCGCCTCCGGGTGGCCCAGCAGCAGCGCGCCCTGGCCGAAGTAGTTCAGCACCAGGCAGGGCATGGCCACGGCGAACCAGGCGACGCGGATGGGCCGCTTGCCGAAGTGGCCGAGGTCCGCATACAGGGCCTCGGCCCCGGTGACGCACAGCACCACCGCACCCAGGATGACGAAGCTGGTGCCCGGGTTGTCCCACACGAAGCGCAGCATGTAGTGCGGGCTGACGGCCTTGAGGATCTCCGGGTGGCCGACGATCTGCGACACGCCCAGCACGGCCAGCACGATGAACCAGGTGAGCGTGATGGGTCCGAAGAAGCGCCCGATGCCGGCGGTGCCCCGCTTCTGCACCGCAAACAGGGCGAGCAGCACGGCCAGCGTCAGCGGGATGACGTAGTGGTGCAGCGCCGGCGACACCACCTCCAGCCCCTCGACGGCCGAGAGCACCGAGATGGCCGGCGTGATGACGCCGTCGCCGTAGAAGAGCGAGGTGCCGAAGATGCCCACCGCCAGCAGCGGGCCGCGCAGCCGCGGCCGGCCGGCCACGGCGCGCGAGGCCAGCGCCAGCATGGCCACCAGCCCGCCCTCGCCCTCGTTGTCGGCGCGCAGCACCAGCACCACGTACTTGATCGAGACGATGGTGGTCATCGTCCAGAAGATCATCGAGAGGATGCCGTAGACGTTCTCGATGGTGAACGGCACGTGCCCGTGGCCGAACACCTCCTTGACGGCGTACAGCACGCTGGTGCCGATGTCGCCGTAGACGATGCCGATGGCGCCCAGGATCAGGGCCGGCAGGGATTGCTTGGGAGCGGACACGAGGCCGAATGACGGATGGGGGCCGCCATTGTGCGACGCATCAAAGGCGCCGCAAGGCTTGACAGAAGGGCTTCTGCGCGGCTGGCGCCGCGCTTATTCGTAGACCTCGGCTTCGGGGTTGGTCGCTTCCAGCTCGTAGGCGGCGGCGACCATGGCCAGGCGCCCGATCACGCCGTACATGTAGAAACGATTGGGTGCGCTGGCGCCGAGCTTGGCGCCCGGCTGCGGCAGCTGCGCGCTCTCGGAAAAGGCCAGCGGCACGAAGCTGGCGCCGGGCAGGGCCAGGTTCTCGTCACTGCCGCGGTCCGGGTGCACGCGGTAGAAGCCGCCGACCACGTAGCGGTCCATCATGTAGACCACCGGCTCGGCCACGCCGTCGTGCACGCGCTCGTGGGTGAGCACGCCTTCCTGCACCACCACGTCGGTGGCGCCCACGCGCAGGCCCTCGGTGGCCTTGTCGGTGGCCTTCTTCTGCCTGGCGCGGGCAACCAGCGCCTCCACCTCGCGGCCGTCGTGCACGGTGCTGATGGTCAGGCCCGAGGCGCCGTTGTCGGCCTTGACGATGGCGAAGGGCTTCTCGTTGATGCCGTATTCCTTGTACTTCCGGCGCACCTTGGCGATCACCGCGTCGACCTGCGCGGCCAGCGCGTCGGTGTTCTCGGCGCGGGCGAAGTCCACCTCCTCGACCTTGCCCCAGATCGGCTGGATCAGCCACGGGTCGATGCCCAGCAGCTTGCCGAAGCGCTTGGACACTTCCTCGTAGCTGTGGAAGTGGTTGCTCTTGCGCCGCACCGACCAGCCGGCATGCAGCGGCGGCAGCAGGTACTGCTCGTGCAGGTCCTCCAGGATGCCGGGGGTGCCGGCGGCCAGGTCGGTGTTCAGCAGGATGGTGCAGGGGTCGAAGTTCTTCAGCCCCAGGCGCCGGCGGCCGCGCACCAGCGGCTCCAGGCAGACGATGTCGCCGCCGGGCAGTTCCACCTTCTTCGGCGACTTGATCGCCGGGTCGATGGAGCCGATCTTCACGTTCAATCCCGCCATGCGGAAGATGCGCGCCAGCTGCGCCACGTTGGCGAGGTAGGTGCTGGAGGAAAAGCGCGCCTCGGGGACGATGAGCAGGTTGCGCGCCTCGGGGCAGATCTTCTCGATGGCGGCCTGCGCCGCCTGCACCGCCAGCGGCAGCATCTGCGGCGTCAGGTTGTTCCAGCCGCGCGGGAAGAAGTTGGTGTCCACCGGCGCCAGCTTGAAGCCGGCGTTGCGCACGTCCACCGACGTATAGAAGGGCGGCGTGTGCTCCATCCACTCGAGCCGGAACCAGCGCTCGATGGCAGGCATGCCATCGATGATGCGCTGCTCCAGTTCGTTGATGGGGCCCGTCAGGGCGGTGACCAGGTGGGGGACCATGCGGTGGCCTTGCAGGGGTGGGGGCGAAAGAAAACCGAGCGAGATTGTAGGAAATGGGGACGGGCTCCCCGCCCCGCAAGAGTCGGCCGGCGCCGTTTTTCGGCGTCAGGCCGCCTCAGGATGAAAATGCATCCCCTCGGGGGATCGGACAGGCGCGAAGCGGTTGGCCGAGGGGCCGTTTTCAGTGGCGCCAGAAGGAAGGGGCCAGGAGCGCGATCAGGCTGAGCATCTCCAGCCGCCCGAGCACCATCGCGATCGAGCAGACCCAGACCTGGAAGTGGCCCAGCACGCCGAAATGCGACGCCGGCCCCACCTCGCCCAGCCCCGGCCCCATGCAGTTGACGCTGGCGATCACGGCGCTGAAGGCGGTGACGGGGTCCAGCCCCGACAGCACCATCACCATGCCCAGCACGATCACGGTGCCGCCGTACACCAGCATGAAGGCCAGCACGGCGAAGATGTCGCGGTGCTCGACCACGGTGGCGCCCAACGTCACCGGCTGCACGGCGCGCGGGTGGGCCAGGCGCGTCATCTCGCGCCGGGCCTGCTTGAGCAGGATCAGCACCCGCACCATCTTGATGCCGCAGCCGGCCGAGCCAGCGCTGGTGGCCACGCCCGAGAGCAGCAGCATGAACAGCGGCGCGAAGGCCGGCCAGGCAAGGAAGTTCGTCGAGGCGAAGCCGGTGGTGCTGCCGATGGAGATGGCGTTGAAGAAGCCGTGGCGCAGCGCCTGCGGCCAGTCGTAGTGCCCCTGGACCATCAGCACCAGCGACACGATCAGCCCGCCGCCCAGCAGCGCCAGCAGCGTGGCGCGCCACTCGATGTCGCGCAGGCACACGCGCAGGCTGCGCTTGCGCAGCGCGATGAAGTACAGCGCGAAGCTGCCGCTGCCCACCAGCATGAAGACCATGGCGATGCCTTCCATCAGCGGCGAGTCGAAGTAGGCGAAGCTGGCGTCGTGCGACGACAGCCCGCCCAGGCTGACGGTGGCGAACATGTGCATCAGCGCGTCCATGAGCGGCATGCCGGCGGCCCAGTAGGCCAGGAAGCAGGCGGCCGACAGCCCGACGTAGATGCCCCACAGCCCCTTGGCGGTCTGCGCGATGCGCGGCGTCAGGCGGTTGTCCTTGATCGGGCCGGCCACCTCGGCGCGGAACATCTGGCTGCCGCCCATGCCGAACATGGGCAGCACCGCCACCGCCAGCACCAGGATGCCCATGCCGCCGATCCACTGCAGGAAGGTGCGCCACACGTTGATCGACAGCGGCAGCGAATCCAGCCCGGTGAGCACGGTGGCGCCCGAGGTGGTCAGGCCCGAGACGGCCTCGAAGTAGGCATAGGAGAAATCCAGCTCGCGCCCGACGGCATGGCACACGGCCATCAGCGGCACGCAGGCGATCAGCGGCAGCAGCAGCCAGGTGGCCGACACCAGGATCACCCCGTGCCGCGCGCGCAGCTCGCCCCGGTAGCCGTTCAGTCCGGCCCACATCCACGCGCCGCCGCCGAAGCTGGCGCCGGCGGCCGCCAGCCAGAAGCCGAGCAGCCCGTCGCCCTGCACCCACGACACCACGGCGGGCAGCAGGAAGGCGAAGGAGAACATCGTGGTCAGCGCACCCAGCAGGCGCAGCGCGGGCAGGAGGTCGTACATCGGCGCGGCCCGGACTCAGAAGAAGGTGGCGCTGACGCGGAACAGCTTTTCGACTTCGCGCACCAGCCGCTTGCGCGGCATGAAGATGATCACGTGGTCGCCGCTGCGGATCACGGTACCGGGCTGCGGCACGATCACCTCGGGCTCGGCGGCCTCGGCCGCCGGCGAGGAGCCCTCACCTTCCTCGGCCGGCAGCGGCGCGTCGGGGTCGGGCAGGCCGCGCAGCACCAGGCCGAAGTGGGCATCGCGCGGCAGCTTGATGTCCTTGATCGCGCGGCCGACCACGCGCGAGGTGCGCTCGTCGCCGCGCGCCACGATCTCCATCGCCTCGGCCACGCCGCGGCGCAGGCTGTGCACCACCTGCACGTCGCCGCGCCGCACGAAGGCCAGCAGCTCGCCCAGCAGCGTCTGCGAGGGCGTCAGCGCGATGTCGATCTGCGTGCCGTGGATCAGGTCGGCATAGCTGCGCCGGTTGATGAGGGCCAGCACGCGCCGCGCCCCCATGCGCTTGGCCAGCAGTGCGGACATGATGTTGTCCTCGTCGTCGTTGGTGAGCGAGAGGAAGAAGTCGGACTCGCCGACGCTCTCGTCGTCCATCAGGTCCTCGTCGGTGGCGTCGCCCTGCAGCACCATCACCGACGACGGCAGCCGAGCGGCCAGCATCTGGCAGCGCTCGGCGCTGCGCTCGATGAGCTTGAGCTGCAGCGCCGGGAAGTCCTGCACGAGCTGCTGCGCCAGGCGCATGCCGACGCGGCCGCCGCCGGCGATCGCCACGCGCTGCACGGTGCGCGGCGTCTGCGGGTCGCGCCGGTGCAGCGCGGCGAGCGCCGCGCGCAGGTTCTGCCGCGCGGCCAGCACGAAGACCTCGTCGCCCGGCACCACGTGCGTGCCCTCGGCGGCGGGGATGAAGCGGTCGGGGCCGTCCTCGCGCCGGCGGTACAGCGCCACCACCCGGACCGCCTCGCCGGCGGCGTAGGCGCCGATCTCGTCCACCCGGCAGCCCACCAGCGGCGCGCCCGCCACCGCGCGCACCGACACCAGGCTGGCCCGGCCGCCCGCGAACTCGTAGACCTGCAGCGCCTCGGGGTAGTCGATCAGCCGCGCGATGTAGCGCGTGAGCGAGTCCTCCGGGCAGATCACGCGGTCGACCGCGAAGCCCTCGCGCCCGAGCAGCGGCGATTCGCCGCGGAAGGCCTCCGAGCGCACCCGCGCGATGCGCGTCGGGATGTTGAACATCTGCTCGGCCACCTTGCAGGCGACCAGGTTGGTCTCGTCCTGCGCGGCGCAGGCGATGAGCATGTCGGCATCGCGCGCGCCGGCCTCCTCCAGCAGTTCGGGCTCGATGCCGTTGCCGGCCACGCCGCGCAGCTCGAAGCGGCTTTCCAGGTCGCGCAGGCGCGCCGCGTCGGTGTCGATGACGGTGATGTCGTTCTGCTCGGACACCAGCGTGCCCGCCACGCTCTCGCCGATGCGTCCGGCGCCCAGGATGATGATCTTCACGCGCGTCTCCTCCCCTCGCCTGCCGCGGCGCCGCGATGCGATTCGTCAGCCGCGCACTTCGCCCTGGCCGAGCACGATGTACTTGAGCGAGGTGAGCCCCTCGATGCCCACCGGCCCGCGGGCGTGGAACTTGTCGGTGCTGATGCCGATCTCGGCGCCCAGCCCGTACTCGAAACCGTCGGCGAAGCGGGTGCTGGCGTTGACCATCACGCTGGCCGAGTCCACCTCGCGCAGGAAGCGCTGGGCGTTCACGTGGTCGCGCGTGAGGATGGCGTCGGTGTGGTGGCTGGAATAGCGGTTGATGTGATCGATCGCCTCGTCGAGGCCGGCCACCACCTTGATGCTGATGATCGGCGCCAGGTACTCCTCGGACCAGTCCTGCTCGGTGGCGGGCACCACCTTCGGGTGGCCGGCCAGGCCCTGCAGCAGCGCCGCGGCCTCGGCGTCGCAGCGCATCTCGACGCCCTTGGCGGCGAAGACGGCGCCGATGCGCGGCAGGAACTGCGCGGCGACGGCGCGCGCCACCAGCAGCCCCTCGGCCGCGTTGCAGGGGCTGTACTTCTGCGTCTTGGCGTTGTCCACCACCGTCACGGCCATGTCCAGATCGGCCGTGTCGTCCACGTAGACGTGGCAGTTGCCGTCCAGGTGCTTGATGACGGGCACCTTGGCGTCGCGGCTGATGCGCTCGATCAGGCCCTTGCCGCCGCGCGGGATGATCACGTCCACGAACTGCGGCATGGCGATGAGGTGGCCGACGGCCTCGCGGTCGGTGGTCTGCACCAGTTGCACCGCGTCCTCCGGCAGGCCGGCCTCGGCCAGCGCGGCGCGCACCAGGGCGGCCAGCGCCTTGTTGGAGTCGATCGCCTCCGAGCCGCCGCGCAGGATGGCGGCGTTGCCGCTCTTGATGGCCAGGCTGGCGGCCTCGATGGTCACGTTGGGCCGGCTCTCGTAGATCATGCCGAAGACGCCGATGGGCACGCGCATCTGGCCGACGCGGATGCCGCTTTCCTGCTGCTTCATGCCGATGATCTCGCCGATCACGTCGGGCATGGCGGCCAGTTGCTCGCAGCCCAGCGCCACGGTCTCGATCACCTTGGGCGTGAGCCTGAGCCGGTCCTGCATCGGCGCCGGCAGGCCGGCGGCCTCGGCACGGGCCAGGTCCTGCGCGTTCGCCTCGGCCAGCGCCGGGCCGGCCTCGCGCAGGCGCCGGGCCAGGGCCTTGAGCGCGACGTTCTTGGTGGCAGCGTCCGCCCGCGCCATCTGCGCGGAAGCCGTCTTGGCCTGCAGGCCCAGGGCCTGCATGTGTTCGGCGACGTTGAAGACGTTCATGGCCGCGATTCTCCCACCGCGGCGGCGCCGGCGCTCGGGCCGGGCCTCAGCCGCAGGCGCGGCAGAGCATCAGCGCGAGGCGCTGGAGCGCCAGCCAGCCGTCGGCCGGCCAGTCGGGCTGCTTCAGGCCCTTGACGATGCCGTCCACCAGGTGGGCGGCGCGCAGCAGGCGGGCCAGGGCGCGGCCGTCCAGGCGCGGCAGCACGCGCTCGAAGGCGCGCTCGCGCGGGCCCCACACGCGGTTCTCGCGCAGGGCCACGGGCAGCGGGCGGCCGGCGTCCATGGCGTCGCGCACGCGCTTGAGGGCGCGGATGTCCTCGGCCAGCGTGTAGTGCACCAGCACCTCGGCCTCGCCCTCGGCCTGCAGGCCGGCCAGCATGCGCGAGGCGCGCGGCGCGTTGCCGGCCAGCACGGCCTCGGAGAGCTTGAACACGTCGTAGCGGGCCACGTTGTTGACGGCCGCCTCGACCTGCTCCCAGCTCAGCTCGCCCTCGGGGTGCAGCAGCGCCAGCTTCTGGATCTCCTGGTGCGCGGCCAGCAGGTTGCCCTCGACCCGGTCGGCGAAGAACTGCAGCGTGCGCTGCCCCTCCTCGCCCGGCCGCACGCGCTGGCCCTGGCGCGCCAGGCGCTGCGCGATCCACTGCGGCAGCTGCCCGCGCTCGATGTTGTCGATCTGCACCGCGACGCCGTGGTTCTCCAGCGCGGCGAACCAGGCGCCGCTCCGGGTCTGGCGGTCCAGACGCGGCAGGTGCACCAGGGTGAGGGTGCCCTCGTTGCCCTGCGCCCCCTCGGCGATCTGCTGCAGCGCAGCGCTGCCGTCCTTGCCGGGCTTGCCGGAGGGGATGCGGATCTCGACGATCTGCTTGTCGGCGAACAGGCTCATCGAGCCGCCGGCCGCCAGCACCGCGCTCCAGTCGAAGTGCGCGCCGGCCACGGTGTGGCTGCTGCGCTCGGTGTGGCCGGCGGCGCGGGCCGCGGCGCGGATGGCGTCGGCCGCCTCCTGCGCCAGCAGCGCCTCGTCGCCGTGCAGCGTGTACAGCGGGCGCAGGCCCTTGGCCAGGTGCGCGTCGAGCTGGGCGAGCGGCAGCTGCACGGGACGCGCCGCTCAGAGCGTTTTCACGAAGCCGAGGCGCCGCACGACCTGCTGCGCCAGGTCGGCCGTCATGTCGCGGTAGAGCAGTTCCTGCTCGTTCTCCTTGGCGAGCGCCGAGGTCTCGTTGTAGCTGATGTCGCGCGACTGCGAGACGGAGGTGGCCGGGATCAGCTCCTTGCCGCCGCTGCTCGTGCGCAGCCGGAAGCGCACCGTCAGCCCGAGCGTCAGCTCGCGGATGGTGCCGCCGGAAGTGCTGGCGGCGATGCCGCTGCTGCGCGACTGGTCGAGCAGTTCGCACACCACTTCGGCGTCCTGGGTCGGCGCCTTGGCATCCAGCACCGTGAGGTTGCCCATGCCCTTGAGCTCGCGGCGCACCAGCGCGGCCAGCGGCTCGGGGCCGGTGACGGCGATGCTCTTGAAGGGGTAGTCCGGCGCGCGCCGCAGCTGGAAGCCGCAGCCGGCCAGCAGCAGTGCCGGCACGGCGCCGGCCAGCAGCGCGCGGCGCGAGACGGCACGGGACGCACGAGCAGCAGCAGCGGCAGCCATCGGCCTCACCCCACCACCACGTTGACCAGCCGGCCCGGCACGACGATGACGCGCTTGACCGCCTGCCCCTCGGCGAACTTGGCGAAGGGCTCGCTGGCCACGGCCAGCTTCTCGATCTCCGCCTTCTCGGCGCCGGCCGGCACGCGCAGCGCGCCGCGCAGCTTGCCGTTGATCTGCAGCATCAGTTCCACCTCGTCCTGTTCCAGCGCGGCCGGGTCGACCTGCGGCCAGGGCGCGTCGAGCAGCGTGCCCAGCTCCGCCGCATAGCCCAGGCCCTGCCAGAGCTGGTGCGTCAGGTGCGGCGTGACGGGGTAGAGCACCCGCAGCAGGATGCCGAAGCCCTCGCGCAGCGCCGCCGCCGCGCCCGGTTCGTCCTTGGCCTTGAAGCCCTCCAGCGCGTTCAGCAGCTTCATCGCGCCGGAGACGACGGTGTTGTACTGCATGCGCTGGTAGTCGTAGTCGACCTGGCGCAGCACGGTGTGCACCTCGCGGCGCAGCGCCTTGGCCTGGGCGCCGGGTTCGGCCGCCTGGGCCGCCGCGCCCTGGAGTGCGGCGCCGAAGTTCCACACCCGCCGCAGGAAGCGGTAGCTGCCCTCCACCGCGGCGTCGTTCCACTCCAGCGTGGCCTCGGGCGGCGCGGTGAACATGGTGTACAGGCGCGCGGTGTCGGCGCCGTACTTGTCGATTAGCTCCTGCGGGTCGACGCCGTTGCGCTCGCTCTTGCCCATCTTGCCGATGCCGCCGTACTCCACCGGCGTGCCGTCGGCGGCGGTGCCGCCGGTGATGCGGCCCTGCGCGTCGAGCACCGGCGTGACCTCCTGCGGCGGGTGGTAGTGCTTGCCGCCCTTCTCGTCGCGGTGGAACCAGATGTGGTTGAGCACCATGCCCTGGGTCAGCAGGCGGGTGAAGGGTTCGTCCACCTTCACCAGGCCCAGGTCGCGCATCACCTTGGTCCAGAAGCGCGCGTACAGCAGGTGCAGGATGGCGTGCTCGATGCCGCCGATGTACTGGTCCATCGGCATCCAGTACTGCGCGCCCTCGCCG
>Ga0164243_10008234_pt1 | contig 15437 bp, 17 predicted proteins | sample OricompcompostOP_FD_108781 | JGI IMG/M metagenome (GOLD analysis project Ga0164243, IMG submission 108781) | Organic Plus compost microbial communities from Emeryville, California, USA - Original compost - Organic plus compost (OP) | ecosystem: Engineered > Solid waste > Mixed feedstock >... | reverse complement strand
GCCCCGGCACGGTCGGGCCGCCGCTGCCGGGCGTCGAGCTGCGGCTGCTGGCCGAGGACGGCGACGACAGCGGCATCGGGGAGATCCTCGTGCGCGGCCCCAACCTCTTCCTCGGCTACCTCAACCGGCCCGACGCCACCGCCGAGGCGCTCGACGCCGACGGCTGGTTCCACACGGGCGACATCGCCACCGTCGAGCCCGACGGCTACGTGCGCATCGTCGGCCGCCGCGCCACCGACCTCATCAAGAGCGGCGGCTTCAAGCTCGGCGCCGGCGAGATCGAGAACGCGCTGCTGGAGCACCCCGCCGTCGCCGAGGTGGCGGTGACCGGCGAGCCCGACGACGACCTCGGCGAGCGCATCGTGGCCTGGGTCGTCGCCGACCCCAAGGTCGCCCAGCCGCCAGACCAGGAGCTCGTCGACCATGTCGCCCGCCTGCTCACCCCCCACAAGCGCCCGCGTGCGATCCGCTGGGTCGAGTCGCTGCCCCGCAACGCGCTGGGCAAGGTGCAGAAGAAGGCGCTGGGCACGTGATCCTGCAGGCCGCGCTCAACGGCGACCGCACCCGGGCCGACCACCCGGCGGTGCCGCTGACCGCGGCCGAGCTGGCCCGCGACGCCGCCGCGTGCGTGGCCGCCGGCGCCAACGCGTTCCACATCCACCCGCGCGACGTCGCGGGCCGCGAGACGCTCGACGGCGCGATCGTCGACGCGGTCGTCGCGGAGGTGCGCGCGGCGGCAGGCGGGGTGCCGGTCGGTGTGTCCACGGCGGCGTGGATCGCGCCGGATCTCGAGGCACGCGTGGCGGCGATCGAGCGGTGGCGGGCGCCCGACTACGCGTCGGTGAACCTCTCCGAGGACGGGTTCGCCGAGGTGATGCGCGTCCTGCTGGCCAACGGGATCGGCATCGAGGCGGGCGTCTGGTCGGTGCAGGACGCCGACCGCCTGGCCGCCAGCGGCCTGGCCGACCGTCTCACGCGGGTGCTGATCGAGCCGCCCGGTGTCGACCCGATGGCCGCGCCGCTGACCTACGAGGCGATCCACGCCCGCCTCGACACCCACGGCATCACCGCCCCGCGCCTGCAGCACGGCGACGGCGAGGCCACCTGGCCGATCCTCGACGACGCGCTGGCCACCGGCTACGACACGCGCATCGGCTTCGAGGACACGTTCCTGCTGCCCGACGGCGAGCGCGCGCCCGACAACGCCGCGCTCATCGCCGCGGCCGCCCGCCTGCTGGGCTGAGGAGCTCAGCGCCCGCGCGGCGCCAGCAGGCGGATGTCGCGCTCGCCGGTCGCCGTGGCCGTCGTCGCGCTGTTGCGCAGGGTCACGACCGCGGTGGCGGTGAGGGACCGCTCGCGGGCGAGGGTGCGCCGGCCGAACGACGACAAGGTGACCGTGAGGCGGGACGTGCGCTCGCCGTCGGCCAGGCGGAAGACCGACCGGCCGAGCGTCACGCACCGCCCGCGAACCGTGGCGTTGAGCGCGACCGACGCGTCATCGCACGGGCCGGCGCCCGCGGTGCACGTCGCGGTCACGCCCGCCACGACGACCGTGCCGCCGCGGGAGGCTCGGGCGGTCGGCGTCCCAGTGCCGGTGACCGTCACGACCGGGAGCGCCGGCGGCGCCGGCGTCGTCGGGCTGGGCGCGGTGGCGGACGGCGCCGCCACCGGTGTCGCCGGCAGGAACGGCAGGCCCACGACGACCGGCGCCTCGACCGTGTAGCTCACGGATGCCGTGGCCGTGAGCCCATCGGCGCTCGTCGCCGTGACGACGAGCGTGTGCGCACCGGCGGTCGATGTGGCCAGCGGCGCGCCGCTCGGGCGGCCGTCGGCGTCCACGCACGACGCGATGCCCGGACCCGTCGAGGACTCGATGCAGGTGAAGGCGGTCGTCGCGGCCTCGTCGAAGGCGAAGACCTGTCCGCCGACGGGCGAGGCGATGACCACTGTCGGCGGCGGGATCTCGAAGCTCAGCGTCACCGCCGCCGCGACGCCGATCCCGGCGGTGGCGAAGCTCGCCCCAGCGGGACCGAAGCTCGAGCCGCCTCCGCCGCCCATGGCGAGCCCGAAATCGCCGCCGGCCGCGCCGCCGCCGCCGCCGATGTACCCGCCGCCGCCACCACCGCCGCCGCCGGAGTTGGCGGTGAACCCGTCGCCGCCGGTGCCGCCGCCGCCGGGCGTGCCCGAGGCGCCGGGCTGTCCGGGGTCCGCTCCCCCGCACACGACGCCGCCGGTGCCGCCGCCGGCGCCGGTTCCGCCGGTACCGCCGTCCGTCGCGCCCGCGGCGCAGTCGCCGCCGTCACCGGCACCGGCGCCGCCGCCGCCCGCGTTGCCGCCGTCGCCGGCAGCGTTGTTCAGCGAGCTGCCGCCTCCACCGCCGCCCCCGGCGACCACCAGCCGGGGATCGCCGGCCCCGCCGGTCAGCCCGCCGGAGGCGGCCGGCGTGGTGCGCACGTCGGAGGCGCCGCCGCCCGCGCCGCCGCCGTAGCCGAAGCACCGGCCCAGCCCACCGAGCCCGCCGCCGTTGGCGCCCCGTGGGCCGCCGTCCCGCTTCCCGGAGATGCACGGCTCTGGTCCCGTCTCGCCCGGTCCGCCGACCTCGGCGTAGAGCGTGTCGCCGGGCGTGACGTCGAGGGTCGCCTCGACCCGCGCGCCCCGGCCGCCGACGCCCGGCGTGCCCCCGAAGCCGTCGCCGGCCGTGCCGTCGCCGCCGCGCGCTCCGATCGCGACCACGTCGAGGGAGGTCACGCCCGCAGGCACGGTGAACGCGGCCTCGCCCACGGCCGTGTACGTGCACGAGGCTGTCGTGCCGACCCGCACGACGGTCACGCCGGAGCCACAGATGGCATCGGCATGGGCCGGGGCCGCGGCTGCGAGCCCGGCGACGAGGACGACGAGGGCGAGAACTGCACGGAGGGCGTTGCGCACACGAGCACCCTAGACCGGGGTGGGCAGGGACGTCCCAGTTCGTTGGCGCGTTGGCGCTCTCAAGTCCGCCGCACGGCGGCCGACTACGGGCACACGAGGCCGCGCGATCGCGCGGCCTTGGTCGTTCTTGCCGTTCACTTGCCGCGCCGGCCCAACCCGCGCGGTAAGCGCGCGGTAGGAGCCGGCCAGCAGAGTCGCCGCCATGACCACTCTGCAACGCTGGACCCTGACCGCTGTCTGCCTGGCCACCGCGATGCTGATGCTCGACATCGCGGTCGTGGCCACGGCCCTCCCCGACATCGCTGCTGACCTGCGCGCCGACCTGCACGGCCTCAAGTGGGTCATCGACGCCTACACGCTCGCCCTCGGCGGCGTGGTGCTGACCGCTGGATCGCTGGCCGACCGCCTCGGCCGCCGGCGCTTGTTCGTCGCCGGCCTGCTCGTCTTCACGGCCAGCTCGCTGGCCTGCGCGCTGGCGCCCTCGATCGGCGCGCTCATCGCCGCCCGCGCCGTGCAGGGCCTCGGCGCCGCGCTCATGTTCGCCGTCTCGCTGGCGCTGATCGCCGACGTGTTCGCCCCCGGCAAGGCGCGCGCCACGGCGCTGGCCGCCTACGGCGCGACGATCGGCGCCTCCTTCGCCATCGGCCCGTTCGTCGGCGGCGTGCTCACGACCACGCTGGGCTGGACGTGGGTGTTCCTCCTGAACCTGCCCCTGGGCTGCATCGGCCTGGCCATCGCCACGCGCAAGCTGCGCGAGTCGCGCGACCCGGTGCCGCGCCGGGTCGACGTCCCCGGCCAGATCACGCTGATGCTCGCGCTCCTGGGCATCGTGTTCGGCCTGCTCAACGCGGCCGACGACGGCTGGAGCGAGCCGCTCACGCTCGTGACGCTGCTCGGCGGCGGCGTGTTCGCGGTCGCCTTCGTCCTGATCGAGCTGCGCGTGCGCGAGCCGATGGTCCCGCTGGCGATGTTCGCGCAGCGGCCGTTCGCCGGCGCGCAGGTCACCGCGATCACGATCTCCGCGGGCCTCTACGCGATGCTCGCCTACCTGATGATCTACCTGCAGCAGATCCTCGGGCTGTCGGCGATCGAGGCCGGCCTGGTCCTCGTCCCGGCGACGCTGCTGAACCTCGCCGTGGCCGGGGCGTCCGCGCCGCTGGCTGCCCGCGTGTCGCCGCGGGTGATCATCGCCGCCGGCCTGGCCTGCGCCACCGCCGGGCTCGTGCTGATGACCTCCGCCGGCGTGGACTCCGGCTGGACGGTCGTGCTGCCGGGCCTGTGCCTGGCCAACATCGGCGCCGGCCTGGTCAACCCGGCGATCGGCGCGCTCTCGCTGTCGGTGCCCGCCGAGCGCAGCGGCCTGGCCTCCGGCATCCACGACACCGCGCGCCAGTCCGGTCTGGCGCTCGGCGTGGCCGCCCTGGGCGCGCTCATCCCGATCGGCGGCGGCGTCGGGATCGCTGATCCGGTCGCGTTCGTCGACGGGGTGCGCGACGCGCTCTGGGTCGGCGCCGCGGTCACGGCCTTCGGTGCGCTCGTGGCCACCGCCCTGCTGGGCGAACGCCGCTACGGGTTCTTCGGCGCGACGTACACGAGCCGCCCGTCGTCCAGGCGGTAGACCTTGCCGACCTCCTCGCCGCGGCCGATCACCTGCTCGCCGCCGGTCTGGGGGACGGTCCCGACCTGCTCGTCCGGCGACACCGTCACCTGGTTGTCGTCGGACGAGCTCGGCTTGACCGAGTCGCTGTCCAGCGAGTTGATGGCGACGAGGAGGAACGCGAGCGCCAGCACGAGACCGAGGTCGAAGAGGTTGACCAGGCCGTCGAGCGGGTCGCCCGCACGGTCGTCGCGCAGGCGCGCGCGGGTGGCGACCCGGGACTTCACGTCGACTGCACCACCGGCAGCGGCAGCGACTCGTGCTGGGTCTGCACGTCGGGCTGGTCGAACAGCACCGCGGCGGTGTACTCGAGGTCCGAGTGGTCCTGCGAGTACAGGCGGTCGCGCACGAGCGAGAGCATGAACGCGACCATGCCGACGAGGATCCCGATCACCGTGATGCCGAAGGCGACGCGCAGGCCGTCCGACAGCTCCTTGACGTCGCCCTCGCCGAGCGCGGCGAGCGCGGGGGAGAGCGGGATCAGCGTGCCCATCAGGCCCAGGCCCGGGCCGGCACGGACGAGCATGCGCGTGCGCTCCAGACGGCGCAGCGAGTTGAAGTCGAAGTCGGCCAGGCGCTTGGCCACGCGGTCCTCGGCGTTGGGCTGCCCCCATTCGGCGACGAGGTCGCGCATGCACTGCGCCATGGCCGCGTCGGTGGACACGCGCAACAGCGGCACGCGCGCCCGGCCCTTGTCGCCCTTGAGCAGCTCGCGCTTGGCCTCCGCGGCGGCACGCTCCAGCCGCGGGAGATCGCGACGCCGGCGGCGCAGCAGCTCCACCGCGAACGCCCCGGTCTCGAAGATCACCGCGGCCAGCGCGGCGAACGCAAGCACGAAGACCGGGTACTTCAGCGCGTTGGCGATGTCGAGGAGCAGGTCCTCCATCGGCGACTCAGACTAGAAGGCGGCCGGGACCGCTACGCCGGCTGCTCGACGTCGATGACCTCGTAGGTGCGCAGATCCGAGGTGCCGCCGAAGTTGCGCTGCCCGTCGCCGCTGTGGGCCTTGCGGAACTGCTCGCTGCCGAGCCAGTCCTTGAAGGCCTGCTCGGACTCCCACTCGGTCACGACGAGGTACTCCTGGTTGCGCAGCGGGCGCATGAGCTGGAACCGGATGAACCCGGGCACGGTGTCCAGGTGACGCTCGCGGCTGAGGAAGGCTCGCTCGAAGTCCTCGGCCTGGGCCGGGTCCGGGGTCACGCAGTTCATGGAGACGAAGGTCATAGCGCGGATTAGGCTACCCGAAGGTGGGAGATGATCCGCTCCGTGACCTGCGCCGGACGCTCGATGTTGGCGAGGTGCATCGCGTGCGGGATCACCGCCATCCGGGCGCCCGGGATGCGCGCCGCGATGCGCGCGCCGTGGTCGGGCGGCGTCGCCGGGTCGTCGGCGCCGGCGATCACCAGCGTGGGGGCGGTGATGCGGTGCAGGTCGTCCTCCTGGTCCATGACCTCGATCGCCGCGCAGCAGCCCGCGTAGCCCTCCGGCGGGGTGGAGGCGATCATGTCGCGCAGCCTGCGGTAGCCGGCGGGGTGCGCGGCCGCCCACGTGGGCGTGACCCAGCGGGCGACGACCGCGTCGGCCACCGCGCCGGTGCCCTGCTCGCGCACGAGCGCCGCCCGGTCGCGCCACGCCTGCGGCGGGCCGAGCTTGGCCGAGGTGCAGCACGGCACGATGCGATCGACCCGTTCGGGCGTGTGGATCGCCAGCCACATCGCGATCATCCCGCCCAGCGAGACGCCGGCCACGTGGGCGCGCGGGATGCCGAGCGTGTCCAGGAGCGCCACGACGTCGCCGCCGAGGTCGGCCAGCGCGTACGGCCCCGGCGGCACCGGCGAGCGGCCGTGGCCGCGCAGGTCACAGCGCACGACACGGAACCGGGCGGCCAGCGCCTCGATCTGGGGCTCCCACATCGCCAGGGTCGAGCCCAGCGAGTTGAGCAGCACCAGGGCGGGCGCGTCGTCGGGGCCCTCGACGACGTGGTGCAGGTCGACAGCGGTCACGCGCGGGATCCTCGCGCACGATGGGCCTCGAGCGCTCGGTCGACGAACGCGCTCGCGCTGCCCAGGTAGCCGGTCGGGTCCAGGAGCGCCTCGATCTGCGCCGCGTCGACGTGCTCGCGGACCGCCTCGTCCTCGGCCAGCACCTCGCCGAACGGCCGGCCGAACGTGCCGGCCTCCTGCGCGGCGCGCTCGATCGCCTCGTGGGCGACGCCGCGCCCCAGCGCCCGGCCCAGCTCGGTCGAGACGCGCTCGGCCAGCACCAGCCCACCGGTCGCGTCGAGGTTGGTGCGCATCCGCTCGACGTCGGCCTCCAGCCCCGACAGGCACGCCCGCAGCCACGACGCCGCGGACCCCACGGCGACCAGCAGGTCCGTCAGCGGGGCCCACTCGGCGTGCCAGGCGCCCGCCGCCCGCTCGTGCTCGTGGTCCATCGAGCCCAGCAGCGCGCCGGCCAGGGCGGGCGCCCGCCGCGCGCAGGCCAGCGCCGAGATCGACGCGACCGGGTTCTGCTTGTGGGGCATCGTCGACGAGCCGCCGCCGGCCGCCTCGCGCACCTCGCCGATCTCGGTCTGGCTGAGCAGGATCACGTCGCGCGCCGGCTTGGCGATCGCGCCCGCCGCCTCACCCAGCGCGCCGGCCAGCTCGGCGATCCGCGTGCGGTCGGTGTGCCAGGGCAACAGCGGCTCGGCGAGGCCGAGCAGGCGCGCCAGCTCGCGCACCACGGCCGGCCCGTCGGTCCCCAGCGAGGCCAGCGTGCCCGCCGCGCCGCCGAGCTGCACGGCCAGGCGCCCGCGTGCGGCGACCAGCGCGTCGTCGGCGGCGTCCAGCGCGACCATCCACCCGGCGGCCTTGAGCCCGAACGTCGTCGGCACCGCCTGCTGCAGCAGCGTCCGCGCGGCCATCGGCGTGTCGCGGTGGGAGCGTGCGAGCGCGGCGGCGGCGTCCGCCGCGGCGCGCAGGTCGACGAGGATCAGGTCCAGGGCGATCCGCGAGACGAGCATCGCGGCGGTGTCGACCACGTCCTGGGAGGTCGCGCCGCGGTGCACCTGGCCCCGCGCGCGGTCGTCGGCCACCGCCGCCGTGAGCGCCTTGACGAGCGGCTGCGCCGGGTTGCCGCCGCCGGCCGCCGCGGCGCCGATCGCCGCCGCGTCGAACCGGTCGGCGCGCGCCGCCGCGGCGATCGCCTCGGCGTCCTGCGCGCTGATCAACCCGACCGCCGCCTGCGCCCGCGCCAGGCCCGCCTCGAAGTCCAGCATCGCCTGCAGCCACGCGCGCTCCCCGACGGCCTCCGCCACCGGCCCGCGCGCGAGGACCCCGGCGAAGAGGACGTTCACGTCCGCGGCAGCCCCGCGTAGTTCTCGGCCAGCGACACCATCGCCGCGTGCGACGACGTCACGTACTTCAGCTGGGAGATCTGCAGCTTCTCCTCGAAGGGGTCGCGCCCCGGCGGCTGGTGCATCATCGACGTCATGAACCACGAGAAGTGCTGCACGCGCCAGACCTTACGCAGGCAGCGCTCCGTGTAGCCGTCGAGCTGCGCGCGGTCGCCGCGCGCGTAGAACGCGATGAGCGCCTCCGACAGGTTCTGCACGTCGGCGACGGCGACGTTCAGGCCCTTCGCGCCGGTCGGCGGGACGATGTGCGCCGCGTCGCCGCAGAGGAACAGCCGGCCGTACTGCATCGGCTCCACGACGAACGAGCGCATCGGCGTGACGCCCTTCTCGAAGATCTCGCCCTCGTTGACGGCGAAGTCGTCGCCCGCGCCGGTCTCCAGCCGCGCGTGCAGCTCGGACCAGATGCGCTCGTCGGGCCACCGTGCGATGTCCTCGTCGGGCGGCACCTGCAGGTACAGGCGCGTGACCTGCGGGTTGCGCATCGAGTACAGCGCGAAGCCGCGCGGCGTGTTGGCGTAGATCAGCTCCTCGTTGGCCGGCGCGGCGCGGGCCAGGATGCCCAGCCAGGCGAACGGGTAGACCCGCTCGTAGACGGTCAGCACGCCCTCGGGGATCGACGGGCGCGAGACGCCGTGGAAGCCGTCGCAGCCGGCGATGAAGTCGCACTGCAGCTCGAACGGCTCGCCCTCCTTGACGTACGTGATCGACGGCGTGTCGGTGTCCAGCCCGTGCAGCGCGACGTCGGAGCAGTCGAAGTGCAGCGCGCCGCCGACCTCCAGGCGGCGGTCGATCAGGTCCTTGACGACCTCCTGCTGGCCGTAGACGGTGATCGCGCGCCCGCACAGCGCCTGCATGTCGATGCGGTGGCGCTCGCCCTCGAATAGGAGCTCGAAGCCCTCGTGGACGAGCCCCTCGCGGTGCAGCCGGTCGGCGACGCCGAGCTGCTCCATCGCCTCGACGCTGCCCTGCTCGAGCACGCCCGCGCGCACGCGCTGCTGGACGTACTCGCGGTCGCGGGCCTCGACGACGACGGCGTCGATCCCGGCCTGGCGCAGGAACTCGGCGAGGAAGAGGCCCGCCGGCCCCGCGCCGACGATCCCCACTTGGGTACGTGTCATGTGGCTCTCCGGTGGATCAGGGGTCCGGCGGCGAGATCCGCCTCGATGCGCGCGGCGGTCTCGCGCAGGGCGGGCAGCAGCTCGTCGCGCATCGCCGCCACCGTCCGGCGGGCGGCGTGCGTCGACAGGTTCATCGCCGCGACGACCGTGCCGCCGCCGTCGCGGATGGGCACGGCGATCGAGCGCAGGCCCTCCTCGAGCTCCTGGTCGACGAGCGCGTAGCCGTCGCGGCGCACGCGGTCGAGCTTGGCCTGCAGCTCAGGGTCGTCGCTCGTGTAGCCGGCGGCGGCCAGCAGCACGCGGCCCATCGAGGTGCGCACCGCGGGCAGGCGCGTGCCGACGTTGAGCGCCACGGTCATGATCCGCGACACCGGGACGCGCGCGACGTAGATCACGTCCTCCTCGTCGAGCACGGAGATCGAGCAGGACTCGCGCACCTGGGCGACGAGGTGCTCCATGTGCGGCTCGGCCACCTCGGGCAGCGACAGCGAGGACAGGTAGGCGTGGCTGAGCTCGAGCACCCGCGGCGACAGCCAGAAGACGCGCCCGTCGGTGTGCACGTAGTGCAGGTCGACGAGCGTGAGCAGGAACCGCCGCGCCGCCGCCCGCGTCAACCCGGTGCGCCGCGCGACGTCGCTGAGCGTCATCTGCGGCTCCTCCGCTGAGAACGCCCGGATCACGGCCAGGCCGCGCTCGAGCGACTGGACGAAGTGGTCGGGGCGGGCGGGAACGGCGTCCATCAGCGCGGCTGGGCCTCCGGGACGCCGAGCTCGCGCAGCGTGTCGTTGGCGATCTTGAACGCGGCGTTGGCCGCCGGCACCCCCGCGTAGACCGCGGTGTGCAGGATCACCTCGCCGATCTCCTGCGGCGTCAGCCCGTTCGTGATCGCCGCACGCACGTGCATGGCGATCTCGCCCTCCGCGCGGATCGCCGTCAGGGCGGTCAGCGTGATGATCGACCGCGTGCGCCGGTCCAGGCCGGGGCGCGACCACACGTCGCCCCACGCGGTGCGCGTGATGAAGTCCTGGAACGGCTCGGTGAAGTCGGTCGTGGCGGCGACGGCGCGGTCGACGTGGGCGTCCCCGAGGACGCCCCGCCGCACCGCCATGCCCTGCTCGCGCCGCTCGTCGTCAGAGCTCGAAGAAGGCAGTCTCACCATCTCCTTGCAGGACGACGTCGAACCGGTAGGTGCGGTCGTCGACCCGCTCGGCGATCAGCGTCGACCGCGCGTCCTCGGGCAGCGACTGCAGCACCGGGTCGGTCGCGTTGGCCTCGGCCTCCTCCGGGAAGTAGATCCGCGTCGTCAGCTGGCGCAGCGTGCCGCGGGCCATCACCGTCACGTTGATGTGCGGCGCCTGCTCGCCGGTGCCGTCCGCCGTCGGGATCCGGCCGGGCTTGAGCGTGCGCACGGCCCAGCGGCCCTCGTCGTCGGTGCCGCTGCGCGCGAAGCCGGTGAAGCCCTCGTACACGGCGGCGCCACGCGGATCGTCGGGGTGGTTGAAGCGCCCGTTGGGATCGGCCTGCCAGATCTCGATGACGCCGTCGGGGATCGGCTCCCCGCGCCCGTCGAACATCTGGCCGCTGATCTCGATCGCGTCGCTGTGGTAGGGCTCGACGGCGTTGGCGCCCTCGGGCCAGTCGCGCGTCAGGCCGATCGAGTAGTACGGGCCGACGGTCTGCGACGGGGTCGGGCCGGGCGTCGGCTCCTCGACCGGCTCGGAGTACGGCCCGATCGGCGCCTCGTACGGGTTCTCGCTCATCCGTGCTCCTCGGCGGTCTCGATCTGGGTCGCGTCAGGGCCGCGCAGGACGATGTCCCACTTGTAGGCCAGCGCCCAGTCGGGCACCGTCGCGTCGAGGTCGAACGTGCTGATCATGCGGTTGCGCACGCGCGGGTCGGGGACCGCGTTGAAGATCGGGTCCTGGAAGCACAGCGGATCGCCCGGGAAGTACATCTGCGTGACGAGCCGCTGCGGCAGCGCACGCCCGGTCAGCGAGAAGTGCAGGTGCTGCATCCGCCAGGCGTTGGGGTGGTTGCCCCACGGGTAGGCGCCCGGCTTGATCGTGATGAACTTGTAGCGGCCCTCGCTGTCGGTCAACGTGCGCCCGACCCCGGTGAAGTTCGGGTCCAGCGGGGCCGGGTGCTGGTCGACCTTGTGGTCGTAGCGCCCGCACGCGTTGGCCTGCCACATCTCCACGAGCTGACCGGCGAGCGGGCGCCCGCCGCTGTCCAGCAGCCGGCCGTGGACGATGATGCGCTCGCCGATCGGCTCCCCGTGGCCGTGGACGGTCAGGTCGTGGTCGTTGGGGCCGACGCGGTCCTCACCCAGCAGCGGCCCGGTGATCTCGCCGATGCCCTGGGGCAGGTGGAACAGCGGCCGCTTGGGGAAGCGGTACTGCGTCGAGCGATACCCGGGGAAGTTCGACGGGTCCTCGCCCTCCGCCAGCGGCGGATAGTGCGGCAACGACATGTGCTCTCTCTCCTCCTGTCTGGTCGATCAGGCTTCCAACACCACAGCCAGTCCTTGGCCGACGCCGATGCAGATGGCGGCGAGCCCGCGCCCGCCGCCGCGGCGCTTGAGCTCGTAGGCGAGCGCCCCGAGGATGCGCACGCCCGAGCAGCCCAGCGGGTGCCCGATGGCGATCGCGCCGCCGTTGACGTTGACCTTCTCGGGGTGGAGCTCGGTCCAGTCGGCCAGGCAGGCCAGCGACTGGGAGGCGAAGGCCTCGTTGAGCTCGACCACGTCGATGTCGCCCCAGGTCAGCCCGGCGCGGGCCAGCGCCTTGTTGGCCGCCTCCACGGGGGCGATGCCGAAGATGTCGGGGTCGACGGCATGCACCGCCCGCGAGACGATCCGGGCCAGCGGCTCGCGGCCCAGCTTCTCGGCCGCGGCGGCGTCGCCGATCAGCGCTGCGGCGGCGCCGTCGTTCAGCGGCGAGGCGTTGCCCGCGGTGACCGTGCCCTCCTTGCGGAACGCCGGCTTCAGCTTGGCCAGCTTCTCCATCGACGTGTCCGGGCGGATGCCCTCGTCGCGGGTCAGCTCCGTGTCGGGCACCGGGATGACGTGGTCGTCGTAGAACCCGGCCTCCCAGGCGGCGTGCGCCCGCTGGTGGCTCTTGATCGCGAACGCGTCCTGCTGCTCGCGGGAGATCTCGTAGCGGTCGGCCAGGATCTCGGCCGACTCGCCCAGCGCGATCGTCCACTGATCGGGCATCTTCGGGTTGACCATGCGCCAGCCCAGCGTGGTGCTGTGCAGCGTCTCATGGCCGGCGGGGAAGCCCTTGGCCGGCTTGAGCAGGACCCACGGCGCGCGGCTCATCGACTCCACGCCGCCGGCGATGGCCAGCGACGCGTCGCCGGCCTCGATCGCCCGGCTGGCGTTGATGGCCGCCTCCAGGCCCGACCCGCACAGGCGGTTCAGCGTCACACCGGGAACGGTCGTGGGCAGGCCGGCCAGCAGCACGGCCATGCGCGCGACGTCGCGGTTGTCCTCGCCGGACGCGTTGGCGTCGCCGAAGAAGACGTCGTCGATGAGGTCGGGGTCGACGTCGGAGCGGTCGACGATCTGGCGCACGACGTGGGCGGCGAGGTCGTCGGGGCGGACCCCCGACAGCGCGCCGCCGTAGCGGCCGATCGGGGTGCGGATGGCGTCGATGACGTAGGACTCGGGCATCAGGCCTTCAGGGCTCGCAGGGTCTGCAGCTCCTCCTCGGTGGGGAGCGCCAGGGTCTGGATCTCGTCGGCGAAGCGCAGCGGCCAGCCGGTCGCCTCGCTCGCCTGCTCGCGGGTGACGCCCTCGTGGAGGGCGACCATGACGAACTCGTTCGTGGCGTCGTCGACCTCGAGCATGCCGAGGTCGGTGATGATCTTCGTCGGGCCGCGGCCGCGCAGGCCGAGCCTCTCGCGGTAGCCGGGCGAGCCGTCGCCGTGGCCGACGCTCGTGACGAAGTCGACCTGCTCCACGAACGCGCGCGTCGACTGGCGCAGGATCACGATGACCTCGCCGCAGTTGGCCGCGATCTCGGGCGCGCCGCCGGCGCCGGGCAGGCGCACCTTCGGGTGCGCGTAGTCGTCGCCGACGACCGTCGTGTTGATGTTGCCGAAGCGGTCGATCTGGGCGGCGCCGAGGAACCCGACGTCGATGCGGCCCGGCTGCACCCAGTAGTTGAACATCTCGGGCACGGTCACGACCGCGTCGGCGGTCTCGCCGAGGATGCCGTCGCCGATGCTCAGCGGCAGGCGATCGGGCTTGGCGCCGATCGCGCCGGACTCGTAGACGAGGATGAGGTTCGGCGCGTGGGTGCGCTGGGCCAGGTTGGCCGCGGCGCCGGGAGGGCCGATGCCGACGAAGGTCGTCGTGCCGTCGGTGAGCACGCGCGACGCGGCGACGGTCAGCAGCTCGTCGGGGGCGAAATCAGACATTGAACACCGCCTCCGCCAGCCAGGCCTCGAACGTCTCGCGGTCGCGGGCGATGCTGTCCCACGCCCGATAGGCATCGTTGTCACGGTCGTAGTAGCCCTGCGCGTAGGAGGGCGCGGCGCCGCGCGGGACCTCGGCGATCAGCGTCACCACCCAGCTCGGCAGCACGACCTGGTTGGGCATCGGCTCCAGCTCGTCGACGACCTCCTCGACCGTGACGAGGGAGCGCTTCGCGCCCAGCACGGTCTCCTTCTGCACGCCGGTCAGGCCCCACATCTGGACGTTGCCCTTCCGGTCGGCCCGCTGGGCGTGGATGATCCCCACGTCGAGCCCGAGGTTCGGCACGGCGGTCACCACCTCGCCCGTGAACGGGCAGGTGACCTGGGCGATCGTCTTGGTGTGCTTGGGCAGGTCGGTGCCGGTGTAGCCGCGCATCACCGCAAACGGCATGCCGGCGGCGCTGGCCGCGTAGCGGTTGGCCATGCCGGCGTGCGAGTGCTCCTCGATCTCCAGGGGCTGGGGCCAGCCCTTCTCGACGGCATCGCGCAGCCGATGCAGCGAGCCGACGCCGGGGTTGCCGCCCCAGCTGAAGATCAGCTTCGAGGCGCAGCCGGCGCCGATGAGCTGGTCGTAGACGATGTCCGGGGTCATCCGCACCAGCGTCAGGTCGCGGCGCTGCTGGCGGATGATCTCCTGCCCGGCGGCGACCGGGATCAGGTGGGTGAAGCCCTCGAGCGCGATGGTGTCGCCGTCGTGGACGAGATCGGCGATCGCTTCGGGCAGGGTGGTGAAGGATGCGGTCATGGTGTGCGGATAGCGAACACGGTGCGCTGTCCGCACACATTACGGGATCTCCGGCGGCCGTGCACGGCGCTGCTCGCGCTGCTCGCGCCAGCGCTGGCGCCCCAGCGCCTCGCGGGCGCGGCTCGCCGCGCGGCGGTCGTCCACCCACGCCTGCTCGCGCTCGAGCTTGCGCGCCGCCGCGAGGCGCTCCTCGTCGACGACGCCGCGCACGGCGCAGCCCGGCTCGCCCTCGTGGCGGCAGTCGCGGAAGCGGCAGCCGGCGGCGAGCTCGTCGATATCGGCGAACGCGCCACCGGTGCCGCCCCAGACGCCGACCTCGCGGATGCCCGGCGTGTCGATGAGCAGGGCGCCGTCGGAGAGCGCAAGCAGCTCGCGCGCGACGGTCGTGTGGCGGCCGCGGCCGTCGGAGGCGCGCACGGCGCCGGTCGCCTGTCGCTCCTCGCCGAGGAGCGCGTTGGCCAGCGTCGACTTGCCCGCGCCCGACGGCCCGAGCAGGACGGCGGTCTCGCCCGGCCGCCACAGCAGGCGCAGGAGGTCCAGGCCGGTGCCGTCCAGCGCGCTGACCGCGACCGCGTCGGCCACCCCGACGCAGCGGGCCAGCCGGGCCGCGACCATGTCGGTGGCGGTGTCGGCCTTCGTCAGGACGAGCGCGGCCGGGACGTCGCCCGCGCCGGCCAGGGCGACGAGCCGCTCGGCGCGGCGCGGGTGCGGATCGGGCAGGGGCTCGACGACCAGCGCCAGGTCGACGTTGGCGGCCAGCACCTGGGGTGCGGTCCGGGCGCCGGCGGCCCGGCGCACGATCGTGCCGCGGCGCGGGAGCACCTCGGCGATCGCGCCGCCGTCGTCGAGCACCACCCAATCACCGGTGACCGGCGGGGTGTCGCGCAGGCGGGCGCGGGCGGGGACCAGCTGAGGGGAGTCGCCGGCATGGACGAGCCAGCGACCGCGATGCTGCGCGAGCACGCGCAGCGGAGCATCGGAATGCAACGTGGGAGTCCTTCACGTGAGCAGGAACGGGACGGTCGCGGTGGGCGTCGGACCGGTCCGGTCCGGCGCCTGGCTCAGGCGTCCGTGGCGTTCGTCAGCTGCTGCACGGCTGCCGACTCTAGCGCG
>Ga0164243_10008233_pt1 | contig 15440 bp, 14 predicted proteins | sample OricompcompostOP_FD_108781 | JGI IMG/M metagenome (GOLD analysis project Ga0164243, IMG submission 108781) | Organic Plus compost microbial communities from Emeryville, California, USA - Original compost - Organic plus compost (OP) | ecosystem: Engineered > Solid waste > Mixed feedstock >... | reverse complement strand
GCACTGGTCGCTTCCGAACTGGCACTTCTACCCCCATGACCTCAAGCGCAACCTGCTAGGCCTGCCCGGCCGGCTCCGGCACCGGCCCTAGCCGCCGGGCGCCCCGCCGCGACCCCTCGACCGCGCGACGCACCTGGGCCAGCCGGGCCTCGTCCGTGCCACGCATCCGGGTGAGGACCGCCGCGACCCGCGCGGAGTACGCCGCCCACTCCCCCGCGACCTGCTCGACCTGGGCCACGAGCGCGTCGACGTCGAGCGCCTCGATGTCGTGGCACAGCTCGGGCGTGCCGACCTCGCGCATCAGGGACCGGTGCTTGTCGCCGTACGCCACCGCGATGCAGGGGGTCGCGACCGTCAGCGCGCCGACCAGGTTGTGGTATCTCGGCGCCACCAGCACCCGCAGCCCGCGCGCCACCCGCTGGACGTCGTCGACACCGCCCAGCGGGGAGGCCACGACCCGGCCCGGCGCGCTCCCGTCGGGGAGCCGGCCGAGCACGCCGGCCCGCACCCGCTCGACCACGGGCGCGTCGGCGGCGTCGCCGTGCAGCAGCCGCACGGTGTGGCCGGCCGCGACCAGCCGGGCGACCAGCTCGACCATCTGCTCGACGTACCGGACGTGCTCGGGCATCGCCTGCTCGGGCCGCCCGGACCGGCCGAAGTAGCTCATCACGCCGACGCCCACCTCGTCGCGGACCACTGTCTCGCCGGTGGGCTCGCCGGTGGGCTCCTCGGGCGCTCTGGTGAGCACCGGGTCGGGCAGCACCGGGCAGGTGAGGCCGGGCACGAGCGCGCGGGCGGCCGCGAGCGAGGAGGCGTCGCGGACCGAGAGCCAGGTGAGGCTGCGCAGGGTGCGGGCATGCAGCCGGCGCACCGCCCGGCTGCCGTCGGCCTCGACCCCGATGGTGAGGCCGAGGACGCCGCGGCCGAGCAGCCGCGCCGACCAGGTCATCGCGCACAGGCTGAGCGCGATGCCGGTCGCCTGCCGTCCGATCCCCTCCACGATGCCCGTGCCCGGCAGGACGACCAGGTCGGCCCGGGCCGCCTGCCGCGCGAGCCAGGCCAGGTCGAGCAGCCGCCCCACCCGGCGTACGCGCGGACGCCACGGCGCGACCATGGCGACGGCCGCGACGCCGTGGTCGGCGCGCACCCGCTCCGGGTCGCTGCCGACCACCGTCACCGCCGCGGTCGGCTCGACGACGGCCAGGTCGGTGAGGAAGCTCGCCAGGGTCGCCTCGTTGCCGAAGTTCTGCGCGCCGTACTCACCGAAGACGGTGACCCGCAGGGGTGGCTGCGTCATGCCGGCAGCACGGCGTCGACCGCCACCGGCGGACGCACCGGGCGTGCACCGGCCCCCGCCGCGGCCCGCCACAGCGCCCACGGGCTGCAGCCTCGGCGGTAGAGGTCCTCCAGGTGGGCCCGCTCCTTGAGCGTGTCCATCGGCGCCCAGAAGCCGTCGTAGGGCACCGCCCGGGCCAGCCCCGCACGCGCGGCCTTCACGCAGCCGTCCATGACCAGGTCGTCGCCCTCGTCGAGGAAGTCGAAGATGCCCTGGCGCAGCACGAAGTAGCCGCCGTTGATCCGCATCGCCATCTCCGCGACCGGCACCAGGCCGGTGACGCGGCCGTCGTCGGCGTACGCCACGACGTGGAAGGAGTCCTGTGGTGTGACCGCGACGAACTGGGCCACCGCGTCGGTCGCCTCGAAGCGGTCGACCAGGTCGTCGAGCGGGGCGTCGGTGAGCACGTCGCCGTAGTTGGCGAGGAAGACCTCGTCGCCCTCGAGGTAGGGGCGTACGCGCCGCAGCCGCTCGCCGATGGCGGTGTCCATCCCGGTGTCGACGAAGGTGATGGTCCAGTCGCTGATGTCGGTGTCGAGCAGCTCGACGTGCTGCCCGCCCTTGGTGAGCACGAAGTCGTTGGAGGCGGTCTCGCGGTAGTCGAGGAAGTACTGCTTGACCGCCTCGGCGCCGTAGCCCAGGCAGAGCACGAACTCGGTGTGCCCGAAGTGGGCGTAGTAGCGCATGATGTGCCACAGCACCGGGCGGCTGCCGATCGGCATCATCGGCTTGGGCAGCGAGGAGTTGTCGGCACGCATCCGCATGCCGAGGCCCCCGCAGAAGAGGACGACCTTCATCGTGGCTCCTAGAAGATCTCGAGGTGCGGCAGGGCGACGACGAGCTGCGCGCCCCACTCCCGGACGTAGGCCAGCTGGTCCGCGATCTCGCGGCGGAGGTTCCAGGGCATGATGAGCACGTAGTCCGGCCGGGCCGCCGCGAGCGCCTCGACCGGGTGGATCGGAATGTGGGTGCCGGGCAGGTAGCGGCCGTGCTTGACCGGGTTGCGGTCGACGCTGAAGCGCACCAGGTCGCTGCGCACCCCGCAGTGGTTGAGCAGGGTGTTGCCCTTCCCCGGGGCGCCGTACGCCACCACCGACCGCCCGGCCCGCGACGCCCCCACGAGGAAGTCGAGCAGGTCGTCGCGCACGGTGGCGACCTGGGCCGCGAAGCCGTCGTGGCCGGCCACGGTGTGCAGCCCGGCGGCGGCCTCGGCCGCGAGCACCTCGGCGACCCGGGCGCTGGGCGGGCCGGCGCTCTCGGTCGGCCGCGACCACGTACGCAGTGAGCCGCCGTGCGAGGCGAGCTCCTCGACGTCGACCACGGTGAGCCCGGCGGCCGCGAGCACGCGCTGCGTGGTGAGCAGGGAGAGGTAGCTGTAGTGCTCGTGGTAGATCGTGTCGTACTCGTTGCCCGCGACCAGCCGCTGCAGGTGGGGCACCTCGATGGTGACGGTGCCGTCGTCGGCGACCAGCTCGCGCAGCCCGCGGGCGAAGTCGACGATGTCGGGCACGTGGGCGAGCACGTTGTTCGCGACGACCAGGTCGGCGCGGCCGTGCATCTCGGCGACCTTGCGACCGGTCTCGCGGCCGAGGAAGAGCACCTCGGTCGGCACGCCCCGGGCGACGGCCTCGCGCGCGATGTTCGCGGCCGGCTCGATGCCGAGGGAGCGCAGGCCGCGGCGTACGGCGTGCTGGAGCAGGTAGCCGTCGTTGCTCGCCACCTCGACCACGAAGGAGTCGGCGGTGAGACCGAGCCACTCGACGGCCCCGTCGACGAACCGCTCGGCGTGCCGCACCCAGGAGTCGGAGTAGGAGGAGAAGTACGCGTAGTCGCTGAAGATCTCCTCCGCCGGGACGTACGCCGGCAGCTGCACCAGCAGGCACTCCGGGCAGACCCGGACGTGCAGCGGGTAGAACGTCTCGGGCTCGTCGAGCTGGTCGGCGCGCAGGTAGCTCTCGCACGGGGGCGACATGCCGAGGTCGACGAAGGTGTGCGTCAGCCCCGCGCCGCACAGGCGGCAGCGGGGCGGGGACGGCTGGGTCGACACGAGGCCCCCTCTGGGTCGGTGGTGACGCGACGAGGCTGGGGCCGGGCGGGCGACCGGCAGGCCCGCGGCCGGGTGCTTTGCCCGATTTGGGGGAAGGGGTCGGCGGGTGCCGCCGGGCGGGTCCCGGGTGGGCACACGCTCGCGGCATGCACGTCAGCGAGACAGCGATCCCGGGGGTACTGGCCTTCGAGCCCACCCCGCACGAGGACGAGCGCGGCTTCTTCGTCCGCACCTTCGACGCCGCGGTGGCGCGGGCGGCGGGGCTCGTGCCGGAGGCCTTCGTCCAGGACAGCCTCTCCCGCACGCGCCTCGGCGTGGTGCGCGGGCTGCACACCCGCACCGGCCGCGGGGAGGGCAAGCTGGTGCGGTGCTCGGCGGGCCGGGTCTTCGACGTCGTGGTCGACCAGCGGCCGGGCTCGCCGACGTACCGCCGCTGGGTGTCCTTCACGCTCACCGGCGAGAGCCAGCGCTCGGTGTACGTGCCGCCGGGCTGCGCGCACGGCTTCCAGGCGCTCACCGGGACCGCCGACACCTCCTACCGGATCGACCGCCCGCACGACCCCGCCGACGACCTCGCGATCGCGTACGACGACCCCGACCTCGCCATCCCGTGGCCGCTCCCCGTCACCGGGCTCTCCGCGCGCGACCGGGCGGCCGCCCCGCTGCGTCTGCTCGGCCCCGAGCTCGGCCGGATCGAGGCCGTCGCGTGAGCGGCGTACGCCCGGTGCCGCCGCGGCCTGGCCCGGCCGACCCCGCAGCGCCCCTCACCGTCGGGCTGGCCCCGCCGCGGATCCTGCTTGTCTGCACGGCCAACCGCTGCCGCTCACCGCTGGCCGCCGCGCTGCTCCGGCGTACGCTGCGCGAGCGGGGGCGGCAGGCGCTGGTCGCCTCGGCCGGCCTGCTGCCGGGCGGCGTGCCGGTGCCGCCGGACGGCCTGCGCCTGGCCGGCGAGCTGGGGCTCGACCTGGCGGCGCACCGCAGCCGACAGCTCACACCCGGCCTGCTGGCCGCGGCCGACCTGGTGGTGACGATGGCGCGCGAGCACGCCCGGCACGTCGTCGCTGCGCAGCCGGACGCGTTCGCGCGGACGTTCACGCTCGCGGGCCTGGCCGAGTGGCTGGTGGGGCGGCCGGTGCCGGTCGGCGTGCCCCTCGGGGCGTGGCTCGACGAGGCGGCCGCCGACCGCCCCCGGTCGGTGCTGCTGGGGCAGGCCGGCGACGTGGGCGACCCGGTCGGCCGGCCGTTCCGGGTCTGGCGGTCGCTGGGCACCACCCTCGAGGAGAGCGTGAGCCGGGTCGCCACCGCGCTGGCGCCGGGCCTGCCGCCGGCCGCCACCGCCCCGTGAGCGCGGCCGTGCGGCCCCGCTCGGTCGCGCTGGTGGCGAGCTCGTTCCTGCCGCGAGTGGGCGGCGTGGAGGAGCACGTCCGCCACCTCGCGGCCGAGCTCGCGGCACGCGGGCACCGGGTGAGCGTGTGGGCGGTCGACCGGGGTGACCCGCCCGCCGACCCGGGCCGGCTGCCCGGCGTCACGGTCCGCTACCTGCCGGCCCCGCTGCCGGCCGGCACCCCCGGAGGCGTCGCCCGCTTCGCCGCGGCGCTGCCGGCCGCCGTGCGTGCGTGGGAGCGGGCCCGGCGCGCCGACCGCCCCGACGTGCTGCACGTGCAGTGCTTCGGGCCCAACGGCACGTGGGCCACCGTGCTCGCCGCCACCCACCGGGTCCCGCTCGTGGTCGGCACCCACGGCGAGACGTTCATGGACGACCACCGCGTGCTCGAGCGCTCCGCGCTGCAGCGGCGGGCGCTGCGGGCGGCCCTGCGTCGCGCCGAGGCGGTCACCGCCTGCTCGGCGTACGCCCGCGACGACCTGCGCCGCTTCGGCCCGCTGCCCGACGTGGCCGAGGTGGTGGGCAACGGCGTCGACGCCGCCGAGCCCGCCGGCGAGGCGCCCCGCTGGCTGCCCGGGCGCACCCTGGTCGCGCTCGGGCGGCTGGTCGAGGTCAAGGGCTTCGACCTGCTGCTCCGGGCGTACGCCGCCGCGGGCACCGCGCTCGACGGGGTCTCCCTGGTGGTCGCCGGCGACGGTCCCGCGCGCGCGTCCCTGCAGGCGCTGGCCGACGAGCTGGGGCTCGGCGGCCGGGTCGTGCTGCCCGGTGCGCTCGACCGGCGCGAGGTGGTGGCCGTGCTGGCGCGGGCGGAGGCGCTGGTGGTGCCGAGCCGGCGGGAGGCGTTCGGCATCGTGGTGCTCGAGGGGATGCGGGCCGGCATCCCGGTGGTCGCCACCTCGGCCGACGGCGTGCCCGAGGTCGTCACCGGCGGGGTCGACGGGCTGCTCGTCGACCCCACGGACGCCGCCGCGCTCGCCGACGCGCTCGTGCGGGTGACCGGCGACGCCCGGCTGCGCTGCCGGCTGGGCGAGGCGGGCGCGGCCACGGCGGCGGCGTACACCTGGCAGCGGGTGGCCGACCGGGTCGAGGCGGTCTACCGGCGCCTCGCCTGACGCACGCTGCCCGGCCGCTGCCCCAGATTTGGTGACATCGCCCGCCCGCACGGCCGCTGCCGGGCGCGGGCTCGCCAGGCTGGCCGCGTGTCGGTGACCCTGCAACGCCTGTCGCGCGGCGCGCGCCTGTCCTGGGGCCAGCCGCTGCTCGTGGCCGCGCTCGTGGTCGTGGCCGCCACGCTCGGCGCGCTGAGCGGGTCGCACCAGGCGCTCGCCCTGCTCGTCGCGGTCACCCTGCTGGTGGTCGGCTTCGTGGCCGGCGACATCGGCCTGGTCACCGTGCTCGCCGTGCCCGCCACCTTGGTGATGGTCCGGGTGGGCGGAGCGATGAGCCTGTCCGACTTCGTGCTCGGCGGCGCCACCGTGGTCGCCCTGGTGCTGCTCGACCGGCGCGAGGCGCAGGACCTGCGGCCGCTGGTGTGGGCCGGGATCGCGTACGCCGCCGCCCTGGTGCCGACCCTCGTGCTCAACCGCTACGCCGCCAACGTCATCGAGTGGGTGCACGAGCTGGTGCTGATCCTGGGCAGCCTGGTCGTGGGCTGGGTCGTCGGCCGCCGCGGCAGCGCGCGCACCGCGCTCAGCGCCTACCTGGTGGGCTGCTGCCTCATCGGGGTCGCGGCGTTCGTGCAGGCGCTCTACGTGCTCGGCGACGAGGGCACCTTCGGGCCGGCGTACCTGCCCTACCTGCACAAGAACTTCATCGGCGCCACCCTCGCCCTCGCCCTCGTCATCGCGTACGCCCGCCCCGACTGGGTGGGCTGGTCGTGGGGGTGGACGAGCCTGGCCATCGTGGTCTGCGGCGCCGGCATCGCGGCCTCGGGCTCGCGCCAGGCGATCGTCTCGGCGGTGGTCGGCGTGGTGGTCGTCAACCTCCGCAACGGGGTGGGGCCGGCCCGGCGCTCGCGGCTGGTCTGGTTCGCCGCGATCCCGCTGGTGATCTTCGTGGTGCGCTCGGTGCTCGACCAGCTCGCCTCGGGCGACCGGTTCAACTCCACCTCGCAGCGGCTCGCCTGGTTCCAGGACTCCGTCGACATCTGGCAGACCTCACCGGTCTTCGGGGTCGGCCTGCGCTGGTGGTACACCGACCGCTTCCCGGTGAGCTTCCAGCCACCGAACGCCGAGCTGGAGATGCTGACCTCGGGTGGCGTGGTCGGCACGGCGGGCTTCCTGGTGCTCTTCGTGGTGGCGGCCTGGTCGCTGACCGCGATGGACCCGCGGTTCGGCACGGTCGCGCTGGCCGTGGTGCTGACCCGCTTCACCCAGGGCCAGCTCGACCTGTACTGGGCGGCCGGGCAGAGCTCGATGCTGTGGATCGTCGCCGGCATGGCGTACGGCGCGCTGCGGCGCGAGCGTGAGGCCGAGGGCCTCGCCGGCGCCGTCCCGCTGGCCTCCCGCCCGCGCCGGGCGTCGTACGACGGGGCGGCCTGATGCGCATCGCGATGTCGTCCTACCGCTTCGACCAGCAGGGCGGCATCGAGCGGGCGTCCTACGAGGTGGCGAGCGGGCTCGCCGCCCGTGGCCACGAGGTCACCCTGCTCGCGCACGCCGTCGACCCGCCACCCGCACCACCGCTGCGGTGGCAGCGCGTCACCCTGCCCCCGCACCCGCGCCTGGTGGTGCCGGCGCTCTACCCGCGCGCCGCGAGCCGGCAGCTCGACCGCACCGGCGTCGACCTCACCCACAACCAGGGCGGCTGCGCGCTCCTCGGCCAGGACGTGCTGACCGCGCACAGCTGCCACCGGGCGTGGTGGGAGCTCAAGCGGCTCCACGGCGAGACGGCGCGGGCGCTGCTCAACCCGCGCCACCACGAGGTGCTCCAGGTCGAGCGGCTCAACTACCGGCCCGGGGCCTACCAGCACGTCATCGCGGTCTCCTCCGGCCTCAAGGCCGAGCTGCAGCACCACTACGGCATCCCCGACGACCGGGTCACCGTCGTGCCCAACGGCGTCGACCTGGCCCGCTTCCGGCCGCCCGACCGGGCGGCCGTGCGGGCGGAGGTCCGCGCCCGGCACGGCTACGCCCCCGACGACCTGGTGCTGCTCTTCGTCGGCAAGGAGTTCCGGCGCAAGGGCCTGGCCCCCGCCGTCGACGCGCTGGCCGGCCTGCCCGAGCACGTCCGGCTCCTCGTGGTCGGCGGCGACGACCCGGCACCGTACGCCGCCCGCGCGCGGGCCCACGGGGTGCGGCACCGGGTCACCTGGGTGGGCCACTCCGCGCGGGTCGAGGACTACTTCTCGGCCGCCGACCTGTTCGTCCTGCCGACGCTGTACGAGTCCTTCGGCCTGGTCGCCATCGAGGCGGCGGCCGCGGGCGTGCCCGTGGTGACCACGCGGGTGAGCGGCATCGAGGAGTACGTCGTCGACGGGGTCAACGGCCGGTTCGTCGAGCGTGACGGGGCGTCGGTCGCGGCGGTCGTCGCGGACCTCGCCGCCGACCCCGACCGGCGGGCCTCGATGGGCCGGGCAGCACTCGCCTCGGCGCAGGCGTACACCTGGGAGGCGGCGGTCGACGGCACCCTCGCGGTCTACGAGCGCGTGCTCGCCGAGCGCCGGCGGGCGGGCCGACGGTGATCGTGCACGCGATCACGCCGGGCGACCACTTCTCGCCGAGCACCGGCAGCGCCATCCCGACCGTCGTGCACGGGATCGCGGGGGCGGCGCGGGCGGCCGGAGCACCCGCGCACGCCGTCGTGGTCGCGCGGGGGACGTACCCCGACCGCTACCCCAGCGCCGTGCCCGTGGAGTACGACGCCCGCCCGCGCCCGACCTCCTGGCAGCGGGCGGTCGACCTCACCGTGGGGCGGCTGAGCCCCGCCCGGGCGGGCCGGCCGTTCCTGCGGCGCCACCTCGCCCCGCTCGTGGCCGCCCAGGCGTCGTGGCCGCCCTCGACCGTGCTCGCGCACAACCTTCCCGGGCTGGTGCCGCTGGTCGAGGGCCCCCACACGGCGGTGCTGTACGCCCACAACGACCTGCTGCGGACGTACCCGCGTGCGGAGGCGGGCCGCGCGCTGGCCCGGGTCAGCGCCGTCGTGTGCGTCAGCGACCACCTCGCCGAGCGCACCCGGCACCGGCTCCCCCGCGGCCTGCGCGACCGGGTGGTGACGGTCCACCACGGCGTCGACGGCGACGTCTTCTTCCCCGCCGGCCGACCGGTCGGCGAGCCACGCCCGGACGGCCGGGTGCGGCTGGCGTTCGTGGGGCGGGTGGTGCCCGAGAAAGGGCCCGACGTGCTGCTCGACGCGGTGGGCCTCCTCGGGCGCGACGACGTGCGGGTGGCGGTCATCGGCAGCGCGGGCTTCGACCCGGCGGCGCCGCTGACGGCGTACGAGACCCGGCTGCGGCAGGTCGCCCGGCGGTCGCGGGCCTGGGTGGAGTTCCGGCCGTTCGTCGACCGGCGGGCGCTGCCGGCGCTGCTGCGCGAGCAGGACGTGGTGGTGGTGCCCTCGCGCTGGGCCGAGCCGTCGACCCTCACCGTGCCGGAGGCGCAGGCCACCGGTCTGCCGGTGGTGGCCAGCCGGGTCGGCGGGATCCCGGAGGTGGCGGCCGTGCCCGAGCTGCTGGTGCCGCCCGACGACCCGCCCGCGCTCGCGGAGGCGCTCGCCGGGCTGCTCGACGACCCGCCACGACGGGCCGAGGTGGGCGCCCGGGGGCGGGCGTACGCCCTGCGGAACGGCTGGGCGGAGACCTGGCGCACCCTCGAGCGGGTGCTGGCGGAGCGGTCGTGACCGCGCGCGTGCTGGTGCTCGACCACACCGCCGCGCTGGGGGGCGGCGAGCTGGCGCTGTGCCGCACGCTGGCGACGCTCGACCGGTCGGCGTACGCCCCGAGCGTGGTGCTCTTCGCCGACGGCCCGCTGCGGCCCCGGCTCGAGGCACTGGGCGTCGAGGTCGCCGTCGTGCCGCTCGCGCCGCGGACGGCACGGCTGGCGCGCACCGGGCTGGCCGGCCCCGCCGGCGTCCACGCGCTCGCGGACACCGCCCGGCACGCGGCCGCGCTGCGCCGGCTGGTGCGGCTGCGTCGCCCCGACCTGGTGGTCGCGAACTCGCTCAAGGCCGGCGTCGTCGGCGGCCCGGTGGCTCGCAGCGCCGGCGTGCCGTTCGTCTGGCACCTGCGCGACCGGCTCGCCCCCGACTACCTGCCGCGGCCCGTCGCCGTGACGGTGCGGCACCTGCTGCGCCGGGTCTCGACGCACGTGGTCGCCAACTCCCACGCCACCCTCGCCACCGTCGGGTTGCTGCCGGCGGGTCGGTCGACGGTCGCCTACTCCGGCCTGTTGCCCGGCGACTTCGACCCGCGCCCCCGGCCGCGCCGGCCCGGGCCGCCGGTGGTCGCGCTGCTCGGGCGGCTGAGCCCGACCAAGGGTCAGCACGTCTTCCTGCGGGCGGCCGCGGGCGTACGCCGCTGCGGGGTGGAGGCACGCTTCCGGGTGGTCGGGGCGCCCCTCTTCGGCGAGGAGGCGTACGCCGCCGGGCTGCGCCCGCTGGCCGACCGCCTCGGGATCGGCGACGACGTCGAGCTGGTCGGCTGGGCCGACGACCCGCTCGCGGCGCTCGCCGAGGTCGACCTGCTGGTGCACGCCTCGCCCGTGCCGGAGCCGTTCGGGCAGGTCGTCGTGCAGGCGATGGCGGCCCGGGTGCCGGTGGTCGCCACCGACGCGGGCGGGGTGCCGGAGATTCTCGACCCCGACGGCGCCGCCCACCGCGAGGGCCGGGTACGCCGCAGCGACCTCGGTCAGCTGGTGCCACCCGGTGACGCCGACGCCCTGGCCGCGGCCGTCAGGTGGGCGCTGGGCCACCCCGAGGAGTCGGCCCGGATGGCCGACGCGGCCTGGGCCAGCGCCCGGGAGCGCTTCACGACCGGGCCGGCGACCGCCGCCGTGGAGCGGGCCTGGGCGCAGGCCCTCGCCGCCGGCCGGCCGCCAGCGCGAGGGCCGCTGACGCGGCGAGCACGCTGACCACCGGCCACGCCACCACCGGCCCGGCCGCGGGCCACCACCAGGCCGCCGCCACCAGCGCGAGGGCCAGCCCGCCCAGCGCCGCGACGAGCCACCAGCCGCGGGCCGGGCGCCGCCCCGGCACCGCCAGCGCGACCACTGCGACCAGCAGCAGGGCACCGACCACGTCGCTGGGCCGGTGCGCGCGGGTGAGGTACGACGAGCAGCCGGCCGCCAGCGCCACCAGCCCGACCAGGGCGCGGGCGTACGCACCCGCGAGGCGCGGCGGCACCAGGCCCAGCGCCGCGACCAGCAGGGCGGCCGCGACGGCGGTGTGGCCGCTCGGGAAGGTGTTCCAGGCGTAGCCGTACTCCCCCAGCAGCGGCCGCGGCAGCACCTCCTTGAGCACGAGGGCCAGCGGCACGGCGACGAGCGGCACCACCACGGCGGTGGCGACCTCGCGCAGCGCTCGCCGCGCCACGGCGAGCACCCCGAGCAGCGAGACCACCAGCGCGAGCGCGACCACCAGGTCGGCCCGCCCGAGGCCGGCGGCGTCCTGGAGCGGCACCGGCCAGTGCCGGATGCCCGCGAACGCCCCGGCGTCGAGCGCCTGCCCGGGCTCGGTGAGCACGGCGGCGGCGTACGCCAGCACCAGCGCCCCGACGAGCAGGGCGCCGACGACGGCGCGCCCGGGGGCCGGCCCGCTCACGTCAGCTCGGCCGCCACGACCTCGCGCAGCCGCTGCGCGAACCGCTCCTCGCTGAACGACCCGGCGTGCTTGCGGATCAGCTCGGGCTGCCACCGCCACCCCGGCAGGGCGTCGAGCGCCCCGGCGAGCCGGTCGGCCGTGGGCGCGTCGAAGAACAGCCCGGTGGTGCCCTCCGCGACCGTGTCGAGGTAGCCCCCGGCCCGCAGCGCCACCGTCGGCCGGCCGGCGGCCGCCGCCTCCAGCGGGGAGAGCCCGTAGTCCTCGTAGGACGCCGCGACCAGCGCCTCGCAGTGCTCGTAGAGCCAGCGCAGCGCGCCGTCGCCGACCCTGCCGAGCAGGTGGATGCGCGGGTCGCCGGCCGCGAGGGCCGCCAGCCGGGCCCGGTCGGGGCCGTCGCCCACGACGACCAGGTCGGGCCCGCCCACCCGGCGAGCGGCGTCGATGACCACGTCGACGTTCTTGTAGGGCAGCAGCCGCGCCACGCAGAGCAGGAACGGCCGCTCCAGCCCCGGCACCGGCTCGGGCGCGGCGGCGGGCAGCACCGCCGGCGGGGGCACCACCTCGGCGTCGATGCCGTACGTCTCCCGCACCGCCCACTGCACGACGGTGGAGTTGACCAGGTAGCGGTCGGCGCCGTCGGCCGCGCGCCGGTCCCACGCCCGCAGCCCGCCGCCCAGCGCCTGCAGCGCGAGCCGGGCCAGGCCGCGGCGTACGCGCGCCGGCAGGTCGGCGCCACGGCCGTCACCGAGGTAGCGCTCGCCCTGGTAGAGCCACCGCGCCGGCGCGTGGCAGTAGACCACCTTGCGGCCGGTGCACGCGATGGCGTGCGCCCACCCGCTCGAGCTGGCCAGCAGCAGGTCGGCGTCGACACACGTCCGGTCGACGACGGTGCGGAGCAGCGGCAGTGCCAGCCGGTGGTGGCGCCGCAGCGGCCCCACCCGGTTGAGCGGCGAGGGGCGTACGTCGAGGCCGGCGATCGACGGGAACGTGCCGGCGGCGTCGTACAGCGTGGTGTGGACCGGCGCGCCCGGGAAGGCCCGCGCCATCACCTCCACCACCCGCTCGGCGCCGCCGCGCTGGGTGAGGTAGTCGTGGGCGAGCGCGATCCGGTGCATGCCGCGATTGCACCGGCCGCCTGGCCGCCACCGGGCGGTCGTGCGGGGCGTTACCCAATACCCGTGAGGGGCGTGCGGCCGGCCTCCCCAAGAGAGGGGACGGCCGGCCGGTCGGCGGTCAGGTCGCGGTAGATCCGCTCGTAGGCGTCGACCGCCCGGGCCAGCGAGAGCTCCTCCGCACGGGCCAGCCCCGCCTCGGTCAGCGCCGCCCGACGGGGCGCGTCGGCGAGCAGGTCGGCGAGGGCCGTGCCGAGGGCGAGCAGCGGCGCGAGCAGCCCGCAGCGCCCCTCGTCGGTGACGTAGCGGGCGCCGAGGTTCGGCGTGGCCACCACCGGCACGCCGCTGGCCATCGCCTCGACGTACGGGATCCCGAAGCCCTCGTACGCCGACGGCAGGCAGAAGACCCACGCCCGCTGGTACTCCGCCACCAGCTCGGCGTCGCTGAGCCGGCCCAGCACGTCGACGCCGGGACCGGCGTCGGCCGGCGCGTCGGCGCAGACCATCCGCAGCCGGGCCTGCGGGAGGCGCGGCAGCACGTCGGCCGCGAACCGCGCGGCCAGCTCGGCACCGCGCTTGCGGTTGCCCCAGGTGCCGACGAACAGCACGGTGGGGTGCGCACTGCGCTGCTCGGGCGCCGGCCGGAAGCGGGTGGTGTCGACGCCGTTGGGCACCACCCGCCGCACCCACGGCGTCCAGCGCCGGGTCCGCGGGGAGACCACGACGCTCACGTCGGCCACGGCCGTCGCGGACAGCTCGCCGAGCCCCAGCAGCAGCATCCGCAGCCGCCGCCAGGCGCCCCGGATCCGCAGCGCCTCCTCCAGGTTGGAGCCGTGCAGCGTCCGCACCCGGGGCGGTGTGCGCCGGCGGCCCGCGCGCGGCAGCCAGTAGTCGTCACCGTGGGCGTGCAGGACGTCGTACGCCGACCAGTCGGTGCGCCGCAGCGCCCACGCGAACCGGAACGTCCGCAGCCGCCCCCCGAGCCGCACGTGCCGGTGGCCGTAGACCGCACCGTCGACCGGTGGGCACGCGCTGACGACGTCGACCCGGTGTCCCCGGCGGGTGAGCTCGGTGGCCAGCTCGTGCACCTGGTAGCCGACGCCGATCTTGCTGCCGCTGGGCAGGTAGTACGACACCATCGCGACCCGGAGCGGTCGGTCGGGCCCGTGCTCAGCCACGGGAAGCCCCGGGCTGCCGGGCGTACGCCACCATGTCGCGGCCGGGGCCGAAGAAGCCGAACCGGCGGATCTCACGCCAGCCCCCGTGCCGCTCCACCACGTCCTGCCACGCCGGGTTGGCGTAGACCAGCCAGGCCGGCTCGTCGCGTGCCGCCAGCGCGGTCGAGAGCCGGTCGACCAGCGTCTCCAGGAGCTCCGCGCTGAACGGGTTGTTGACGAAGACCACCCGCTCCTGCCCGAAGGCGTGGTCGAGCCCGTTGCCGCAGACCACCTCCACGCGGTCGTCGAGCCCGAGCAGGCGAACGTTGGCCGCCGCCACCCGGCACAGCTCCTCGACCACGTCGACGCCGACGCAGCGGGTGAAGCCGTGCTCGGCGGCGACCACGACGGCCTTCCCCTTGCCGCAGCCGAGGTCGAGGAAGCCCGCGTCGAGCGGCAGCCGCAGCTCGCGCAGCACGGTGCGCAGGTGCCGGGCGTTGACGCTCTGGAAGCCGGTCCCGTGCTCGCCGACGACACCCCCGACGCCCAGCTGCCGCATCGACGCCTTGCCGCCGGTGTCGGTGCCGCGGCGGCGGTCGTACGCCCGGGCCTCCGCCCGGTTCCACCTCACCCCGACCTCGTGGATGACCCTCCCCCGCAGCCCCCTCAGCGCCGCGGCCGGTGCTGTGCTCATGGTGTCCTCATCCCTGCCGACCTCCCGACCGCGCCAGGGCGCGGACCCTCCCCACCGCCCGGCGGGCGGCGTACTCCCAGGCGGGCGCCACCACGAGCGCGCTGCGCTCGCCGTCGACCGGCGCCCACTTCGCCTTGTAGTCGTGGCCGCCGCCGACGTCGACGTACGCCAGCCCGAGCCGCTCCGCGGTCTCGAAGACGGCGTCGACCACGCGCACCCCGGTCGGCAGCGACCCGACGCTCTCGTCGCGGTAGAGCACCCCGGCCACGAGCGTGTCGCCGTGCACGAGGTTGGTCGCGCCGGCGAGCGGCCGGTCACCGTCGCGCAGCACCACCGTGACGTGCCGGCCGAGCGGCTCGAGGTGCTCCGCGATGGTGACCCGCTCGGCCACGGCGTACGCCGCGCTGTCGGGGCCCTCCGCCCCGCCGGCCGACCACTTGCGCGCCCACTCCCGGGCGACCCAGCCGGCGTCGCCGGGCCGGTCGACCTCGACCTCGAGCCCGGCGCACCGGTTGCGGGCGTGCCTGACCGTGCGCCACTGCTTGTTGCCGCGCCAGAACGCCTCCCGCTCGGCGACCCGCAGCCGGTGCACGGGCGTGGTGACGCGCTCGCGCACGGCCGGGTGCCCGGGCGGGGTCGGCAGCCGCCACCAGGCCACGGTGACCTCCTGGCCCAGGCGCGCGAGCGTCGGCAGCACCTCCTCGGGGCGTACGCCGGGGCAGACCACCCCCGGCAGCAGCCAGTTGGTGAGCACCGCCCACCGCCGGCGCCCGGCCGGGCGCAGCCCCACCACCGCGGCCGGGGCGTCCGGCCGCTCGACGAGCGCGACCCGACCGCCGTGGTCGAGGGCGTGCCGGAGCAGGGCGAGGTGGAGGTCGCGGGGGCACTCCGCACTCTCGGGCAGCGCCGCGACGGCGTCGGCGACCGCCGGCGACCAGCGCGAGAGGATCACGGCTC
>Ga0164243_10008232_pt1 | contig 15441 bp, 10 predicted proteins | sample OricompcompostOP_FD_108781 | JGI IMG/M metagenome (GOLD analysis project Ga0164243, IMG submission 108781) | Organic Plus compost microbial communities from Emeryville, California, USA - Original compost - Organic plus compost (OP) | ecosystem: Engineered > Solid waste > Mixed feedstock >... | reverse complement strand
GGCGATCCGGCTCACGTCGATGTCGACAAGACCGTCCTTGGCGTAGTGCTGAAAATAAACGACCTGGAGCGAGACCAGGCCGAAGGTCGCCGAGGCGAGCGACACCAAAAGGTGGGTCCGCAGGCCGGCCGATTGCCCGCGGACCTCGCGCTCGTAGCCGATCGCGCCGCCGAAGAGGATGGCCGCCCCGAGTCGCAGGAATAGCTCCGTCGCGCTGATGGGCATCTCGCTCGCCTCGACCTGGCGGGCCGGCCGTCGGACTCGGAACCCGTTCGAACGGAAGGGAAAGGGAACGGGCCGGGGCGCCGCGGACGGGTTCGCCGTCGCGCCGGACCCCGGCCCGGGAGGTCAGTCGAGCGAGACGGTAACCGTCTTCAGCTCGGTGTAGTTGTCGAGGGCCTTCTCGCCGAGTTCACGGCCGATGCCGCTGCTCTTGAACCCGCCGAACGGGGCGGCGGCGTCGAACACGTCGTAGCAGTTGACCCAGACGGTGCCGGCGCGGACGCGGTCGGCGATCGCGTGCGCCTTGCCGATGTCGCGGCTCCAGACCGCCGCGGCCAGGCCGTAGTCGGTCGTGTTGGCCCGGGCGACCACCTCGTCGACGTCCTTGAACCGGAGCACCTGCATGACCGGCCCGAAGATCTCCTCGCTGGCGATCACCATGTCGTCCTTGACGTCGGCAAAGACGGTCGGCTTGATGAAGTAGCCCTTCTGGCCGAACCGCTCGCCGCCGGCGACGCACCGGGCGCCCTGTTCCTTGCCCTTTTCGATGTAGCCGAGGACCTTGTCGAACTGGGTCTTGTCGACCTGCGGCCCCTGCTCGGTCGTCGGGTCGAACGGGTCGCCGAGCTTCCGCCCCTGGGCCTTGGCGGCGAGCTTCTCGACCATCTGGTCGTAGATCTTGTCCTGCACGAACAGCCGGCTCCCCGCGCAGCAGCACTGCCCTTGGTTCAGGTACAGGCCGAGCATCGCCCCGTCGACGGCCGCGTCGAGGTCGGCGTCGGCGAAGACGATGTTCGGGCTCTTGCCGCCGAGTTCGAGGGTGACGCGCTTGAGCGTGCCGGCGGCGTTCCGCATGATCAGCTTGCCGACCTCGGTCGAGCCGGTGAACGCGACCTTGTCGGCGCCGGGGTGCTTCACCAGGGCGTCGCCGGCCGTCTCGCCGAAGCCGGGCACGATGTTGATCACGCCGGCGGGGAAGCCCGCCTCCATGGCGAGTTCGCCGAGGCGCAGGCAGCTCAGCGGCGTCTGCTCGGCGGGCTTCATCACGACGGTGCAGCCGGCGGCGAGGGCGGGGCCCCACTTCCAGGCGACCATCAGGAGCGGGAAGTTCCACGGGATGATCTGCCCGGCCACGCCGACCGGCTCGCGCTTGGTGTAGCAGAAGTAGCGCCCGCGGACGGGGACGGTCTGGCCGTGGATCTTGTCGGCCCAGCCGGCGTAGTAGCGGAGGCAGTCGACCACCAGCGGGAGGTCGCCGTTGCGGCTCTCGGCGATCGGCTTGCCGTTGTCGAGGGTTTCGAGTTCGGCCAGGTCGTCGATGTTCGCTTCGATCAGGTCGGCGAGCTTGTTGAGGAGCCGGCCGCGGTCGCGGGCGTCCGTCGTCCGCCAGGGGCCGGAGTCGAACGCCTTGCGCGCGGCCTTGACCGCCAGGTCGATGTCGGCCGCGTCCCCTTCGGCGACCTGGGCGATGACCTCTTCGGTCGCCGGATTCCACGTTTCGAACGTCTTGCCGCTGACGCTGTCGCGCCACTGGCCGTCGATCAGCATCTTCGTCTGAAACGTCCGGCTCTTGGTGCGCCGCGATTCGGTGGCGGTGGCCATTGGGGTCGCACTCCTTTGGGGCGGAAGGGAGAGGAAGGGCGCCCACACCCGTCGGTCCAACCCGTGGGCGTCCGTACCCCCTCATCTTAGCGCCGGGATCACCCCGCAACAAGCGGTCCGCGGGCGTCCGCGGCCCCGCCCGGACGCCTCACAACCGCCGGCCACCTTCGGTTAAAACGTTACCATTTGTCGATCGGACCGCCCGGGACGGGCACGCGCGGCTCGAAGTGCCCCGGGAGGGGGGAGACCGGGCCGGCGGAGCGGATGGCGGCGACGGTGTCGTCGAAAAGGGAGGCGCTGTTGAGGTTAATGAGGCGGTGGTAGAGCTCCTTCGGGGGCCGGATCGCGTAGCTGTACCACTTGATGATCTTGCGGAACTGCAGGCACGCGAGCCGCTCTCCGCGGCGGTCGAGGAGGCCGTGGAAGTGGGTCGACATGACGTCGAGGCGCTCGTCGAACGTCGGCTCGGGCGCCGGCTCGCCCGTCGCAGCCCAGTGGACGAGTTGGCGGAAGAGGAACGGGTTGGAAAGGGCGCCGCGGCCGATCGAGACGGCCGCGCAGCCGGTCTCGGCGAAGGTCGCCGAGGCGTCGGCCAGGGTCCGGATGTCGCCGTTCGCCACGACCGGGATCGACTCGACCGCCTCGACCACCGCGCGGATCCCCGGGCGGCTGACCGAGCCGCGGAACCCTTGCGCGCGGGTCCGCCCGTGGACGATCACGCCGGCCACGCCCACCTTCTCGAACTCCCGCGCCAGCGCGGGGGCGGTCAACATCGTCTCGTCCCAGCCGAGCCGCATCTTGACCGTGACGGGGACGCTCACCGCCTTGACCACCGACTCGACCAGCTTGGTCGCCGCGTCGGCCTGGCACATCAGCGCCGAGCCGCCGCCGGTCTTGACGACCTTGTTCACCGGACAGCCCATGTTGATGTCAACGACCGTCGCCCCGTGGTCGGCGACCCACTTCGCGGCGTACTCCATCTCGGCGGCGACGTGCCCGTAAATCTGGATAGCGAGCGGCCGGTCCTCGGGACAGGTCTCGGCCAGTTCGAACGAGCGCGGGCGGTGCTCCATGATCGACCGGGCGTTCACCAGGTCGGTCGTCGCCAGGCCGAGCCCGCCGAGCCCGCGCACGGCCAGCCGGAACGCCAGGCTCGTATACCCGGCCAGCGGCGCGAGGAAGAAGCGGGACGGGACGGGGACGTTCCCCAGTCGGAGCGGTTCCCGGACCACGGCCGAAGGGACGGGGATCGGGGTTTCGTGTACGGAGTGCAAGGGTGAGTTCTCGGCCGGGTCACGGGGAAGGATTCACGGCAGGGCGTTCCACAAGGTCCGCCGCGCGGACCCGAACAGACCGCGGTTCGGCGGCGCCTCGCTCGCGCCGGCCGCGTGATCCGTTATTCTAATGTCGGAATCGGTTGGCGACGAGGGGGGCCGGGATGCGCGGGTCGGTCGAAGGGGTGGATGCGGAACATTGGGTGCTCACGACCGACGAAGGTCGGACGCTGCTCGACGAGGTCGGCTCCGTGGTTACGCCCGGCCCGGGGGACGTCGCGCGGTGGAGGTCGCGGGCCGAGCCGGCGCACGTCACCGCCGCCCTCCGGCTGGTCGAGGCGCGGCGGAAGGGGAAAACGAAGTTTTCGCGGGCCGACCGGATGTGGCTCGAAACGACCGGGATCGAACAGGCCACGGCCGAGCCGGTCGCGCGGCACAAGGCGGGGCGGTTTGCCGGGCGCTGCGGCGTGGCCGTCGACCTCTGTTCCGGGGTCGGTGGCGACGCCCTGGCGCTCGCCGCCGCCACGGACGGCGTACTGGCCGTCGACCTCGACCCGGGAATGGCCCGGCGGCTGCTCTGGAACGCGGACGTCTACGGCGTCGCCGGCCGCATTCTGCCCGTGCGTTCACGGGCCGAGTCGTTCCCCGTCCAGGCCGGCGCCTGGGTCCATGTTGACCCGGACCGGCGGGCGCACGTCGGGGCGCGCGCCCGGACCGTCGCCGATTACGCGCCCGGGCTGTCGTTCCTCAGGGCGTTGGCCGCGAAGGTTCCCGCCGGGGCGATCAAGCTCGGGCCGGCGAGTGATTTCGCCGAACACTTCGGGGGCGCCGGTTACGAGGCCGAGGTCGTCAGCTTGGCGGGTGAGTGTAAGGAAGTCACGGTCTGGTTCGGCGCGGCCGCGACGTGCCGCCGACGCGCCACGGTCCTCCCCGGCGGCACGACGTGGACCGACCGGGACGCCGATCCGGGAGCCCGCATCCCGATCAATCCGCCCGGCGCCTGGGTGTTCGACCCCGACCCCGCCCTCATCCGGTCCGGACTGCTCGACGGCTACGCCGCGGCCCACCGCCTATCGAGGTTCGCCGCGGGCGTCGACTATCTGACCGGCCCGGACCGCATCACCTCGCCGTTCCTCGCCGCTTTCGAAGTGCTCGACATCCTCCCGCTCGACCTCAAGCGGGTCCGCCGCGCGTTGGCCGAGCGTGGCGTCGGGCCGCTGGAGATTAAAACCCGGGGGGTGTCCCATCGGCCGGAAGAATTGCGGACGCGGCTCCGCCTCTCGGGAGACCGCCCGGCCACGCTGATCCTCGCCGGTGGACACGGGCCGGCACAGGCGGTCATCGCGAGTCGCGTAACCGACGGCCGGTAACGTCACCCGCCCCGCATCCCCCTTGAATCGCGGCGCGCGTTCGAGTGGGATCGTCCGGCGTGAAAGGGAGCCCGAACCACCCCGCGTGGAGACCGTGATGGAGGATCAGATCGTCGAGACCTGGCGGATCCACGACCGCATCAACCGATACCTGCTCGACGCGATCACGGAGGACGCCCTATCGTCCGCGATCGCCCCGAAGGGCCGGACGGTGTTCAAGCTGTTCGCCCACGTCCACAACGTCCGGTTGATGTGGCTCAAGTCGGCGGCGCCGGAACTCCTCGAAGGGCTCGACAAGATCGAAGGCGACGCGGGGGCGAAACAACAACTGGCGGACGCCCTCGAAAAATCAGGGGCGGCGGTCGAGGCGCTACTCCGCAAAGGGCTCGCCGCGGGGGGCAAGATCAAGGGGTTTAAGCCGCACGCCGTCGCGTTCCTCGGCTACCTGATCTCGCACGAATCGCACCACCGCGGCCAGATCGGCTGGGCGCTCAAGCATTCCGGACGCCCGCTCGACAAGAAGGCCGCGTTCGGACTTTGGGAGTGGGGCGTCCGGTAAAGGGCCGGCCGCCTCACCCGTTCGTCGAGGGCCAGCCTTCGCCCGAGAAGGTCGAGCCGAAACCTCCCGTCTCCGCCGGCTCGCTGTCGGCGGGGGGGGGAGGCGGGGTGACCGGGAGCGCGATCGGCTCGGGGGTGGGGCGGGCGCGGAGGCGTTCGCGGACCTCGGCCAGCCATTCGGTCGGCGGGAGGCCGTAGGGGCGGAACTTCTCCAGTCGGCCCTCCTCCTCGCTGAGGTAGAGCGCCCGGTTCGGCCCGAGCCGGCTCGCGGCGGGGCCGTCGATCAGGGTGCTCGAATCGTTGGCACTCATCTGGAAGAGGACCCGCATCTCGAACTCGCGGAGCGCCTGGCGGTCGAACGAGCGGTTCAGGTTGTTCAGGCTGTCGCACCAGACGACCGTGTGGACGCCGACCGGGGGGCCGTCGCGGAGGATCGTCCCGAACAGCTTCGAGGGCGGGTCGGCCTTCGCGCCGCCGCCGAAACTGCCGAAGCTGAAATCGTCGTCCGACTTGCGGAGGTCGCGGAGGCGGGAGAGGTCGAAGACGAAGAGGTACAGGTTAGGCGCGTCCGGCTCATCGGCGCTCTGGCGACGCTCGACCTCCGCCGCGATCGCGCCGATGACGTTCGGAAGCTCGCGCTGGGTGACGTTCTGGACGGCGTGCGGGACGACGTCCTTGATCGTGCCGAGACGGCCGTTCAGTGCCGAATCGGCCGGGCTGGCGTCGAACAGGTAGAAGCCGACGCCCGACGGGTCGTGCTGCGCGGCCAGGCTGAGGATCGACATCTCGTAGATGCCGAGCGTCATCTCGTCGTTCTGGCCGACGATCAAGAGGTTCGAGCCGCTCTGTGGGCGGAAGACGGCGGCGGTCGGGTCTTTGATCGCGATCGCCTCGCCGAGCCAGGCGTAGTCGGCCTTGGGCGGCTCGGGCCAGTTCGGCGCCTGCAAGAGGCCGGCGAGCAGGTGGTTCTTTGAAGCGACCGCCGGCAGGTTCCCCTCGAAGACGATCTGCGAGGCGGGGGGCAGGTTGCGGGCGCGGGCGAGGTCGCGGATCTGGCGGAGGTAGTCCTCCCGGCGCTCGTCGGAGAGCCAGACGACCTGGAAAAAGTTGTTCCCCTCGACCATGCCGTTCTGGTCGTTGTAGATCGCCTCGCCGGGGCGGGTGAGGAGCCGGGCGGCCGAGTTCTCCTCGCTCAAGATCAGGTGGGCGTCCGACTCGCTGCACTGGAGCGCGATCCGCACGGCCATCTGGCCGATCGTGCTACGGGCGAGCGAATACGCGCCGCCGAGGCTCTGCGACCCGAGGTTGACGTGGATGCCGAACGCACGGCCCTGGCGGACGAGCCGGTCGAGCAGCAGGGCGACGTCCTGGGCGATCTTGTCGTCCTCGACGAAGAACTCCTGAAACTCGTCGACGATGAACAGGATGCGGGGCAGGGGGTTCTTGCCGCCGTCGGCCTCGCGGTAGGCCGCGAGGTCCTGCACGCCGAGGTCGCGGAACCGGTCGCCGCGCGCCTTTAACTCGCCGTCGAGCCGCTGGAGGACGCTCAGACCGAACTCGCGCTCGCTCTCGACGGCGATCACCCGCGCGTGGGGGAGTTCCATCGCGGCGTAGACCTTGAACTCGACCCCCTTCTTGAAGTCGATCAGGTAAAGCTCCAACTCGTCGGGGCTGTACCTCAGTGCGGAGTTCGTAATCAGCGCGTGGAGCAGGGTCGACTTGCCGGAGCCGGTCTTGCCGGCGATGAGGACGTGTTGCGACGTCCCCTTGCCCAGCTTCATGTGCTGGAGTTTGGTCGCGCCGGCGCGGCCGAGGGGGACGTCGACGCCGGAGGCGGTGCTGTAGGTCCAGAACTTGTCCGGCGTCGGGGCGATGAAGTCGAACGGGACCTCGACCCGGTTCGCGTTCCGGGCGAGTTCGCCGACCTTGTGCATCAGCCGGGAGAACCGCTCCTGGGTCGGCGGGGCGTCGTATTCGAGGGGGAGCTTGGTCAGTTCGCCCTCGCGCCAGCGGAGCGCGCCCTCGCGCCAGTTAAAGTTAACGCAGTGGGGCTCCAGGTCCTTGAGCTGGACGCCCGAGGGGAGCGGCTGCTTGGTGTCGAGCGAAAGGAGCGTGTAAACGCCGCACCGCGTCCCGCTGGAGGCGATGCTGACCAGCCGCCGGGCCGCGGCCTCGCTGAAGTTCGCCGGGAAGTTCGCCACGACGAGGACGCGGAACGGCTCGGCCACCTCGCCGGCGAAGGCGTTGTATTCCTCGATGGTTTCGAACTCGTTGCGCAAATACTTCTGGATCACGTTCTCCATGTGGGCCGACAGGTCGGCCAGGCGCTGCTCGATGTGCGGGGTCTCGGTCCAGATCCGGCTGGTGACGAGCAGTTCGCTGTAGTCGGCCAGGTGCATGAAGGCGGCGAAGTTTTCGCCGAGGCCGACGGGGTCGATGATCGTGAACCGGACCTTGCCCGGCGGGAGCGAGGTCAGGTAGCGGAGCATCAGGGTTTGGAGGAGGGTCACCGCCTCCGCCTTGCCGCCGTCGGCCGCCTTGATCAAGACCGACGACCGCCGCGGGAAGGGGAGCAGCGCCGGCAGGTCGTGGCGGGTCGGGCCGAGGTCTGCGAGCCGGGGGTCGGCCGGGAGCCCCTGGGGGACGTCCTTCAGGTCGAGGCGGAGCGTGCCGAACTTGAGCCCGTCGGGGGCCTCGGTGGGGGGCTGCCAGGCGTCGATGTCGGCGTTGTGCCAGTCGAGGAACTGGCGGTCGGCCTTCGCGCGGACGAAGTCGGCGTCGGCCGCGACGCGGGCGAGTCCGTCGCGCCAACGGTCGGCCAGGTCCGCCCAAGCTTCCTGATAAAGGCGTTCTGTGGTCGCCTTGGTCTCGCGGTAGGTGTCGTCGAGCTTGGCCGAGTCGCGCTTAAACCGCTCCTGGATTTCGTCGAGCCGACGGGGATAGACCTCGTCGACCTCCTGGAGGGCGGCGAGGCGGCGGTCGGCGACGGCCTTGATCCGCGGGGGGAAGGTCGCGTCGGCCTCGCGGGCGGCCTGCTCGCGGCGCTGGTCGACCTCGGCGACGGTCTGATTGTAGCGCGTCTCGGCCGCCTCGGCGTCGCGCTGGCGGCGCAACTCGACGTCGTCCTTGGTCCGTTCGAAGGTCGCTTTCGACCAGGGTTTGGCGGCCTCAAGGAGGCGGTCGGCCTCGGCGACCGAGGCGGCGTAGGGGGGGTACACCCTAGCAACCTGTTTCCGCGCGAGCCGGGCGAGGCCGACGTAGGAGGCCACCGCCGCCGCCACGGCGACCCCGACCGCAACGCCCGCACCGACCCCCCAGCCGAGCACCGTCCCGAGCGGGTAGGCGAGGACGCCGGCCAGGATCAGGAACGGCCAGACGAACGCCTGCGGGGCGAGGAATTTGGGCAGGAACAGGGCGTCGACCGGGTCGAGCTGTTCCTCGGCGCGCGTGATCACGGCCTGAAGGGCGTCGATCGGCCGGTCGACCGCTTCCGGCGGGGCCGGCGGTTCGGCCGGGGGCGGGGCGAACGGGCGGACCCGGCGGACGATCGGCGCAGCCGCCGCCTTGAGAACCTCGATCAGATCCGAGGCGGCCACGATCTCGGACTCGTGCTGCTTGAACTGCTTGATCGCGCCGTCCTTGCCCGCCTCGAAAACGGCGAGCGCCTGCCAGCGCGTCTCCTCCATGCGCTTCTTGGCGGCGCCTTTGGCCGCGGCGGCCTTACCCGCGATCGACTTCTTCGCCTCCTCGTACTCGGCCTCGATGGCCTTCGTCTCGGCCTCGGCCTTGGCGACGATCGTGTCGCGCGCGGCCTGGTACTTGGCCTTGGTCTCGGTCGTGTCGGCCCGGGCCGTGGCGACCACGCGGTTGCGGTTGGCCTGGTAGACCCGCTCCTCTTCCTCGCGGCGGGCGCGGAACCCCTTTTCGACCTCCGACTCCGTACGGGATCGTTCCGCGGCGAGCCGTTCGAGGGTCTGCGAGGCGCGGAGTTCCCGCTCGGTGAGGGTCGGCTCGGGGTCGGACATGGTGGGCATACCCGGGTGTTGTCGATCGGTCGGTCGTCGAGTCGGCCCGCCCGGCTCGGTCGTGTCGGCGTCGACGGGGGTCAACTGCAATCGTGGCGGAGCTTCTGAAGGACCTCGGTCAACTTGTCCATGCCCCGGCGGGCGTTTTCGACCTGCTGCTGGAGCGGGATCAAATGGTGCTTTTCAAAATCCTGTGCGTTCTTGTCGGCCCAATATTCCCGCGTCAGGTCCCAGTGCTCCTGGAGCGTCTTCATGGCGTGCTTGAGTCGAGCGGAGCCCGCGCTCATGGCTGAGGTCCTCCTGCGTTCGGGGCCGTTTCCTCGGGCGGGGCGCCCGCCACCGCACCGGACGTCTCGGGGGCCGGCGGCGCCTCGGCGGGCGTTTCGGGGGCGTCCCCGTTCGCGCCCGGCCGCGGGGCCGTCGCGGCCGAACCGGAAGGGCCGGCGGAGGGCTCCGGGAACGCCGGGGTCGTCGGGGGGGCAACGGCGAGGTACGATTCGAGCGATGCGACCATCCGGTCGAGCAGGGTCATCGAGTTGACGAGCGCGCCGGTCAGGCGGTCGCCGAGCGGCTGGGCGGCCGAGTGGTACTCGGAGATCGCGTGCTCCAGGATCGGGACCCATTTCTTGACCAGGGCGACCTTGTGCTCGGCCTCTTCCAGCCGCCGGACCGCGGCGCGGAGGTTCTCCTTCTGCTCGGTGTCGGAGATCGCGTCGCTCCCCTGCTGCGAGAGCCGGCGGCGGTGCAGTTCGGTCCGGGCCATCGCGACCTGTTCGTTGCGACGCTTGACCTGCGTCTGCCAGTAGGAGAGTTGTTCGCGCTGGAGCCAGTTGCGCGTGCGGCGCAGCTCCATTTCCGTGCCGGTCAGGGCGTTGCGGGCGTCCTCGGCGAAGTTGGCCAGGGCGACCTTGAAGTCGTGGATCGCCCCGATCGAGCGGACGTTCGCGGACTGGCTCATCGGACTAGCCCTCGGTCGCACGCACCGGGCCGGCCCGGCGGTCCGGGCTTTGGCGGCCCTCGGCGGGAGGCGTCCCGAAAGGGACGGCCCCGAGACCCTTACCTCTGCTGGAGGTACTCTTCGACCCGCTCGGCTTTGCGGAGCAGGAAGGGGACGTGCTGGTTGGTGGCCTCGACGAACCGGCGCATCACCAGGAGGGTCTGCTCGAACTCCTCGACGAACTTCTCGTGCTCCTTGTCGCGCCAGGTCTGGCCGAGGCCGACGAGTTGGCCGTGGACCGCGGTCATCTGGTTCAACAGGTCGTTGTTGAACCGGCGCAGGTTCACGGCGAAACGTCGGAGTTCTTCCGGGTTAACGATGGCTTGGGCCATGACTCGCCCTTTCGTAACGAGACGAGCGGGAGCGAATCCGGCGGGCGGTCGCGTCGGGCGTGACAGCCCTCCGGCACGTTTGGCGAAGTGATTGCATTCCCATCGTAGCCGCGCAACCGGGCGGAGTAAAGCCGCACGAACGAACTCGTTCGTTCGTCGACCCCGTCAACCCGTCCGGGGCGTGAACTCACCCCGCCCCGTGCCCCCACGTTTCAGCAGAAGATCACTCGTTTCCACGACCCCGCGGTCGCAGGCAGCGAGGCCCCGGCTGCGGGCTTCGAGGAGGAGCGGGAGGGCGTGGTCGGCGTAGCCGTTGTCGAGCAGGGTCTCGGCCCCGTCGAGCGCCAGCGCCGCGGTCGCACCGGGACGTTCAAGCAATTCTTGATAAATATCGAGGGCGGCCTGGGGGCGGCCGGTCCGGGCGTTGACCTCGGCGGACCAGACGGCGAACGTCTGAAGGTGCGGGCCGCCCGCGACCTCCCGGGCGCGGTCGAGCCAGGCGAGGGCCCGGTCGGGCTCGCCCTCGCGGAGGGCTTCGCGGACGAGCGGGGCGAAAAGCGTGGCCGGGTCGAGCGCGGCGAACAGCTTCGGGTCGCGGCCGGCCAACTCGGCGGCGAACCGGGCGGTCCGCGCGTCGTCGCGCAGCGCGGAGGCCGAGACGAAGGCGTCGACCAGCCGCGGCCCGTCGAGCGAGGCGGGGTCGAGCCCGTCGAGTTCCTTCGCGCCGGCGCACGAGAGGTCGTCGGCGTCGAGGGCCGCGCTCGCGTCGGCCGGGTCGACCAGGCCGAGGCGGCGTCGGAGGCGGTCGAACGGATACCCCTGGTAGAGCGCCGCGTGGGTCGGCCGCGTCCCGAGTTGCTCGCGGAACCGGATCACGCCGGAGAGCTTCGCACGGGCGACGGCGTCGCCCCGGGCGGCGGCCTCCGCGGCCGACAACGGCGTGCGGTTGTCGAGCCCGAGGCGGGGGAGGTGGATCCAGAGGTCTTCGTAGTAGTGCTCGACCACCGCCCGGGAGAGCGCGGCCTTCGCCGCGGCGTCGAGCCCCGCCGGGAATTTGAAGGTCGCGACCGCGGCGTCGGCCCAGGCCAGGGGGAGCGGCGACCGCTCACGCCGGGCCCCGTTCAGCGCCTGCGCGAGCCGGGCGAAGGGCGGGTCGGACAGCGCGGCGAACCCGCTCGGGTCGGGCGTCGAGAGCCGCAAGACCCGGGGCGTGCGGACGACCGAAGCGACCACCCTCGGCAGGTCGGCGGCCTGAAACGCGGCGGGGTCGGAGCCCGTCGCCGTAGGCTTCACGGGGCGGTCGAGCCACTCGTAAACCTGGGCGTCGGCGGGCCGGGGGACGTCCCCTCCGGCTTCGGACGGCAGCGCAACCGGCACGAGGTTCGGCCACGACTCGAAAAGCCCCGCGGGGGGGCCTTCTCCCTCGGACCAGGCGACGGTCCAGGCGTAACGAAAGTCGTCGGCCAAGGTCTCCGCGCCGGCCCCGAACCGGAGGACTTCCGCAAGGGTCCAGGCGTCGGCGGCGCGGCCGGAATCGACGGGCGCGAGGAGCGTCACGGCCCGGTCAAGGTCGGCGACGGCCTCGGCGTTGCGCCCGAGCCAGGCGTGGCAGAGTGCCAGGTTCAGCCGCGCCTCGGGGTCGTCCGGGTCGTCGGCCACGAGGCCGGCGAACACCTCGGCGGCGGCGTTCAGGTCGTCGAGCCCTTGGCCCCGCAGGCGGGCGTCCCAGCGTTCGCGACGTCCGGGGTCGGCGGCGGCATCGGCCGGGGCCTGGAACCGGTACTGCGCCCGCGCGGCGGCCGGCAGTTCGGGGGCGTTTTCGAGCCGTTCCAGCGCCTGGCGCGCCGCCTCATCCCCGGGGTTCTCCCGCAACGCGCGTTGCCAGCTCGCCCAGGCGGCCAGAGGGCGTTGAAGGCGCAGGTGACCCCAGCCCTCGTCGACGAGCGCCGACGTCGGGCCGACAGGGTTGTCCGGGTTCGATGCAGGTCCGTGGGGTTGCGACACGCGAGTCTTGGGGAAAAGGAACCGATCGAAAGCCGCCGGGCGCGGGAAGAACGGATAAAAGCACAGAGCCCCGGCGCCCTGGAAGGCGCCGGGGCTCGTTCAACGGCCGGGGCTTAGCGGCCCGGGACGATCAGCTTGCTCGGCCCGCCGCCCTGAGAGGGGGGCGCGGCCGGCGCGCCGGAGCCGGGGATGTACAGGCCGCCGGAACCGCCCGCGGAGGAACCGCCGGGTGTCCAGATTTCGGGCTTGGCCGCCGAGACGCCGAGGCGGCCCGAGGCGGTCGTGACCCGGGGGCCGTACTCGGCCAGGAGCGCCTGGAGCGGCCGGCTGTCGAGCAAGACCTCGCCGGGACGGTCGGGGCTGGAGACCATCTGGATCAGCCCCATGTCGATCAGGTTCATCATGATGACCTGGGTCGCCGACTGGTCCTGGCGGTACCGCTCCAAGACGACGGCGACTTCGGGGACCCACGTCTCGGGGGGTTCGGTCCGGGCCCGGAGGCGGACCTCGAAGATGTCCCACGAGGGGGCGTTGCGGATCCGCTTGGAGGCCGGATCGGCCTGGCGGCCGCGCCGGATCCACTCGAACGCCTCGTCGGTCCGGTCCTGGGTCGAGGCGATCGTGGCGAGGTCGGTGTAGACCGAGATCGATTCGACCCCGAGCCGCTCCATCGCCTCGGGCCGGTCGACGAGGGCCTGCGCGGCGTGGGCCAGGGCGTCTTGCAGCCCCGACTCGCGGGCGCGGCGGTAGAGGACGACGAGGGGTTCGTCGGCGAGCTTGTCGGCCGGGACCAGGGCGAGCCGGGCGAGGTGGAGCGTGGCGGGGTCGACGGTGGCGGGGTCGATCGCCGGCTCGGCGGGGAGGCGGAGCCGTTCGCGGAGGGCGGCGAAATCGAACCCGGTCCGCCAGCTCTCGCGCGACTGCTCGAACTGGACGACGGCCGCGCGGAGCGGCACCTCGGCGTCGCCCGCGGCGGCGGCCTGGAGCGGGGTCAGGCCCCGGAGCGCCGGGTTCGGGGTGTTCGGCCAGACCTCGCGGAGGAGATAAATGCCCTGCTCGCGGGTCAACCGGCGGCCGGTCTGGGCGTCGGTCCCTTCGGGGAGGAGCCACTCCCACATCAGGGCGAGTTCGAGCCGGGGCACCTTGCCGAGCGTCTTCGTCTTCGGGTGCGCGGGGGGGATGGCCGAGCCGGCCAGCGCGGTGAACCGGTCGGCGAGGCCGTCGAGCCGGCCGTCGTCGTAGCTCTCGAGCGCCACGATCTCCTGGCCGACGAGGATCCGGCCGACGATCCGGGGGATCTCCTCGACCTTGAGGTCGGGCGAAGCCTTGGCGACGGCGGGCCGGTCGAGGAATTCGAACTGGTCGACCTCGGGCGAATTCTCGTCCTCGGGGTCGATCGGGCCCGGCTCGTCGACGTTAACGGTCGTGTCCGCCTTCAGGGCCTTGAGGAGGGCCTGGCGGTCGCGCAGGGGCCAGATCAACTGGACGTGCTCGACGAGCCCGCCGGAGCCCGGGGGGGCGATCTGCTGGCAGAGCGCCTCCAGGTCGACGGCCTCGGCGGTCGGGCCGAGCCGCGCGACGTAGCGCCGGAGGGCGGCGACCGCGCCGACGGCGTCGGCCAGCCGGAGGCGGCAGAACCCGAGGTTGCGGTCGGCGAGCGGCCCGGCGACCGGGTCGGCCGAAAGGGTTTCGAACGCCGCCGCGGCCGACGACCAGAGCCCCTCGTTCGCCCAACCGAGGGCCTGGTTGAACCGCTCCAGGGCCTCGCCGGTGAGGTCGGGCGGGGGGGACGAGAGCGCGTCGGGGTTCTTCAACCAGGGGGAGATGGACGGGTTCCCCTCGATCGCCCGGAGCGTGCTGGCGAGGGGGGCGTCGGGCTCCCCTTGTTCGAACGACCGGGCGAGCTTCAGGTGCGCGAGGGCGGCGGGGAACTCGCCGGCCTCGGAAAGGAACGCGCCGACGACCTTGATCAGGCCGGCGAGGTCTTTCCGCTTTTCGGGCGGGAACGCCGTGAGGGCCTGCTGGAGCTGCGCCGCGCCGGCGGAGGGGCCTTCGGTCTCCAGCACGAGCCGGGTCATGAGCATCTGGGCGCCGGCGTGCCGCGGGTTCTGTTGGAGGACCCGGCGGACCGCCTCTTTGGCCGGCTCCGGCTGGTTGGCGCGGGTCAGGTAGAGGGCCTTCCGCGTCAGCAGCCAGGCGTTGCCGGGCTCTTTGCGGAGACCTTCGTCAAGCGTCTCGATGGCCGCCTCAATCTGGCCGCCGTCGAACAGCCGGTGGGCGCGATCGGCATACGCCTCGACCTTGTGGCAGCACCACTTAAACTTCTCCCCACTTCCACAGGGGCACGGCGAATACGGGTCCACGACGGCCATCGACAGCCTTCCTCTTGAGGTTTGCCGCAAAGTGCACTGGCGACCAACGTAGCAAAGCCGAGTGCCCGGCGTCTATTCTATGTTCGGCGAGCACGCGGCCCCGCGTGCCGGCCGCCGTCCGGGCGGCCGAAACGCCCAAATTTAATCCCGGATGCCCTTTATGACTCCGACCCGGACGTCCGCCGTCCCGCCACGCCCCGTCCGCGAGTCTCCCCGGCCGAAACGCCCCCGCACGGGTTTGGCGTTTTTGACAATCGCCCTGGTGGTTTTAGGAACCCAGGCCCTTCCGCGGTCCGCGTCCGCCTGGGGGCGGACGGGCCACCGCGCCGCCGCCAAGCTGGCGGAAACCCGGCTCTCGCCCGCCGCCCTCGCGGCGGTCAAGGGGCTGCTCGAACCCGGCGAAACGCTAGCCGACGCCTCCACTTGGGCCGACGAAGTCCGCCGCGACATCCCCGAAAGCGGCCCCTGGCATTACGTCAACGTCCCGGTCACCGAACCCAAGTACGCCGACAGGTTCTGCGGCGAAAGCGGGTGCGTCGTCCGCAAGATCGACGACTTTCGCAAAACCCTTGCCGACAAGACCGCGTCCCGGGCGGAACGCCGAAAAGCGCTGCGGTTCCTCGTCCATCTCGTCCAAGACCTGCACCAACCCGTTCACGTCGGCGACCGCCACGACCGGGGGGGT
>Ga0164243_10008231_pt1 | contig 15442 bp, 14 predicted proteins | sample OricompcompostOP_FD_108781 | JGI IMG/M metagenome (GOLD analysis project Ga0164243, IMG submission 108781) | Organic Plus compost microbial communities from Emeryville, California, USA - Original compost - Organic plus compost (OP) | ecosystem: Engineered > Solid waste > Mixed feedstock >... | reverse complement strand
GCGACGCGGCCGAGGGGCACCTCGCCTGCTTCCTGGAGGCCCTGGCCGCGGCGGGCGTCGCGGCGTCGGGCGGCGTCGCCACGGCGCCGGCGACGCCGGGCGGCCTGGGCGAGGCGTTGCGGGCAGCCGATCTGGCGATGTATGCGCGCAAGCGAGGGCGGCAGCGCGCCTGACCGCCGATCCGCCTCAGATCTTCGAGAACATGTAGGCCCAGGTGAAGAGGCAGACGCCGACGAGCATGCCGACGTGGGCGAGGATCGACAGTCCGGGGCCGGTGCTCCAGGAGTCGCCCACTCCTGTGGAGGAGTGTCGCCCGCGGGCGGGCATCCAGCGGAAGAGGATCATGATCCCGGCGACCGTGGTGAGCCAGAAGAGGCCCAGGGCGAGGATGCCGATCTGCGAGTCGCCGAGGCCCTCGCCGCGGCCGGTGACCAGGAACGCCGTCCAGGTGGCCACCGCCGCCAGGCCCGCGATGGTGTGCACATTGAGAAGCGCGGACGAGGTCTGCAGTCGCCCGGCCACGGGGTCGTCGCCGCGCAGGCGGATCCTGGTGAGCACGACCACCACCAGGGCGAGCGCGGTGAGGAGGTAGACGATCAGCGGCAGACGCACGGAGGAAGTGTGCCCTATCCCCGGTGAGCGTCGTCACCAGCGTCCCCCTCGTCGGGCGCGCCGGGGGGACGCTCGAGCTCGGCGAGCTGCCGCTCGAGGCGGCTGAGCAGCGCGTCGACCTCGGCCATCGCGTAGCCCCGAACGACGGTGCTGAAGCGCACCTCACGGAGGTCGGCCGCCGTGAGCGGGCCGGGCCCAGGAAGCTCCCCCGAGCGGTCGGGGTCCTGCTGCCGCATAGGGGCGCCGCGCCCGGCAGCGACCACGGCGACACCGCCGAGCAGGAGCACCGCGACCATGGCCAGGATCCACGTCATCATCGCGTCACTCCGGCTGGTGAGGGGCTGGCTGACGCAGACGACCATGGCGCGCCTCGAGCATGATCGCCACTGCCTCGTCGACGTCGTCGGTGACGGTGATCAGGTCGAGATCCTCGGCCGACATCTTGCGTTGGCCCGCGACGGTCTCGCGCAGCCAGTCGACGAGCCCGCCCCAGTAGTCGCTGCCGATCAGGACCACCGGGAACGAGGTCACCTTGCCGGTCTGCACCAACGTGAGCGCCTCGAACAGCTCATCGAGGGTGCCGAGGCCGCCGGGCAGCACCACGAAGCCCTGCGAGTACTTCACGAACATCGTCTTGCGGGCGAAGAAGTAGCGGAAGTTGATGCCCATGTCGACCCACTGGTTGAGGCCTGCCTCGAAGGGCAGCTCGATGCCGAGGCCGACACTGACGCCGCCGCTCTCCGACGCGCCCTTGTTGGCCGCCTCCATCGCGCCCGGGCCGCCGCCGGTGATCACGGCGAAGCCGGCGTCGACCAGCTTGCGGCCCACCTCCTCGCCGATGGCATACGTCGGGTCGTCGGCGGCGGTGCGCGCGGAGCCGAAGACCGCGATCGCCGGCCCCAGCTCCGCCAGCGCCCCGAAGCCCTCGATGAACTCCGCCTGGATGCGCATCACCCGCCATGGGTCGGTGTGGACCCAGTCGGTCGGCCCCCGCGAGTCGAGCAGCCGCTGGTCGGTGGTGGTCTCCTCCACCAGCGAGCGGCGCAGCAGCACCGGACCGCGCCGGCGGTTCCGTGGCTCGCTCATCGCGTGCCCGCCACGGTCAGCCAGCGACGCAGGGTGCGCTCACAACGCTCGATGTGCTCCACGGGCACGTGCTCCTCCTGCTTGTGCGCCAACGTCGGGTCACCGGGGCCGTAGTTGACGGCCGGGATCCCCAGACTGCTGAACCGGGCCACGTCGGTCCACCCGAACTTCGGCGCCACCGCACCTCCCACCTGCTCGACGAAGGCGGCAGCGGCCGGGACGGCGAGCCCCGGGAGGGCGCCGGGCGCGCTGTCGACCACCGTGACGTCGTACGGCGCGAAGAAGGTGCGGAGGAACGCCTCGGCCTCCGCCTCGGTGCGGTCGGGCGCGAACCGGTGGTTGACCGTGACCACGCACTCGTCGGGGAGCACGTTGCCGGCGACACCACCGTTGATGAAGACCGCGTTGAGGCCCTCGCGGTAGGTGAGCCCGTCGATCACGGGCTGTCGGGGCTCGTGCTGCTCGAGGCGGGCGAGGATGTCGGACGCCTTGTGGATGGCGTTGCTGCCCATCCATGCGCGCGCGGAGTGGGCGCGCTCGCCGTGGGTGCGCACCTCGACCCGCATCGTCCCCTGGCAGCCCGCCTCGACCGAGGCGTTCGAGGGCTCCATGAGGATGGCGAAGTCGGCCCGCAGCAGGTCGGGATCCGACGCGCTGAGCTTGTTGAGCCCGTTGTGGACCGCCTCGACCTCCTCGGCCTCGTAGAAGATCCAGGTGACGTCACGCACCGGGGTGGCGAGCTCGACGGCGAGCTTGAGCGCGACGGCGACGCCGCCCTTCATGTCGCAGCTGCCCAGGCCGTGGAGGAGGCCACCCTCGAGGCGAGCCGGCAGATTCCCGTTCTCCGGCACGGTGTCGAGGTGGCCGGCGATCACGACCCGCTCGGCGCGGCCGAGCTCGGTGCGCGCCACCAGTGTGTTGCCGCGCCGGGTGACCGCCAGGTGGCCGGCGGCCCGCAGCACGGCCTCCACCGCGTCGGCGAGCTCACACTCCTCGTGGCTCACCGACCGGACGTCGACCAGCTGCCTGGTCAACTCCACCACGTCGGCGCTGGGGTCGATCCGCGGCCGGCCTGCGATTGCGCTGGTCATGGCCTCCATCCAACCAGCCCGGCCGGCGGACGCGGGAATGGAACCGACCGGAGCAGCGTTCTCCACATAGTTCAGATTTCAACCATGACGGGTGGGTACCTCCCCGTTGACATCAGAAAGGTGGGCGGCATGGTTGTCTACAACGAGCTCATCGCCATCACGGCGGGAGCCGGACTTCTGGGATTCGCGGGCTTCCTCACGCAGGTCCTCCGCAACAAGCGCATCGACAGCGAGGGCTGGGCCGGGTTCTTCGGCGCCAGCGGACTGCTGCTCTTCGTGCTGGGCGTGCACACCACGGTCACCTGGCCCTACGGCGGCGACGGCTTCGAATACGCCAACATCGCGTTCGGTCAGCCGGCCGCCGCGTTCGGCGCACTGCTCCTGCTCGCCGCGGTCTATCTGTGGCGACACCGGGAGCTGTTCAAGGGAGACGTCGAGACGGCCAACGCGACCGTCCTGGCCGGCCTGAAGCCGGCGGGCATCCTGGTCGGCACCATCGGCCTGGGGATGGCCGTGCTGGCCATCAGCTTCGTCCGCTACGAACTCGGCGCCGCGCCGCCGGAGGAGCCCATCAGCGGGCGCTTCGGTGACATGCCGATCCTCGAGGCGCTCTTCCTCGGCGGCCTGTGGGGCATCGTCGCAATCGGCGCGCTCCTCTTCGCTATAGCCCTGTGGACCGACCGGCCGCAGCTGCTGCGCTGGGCGATCTGGGCCTGGGTCATCGGCGGGGCGGTCTTCCTGCTCTTCGGCGCGATGAACTTCTACACACACATCGGCATGTACCACAACATCTCGCACGGGACCTCGTACAAGTGGTGATGCCCTGATCCTGCGAGCCAGGTGCGGGCCACGCGGTCAGTCGGCGAGTCGAAGATCCTCGCCGCGCAGCGTGGCCCGCACCAACTCACGCCGTGGATGTTCGAGCGCATCTGCTCGACCGACCGCCAGGAGCAGGAGGTCGGCACGGGCGCCGACCCGGATGCGTCGGGGCGCGCCGCCGGGCTCCCCTGCCGACGACAGGTAGCCGGCAAGCGCGACCGCCGGCTCGACCGACTCCGCCGCGCCGATCACCCGCCCGTCCTGGGTGCGGCGGGTGCTCGCCGTGGCCACCACCTGCCAGGGGTCCAGGCACCCGAAAGGGGCGTCGCTCGAACAGGTCGTCGGGATCCCGGCGCTGAGCAGGCGCCGATGCGGGCAGAGGTCGGGGAGCTCCGCCGGATCGACCTCCGCGAGATACTCCCGCCCTCTCGTGCGGAGCAGGTCGGGCTGGATGACGGCACGCAGCCCGAGCCGCTTGAGCTCGCCGAGCAGGGGGGTAGGCAGCACGGCCGCGTGTTCGATCCGGTCACCGGGCACCGCACCGACCTGATCGATCGCGGCGAGGGTCAACACGATCGACTCGACCGTGACGCAATGGACGGCGACGGCTCGGCCGACGGCGCGCTGGTCGGAGATGACCTGGACCAACTGCGCCAGGCTGGGCAGGTCGTGGTCGCGGAGCATGATCTTGGCCGGTCCCGCGGTGAGCGGTGCGGGCGGTGACGGACCGCCGCCGAGCACGGTGACGTCGACGGGGAGCCGGCCGTCGGTCACCGCCTGGGCCAACAGCGCTGTCGTGGCGTCGGCCAGATCGGGCGTGGCATCGGTGACTCCGGTGACCCCGAGTGCACGCAGCTCGCGTCCGACCGCCGCGAGGTCGGGCCGCCTGGTCGGTAGGCCCGGCGCGAGTCGGGTGTCGTAGCGCCACAGGCGTCCCGTCGGCTCGCCGCGATCGTCGCGCTCGACGTCGCCGGAGTCGTCGAGCAGGTCGGCGACGTGCCGCAAGGCGACGGAGTTGAGCACCCACAGTGCGCCGCCCCGGTGCTGCACGCGCACCGGGCGGTCGGGCACCAAGCGATCGAGCACATGGCGGTCGAGGGGGCCGGTGGCCGCGTCATGGTGACCGACCCCGCGAACCCATCCGTCGGGATGATCATGCGCGCGGAGCGCGACGCCGAGCTCCGTGAGCCCCGGCGCCGCCGCCGGTGAGCAGTCCACCGAGGTGAGCGCGGCCGCCAGCGAGAGCAGGTGGAGATGGTGGTCGTGCAGCCCGGGGAGCAGCCAGCCCCCGTCAGCCCGGATCACGGTGTCCGACGGCGCCGGGCGATGCGCGCCGACCCGCTCTACACGCGTCACCACGCCGGCATCGACGACCACGTCTGCCCGATGCCCCTCCAGCTCCACATCGACGAACCAGGTGCTCATCGCAGCTCCGTCGTGTTGTCCGCGCCGACGGCGCCGGCCACTGACGCGCCACGACGTGCCCACGGGGCCGCGACCCGGGTGCGGCCGCCGTCGTGCTCCACCCACCACCCGTCCGCCCGGCGCTCCACCAGATGGGCGGACGGCGTGGCGCCGATCAGCGTCGCGCGTGCTACGTGCCACATCGACACCTCGATCAGCTGCGCGTTCGGACCGGTCATGCTCTCCGCGGCCGCGGCCGCCGCGACCACGCCGGTCAGCGGGTCCGCGATCGCGTCTCCGCAGGGCGTCGGCGTGCCGTGCTCGTCACGCACGTAGAGGCCTGCCGACACCGCGACGTCGTCGCCGAAGCCGACGGCATCGGAGTCGCGCCCGCGAGCTGTGATCGAGAGCCAGCTGATGCCGGCGTCGACCACGGCCTCGGCATCGATCCCCCACTGCCGCAACGCTCGCGGCCTCGACCCCTCGAGCACGAGGTCGGCGCGCCCGATCAGGTCGGCCAGCTGCCGGCGACCGGTGGCAGTGGTGAGGTCGAGCGCCACCATCGCGTGACCGCCGTGCAGGAGGTCGAAGAACCGGGCCGGGCCACGCCTCGCACCGTCGGGACGGGTCAGCGACTCGACCTTCACCACCCGGCACCCGGACAGCCCCAGCAGGTGGGCACAGAGCGGGCCGGCCCACAACGCCGTCAGATCCACGACGAGCGGCACCGCGGGGCTCGACCGGCCGCCGCCCTGCCGGCGGATGCGGACGCCGTCAGCCCAGCTCGCGTCCGATTGCAGCGGTGGGTCGCCGGGGGGCACACCGGCGACCGGCAGCCCCAGCAGCTCGGCGCGAGCGACGGCGTCCGCCACCTCGACCGTGGCCGCCCAGTCGGCGACAGAACGCCATAGCCAGTCGGGCGGCCGCTCGGTCTCGGGGCCCAGCGCGGCGACCTGCTCGGCCAGCAGGTCACTTTCCACCAGCGCCGGCACGAGGTCGAGATCGGCGCGGCGCGCCAGCGAGAGACCGACATGGCCGTCGCGGGCAGGCACCGCCCGGAATGCGCCGCCGCAGGAGCTCGGCGCCTGTCGGACGAGTCCGGCGACGGCGGCGCGCTCGCCGAGCAGCCGGAGATCGGGCAGCGCAGGCGCCTGCCCGGTACGCCGCGTGGTCGCCTTCGCCAGCCGCGCGAGCGCGCGCGAAACCGCGCCGGCAGGGTCGCCCGGCGCGACCATGGGTGGCCCCGCGGCCGCACCGCTCAGCGCCATCGCGCCCGATCTCGCCCACGAGGCGATCGGCGTGGATCGGTCGGCAGCGCCGCGCTCAGACGATCTCATCGACCAGCCCCCAATCGAGTGCCGTCCCGGCGTCCAGCCGGGCTCCGCTCAGCACCATCCATGCGGTGCGCCAGCGGCCGATTCGGCGCGGGATGCTGACCGTTCCTCCGGCTCCGGGAACGAGGCCGAGACGGAGCTCGGGAAGCTGCACCCAGGTGTCGTCGGTGGCCGTCACCCGACCTGCGAACGCGGCGAGCTCGATGCCGGCCCCCACCGCTGCGCCGTGCAGGTGGACCGTCAGCCGCTCGGCTAGCTGGTGCGCCAGGTGACCAGGGTTGCGGGAGAGCCGGGTGAGATAGGCCGCCACCGGGCTACGCGCCGTACCGAACTCGTCGAGGTCTCCCCCGCTGCAGAAGACCGGACCGCTCCCCCGGAGCTCGATCCGGCCGATCGTGTCGTCGAGCACCGCGAGCCGCAGCGCGTCGACGAGCGCGTCGCGCATGGATGCGCCGAACGCGTTGCGGCGCTTCGGATGGTCGAGGGTGATCCGCAGGTCGCCACCCACGCGAGCCAGGCGTACCGGGTCGGCGACCGCCGGCACCGGCCGGGGCGGCGTCGCCGCACGCCAGGTGGCGAACTCCTCGCCCCCGAGAAGCATCGAGTAGGTCGCAGCCTCGGCGAGGATGGCCTCCGGCACCGGCAGGTGCGCGGTGGCCCGGAGAAGCCCGTGCAGTGCGACCGCGGCGCCGGGGGCCGTGGCGACGTGAGCGCAGATCCGTGACAGCTCGTGCTCGTCAGCCGGGATCCAGGCCCTTCCCGGCCCGGACGGCGCCCGGGTGAAGGTGAGCCTCTCGAGCACCGGGCGGACCGCCTCGGGCAACTGGTCCGAGGCGTTGCCGATCACCACCGGGCCGGGCACGTCGAGCGTCGCAGTGACCGCATGCACCAGGTCACCGCTCCAGTCGGCTCCGTCGAGCTCGAGCACGACCACCGGGGTGCCCGGATCACCGTGCGACAGGAGGGTGAAGCCGTCGCGCCCCACGTCGAGGAGCTCCGCCGGCGTGCAACGCACGGCGCTGCGGTCGAACGCCGTCGTCACCCTCCCTCACCCGCCTGTGGTCGCCCGGCCACGTCCGTGGCCGCGGGCCGCCCGCAGCAGGTCCATGATCGGAGCGAAGGACGCGACGAGCTGCTCCCCCGCGGTGCCGACCGCCTCGTCGCCCTCTTGGTAGCGCATGCCGGAGGCGTTGACCAGGATCAGGTCGGAGACGGCCCCACGGTAGCGATCGATGCCCGCCAGGCATTCGTCGACCGTTCCGCAGATGGTCAGCTCATCGAGCACGTCGTCCGACACCGCACGGTGGGCGGCCTCGATGTCGTCCGCGCCGACGGCGCCGTGGATGGCGTCGGCGACGTCGGCGTGTCCCTGCTGCCGGAGCAGGGAGTCGTAGTGGGGATGCGGCTTGCCGGCGAAGAGGTTGACGACGGCGCTGCGCGCGGCGCGGCGGGCACGATCCCGGTCGTCGTCGACGGCGAGGAAGGCGGAGGCCATCACGCGGAAGTCGGGTGCCGTCGCGGCGAGCTCGGCCCCGCGCAGCCGCCGGAGGTGGTCGACACCCAGAAGGCTGCCGAGGGCGACGCCGTCGGCGACCTCCGCGGCCAGCTGGGTCATCCTCGGCGAGGTGGCCGCCAGCACGACCGGAATCCGGGGACGCACCGGCTGCACCTGGGCGTGCCAGCCCCTCGTCGAATGGACCACGCCCTCGTGATCGACGCGCTCACCGGTGCCCGCGCTGGTCACCCGGTGCAGGACGTCGACGTAGTCGCGCATCTTGGCCAGGGGCCGGACGACCGGGATCCCCTGGTACTGCTCGTTGGTGACCCGGTTGCCGCTGCCGACGCCCAGCACCAGGCGCCCACCGGAGAACTCGTCGAGGTCGACCGCGGCGATGCCGGTGAACAACGGGCTGTGTGCGTGGGCGTTGAGCACGTAGGGCCCGATCTCGATCCGCTCGGTCGCCGCCGCGATGGCGGTGACCGAGACGAACGACGAGCGCCAGGCCTCCGGAAGGAAGACACCGTCCGCGCCGGCGTCCTCCGCCTCGACGGCCAGCTGCACCATGTCGTGCACGGTCATGCCGCCGCCACCGGCGAACATCAGTGAGAGTCGCACGCTCATCTCCTCGAGTCGTGAGGGCGAAGGTCAGTCCTGCCACCGCAGCAGCCGGCGCTCGACCGCCTGGAACACCGCGTTGAGCACCACGGCCACGATGACCAGCTCGATGATGATCGCGAAGACGGTGTTGATCTGATAGCCGGAGGAGTAGAGCACGATGTCCTGGCCGACGCCGCTGGTCGCAGCGATCATCTCCGAGGCGATCACGCCGAGGAGCGAGTAGGTGAAGGTGAGTCGAAGGCCGGCGAACAGGGTCGGCACGGCGGAGGGCAGGACCACCTTCCACAAGAGACTCGCACGCTTGAGGCCGACGACCTTCGCCATCGTCATCAGGTCGGGATCGACCGACTTGACCGCGGATCTCGCGTTCTCGGCAAGGATGAAGAAGACGATCGTCACCGCAAGGAAGACCTTCGCCTCGGTGGTGAGGCCGAACCAGGCGATGAACATCGGCGCCAGCGCGATGCGCGGGATGCTGTTCAGTGGCACCAGGAAGGGTCCGAAGATGTCGTCCGCCCACTTGCTCAGGCCGAGGATGAGCCCCGCGAGCGTGCCGACGACCGAGCCGATCACGAAGGCCATCGCGACCGCGGTCATGGTCGCCTTGAGGGAGTCGACGCCGGCCTCGGACGGCACGTAGTCGAAGAACGCCGTCCAGACCTCGCTCGGCCGGCCGAACAGCAGCGGGTCTATCCACTCCTGCCGCGACGCGACCTCCCACAGGGCGAGGAAGGCACCGACGACCAGCACCTGGATCGCCGTGATGAGCGCCCGGCGGGCGACCTTCGGCGGCGGCTTGACGACGTCGTCGACGCGGGCGGCGGCGACCGGCGGGGCCTCGTGGGTGGCAGTCATGCCGATGTCCTTCCGTGCCCGGCGACCTGCCCGTCGGCGATGGCGCCCTCGAGGCGGTCGAAGAGGGACTGGGTGATCTCGCGAAATTCGGGCGTGTACATGACCTCGCCGAGATGCTCCGCCCGCGGCCGGGGGAGCTCGACGATCAGGTCCTCGGCCACGCGGCCGGGGTTGGGCAGCATGATGATCACGCGGTCGGCAAGCAGCACGGCCTCCTGGAGGTCATGCGTCACGAACAACACCGTCTTGCGTTGTCCCTCCGCCGCCTGGGCCTCCCAGATCCGGAGGAACTCGCCCTGCAGCGTGAGCTTCGTGCGGGCGTCCAGCGCGGCGAACGGCTCGTCCATGAGCAGGATCGACGGGTCCGCGGCCAGGGTGCGCGCCAGCGCCACGCGCTGGCGCATGCCCTGCGAGAGCTGCATGCGGTACTGCGTGTGCTTCTCGCGGAGGCCCACGAGCTCGAGCATCTCCATCGCCCGCTCGCGTCGGCGCCCCCGGTCCCAGTTGCGGACCTCCAGCGGGAGCTCGACGTTGCGCCGGGCGCTGCGCCAAGGGAGCAGCGCGTCACGGGCGAACATGTATCCGATGTCGAGGTTGGCGACGCGGGGCGCCTGGTCCTTGACCCGAACCACCCCCGAGGTCGGCTTGACCAGACCGGCGACCATGTTGAGCAGGGTGGTCTTGCCGCAGCCGCTGGCGCCCACGAGCGCGACGAACTGCCCGTCGGGGATCTCCAGGTCGATGTTGTCCAGCGCGACCACGCTCCTGGGACCGGCGCTTCCTCGCTGCTTCGGCATGGCGAAGACCTGACGGACACCAGTGAATGCGAGCGTGGCGCCGCCGTCCCCGCCGGTCCGCTCGTCCGCGGTCACCTCCGACCGGGCGCCGCTTCCGGAATCGACGAGCATGCTCATCACCCGCGACCCACCGGGTCGACGAGCTCCTCGGCATCCAAGGCGGGCTCAGGCTTGGTGATCCCGAGCTCCTCGTACTTGGCGAACGAGGCGGCCATCACGTCGACCGGCACGTCGGCGGAGTAGTCGACGTACGTCTCGAGCACGGCGTCGGCGACGGCGACGTCGTTCACGCCGGTGTCGGCCATGAAGATCTCACGGACCTCGTCGCGGTTCGCCTCGTCGTTGATGTAGGCCACGGCCTCGGCGGTGGCATCACAGAAAGCCTTCGCGGTCTCCTCGTTCTCCTCCAGCCAGCTCGTCGGGCCGACCCACCCGCTGCCGTAGAGGTCGCGGTAGATGCTGGTGTTCTCCGGCATGTACATCAGGACCTTGGCAACGCCGTTCTCCTCCAAGGTCTGGGTGCCCGGCGGGCTCGACTGGGCAGCGTCGACGCTGCCGTTCTGCAGGGACGCCTGGGTGACGGAGTTGCTGCCACCCACGTTGACCCACGTGATGTCCTCGACGCCGGCCTCGGCGAAGGCCGCCTGGAGCAGCAACTGGAACCCGGAGCCGGTGGGGGTCTGGGCGCCCACCTTCTTGCCCTCGAGCGCGTGGAGCACCTCCTCGGGGGTCGCACCGTCCTCGATGCTCGGCAGGTCGGAGCCGGCCTCGGCGATCAGCGAGGACTGGGCGTACCGGAGACCGCCGCAGAACATCTTCACGTCGCTGCCCGCCTGGACTCCCTGCGCGAAGGTGGTCGCCGACACCATGCCGGCCTGCGACTTGGTCGCCTCCAGCGCCTGGATTCCCTGCAGGTTGTTGGGCTGGGCGACGATGTCGATCTTCACGTCGGCGTCGTCGAAGAAGCCCTTCTCCTGCGCGACCATCACCGGGAGTCGGTAGGCGACGCTCGGGAACATCATCACCTGCATCTCGCCGTCAGCCGGCCCGTCATCGGAACCGCAAGCCGTCGACGTAGCCAGGACCGCCAGCGCGGCGAGCCCCGCGGCCACTCTGTTCACCTTCACGCCCAACCTCCACCAACTCGGGACGTGAGCGTCGCTGTGACGCTCACCACCCGGCGATAGTTCATCATGATGAATAGTCCTGTCAAGGGAATCGCGGAACCTTGACCGCACGCCGGGAAATTCATCATGATGAACATGATGAACAAATGGACTCTTCCACCGGAAAGCCAGGGCCCTATCGCGGCTTCGAAGGGACAGCACACCGCACGTTCGGCGCCTCGACGCCGCACTGGCCCCGGCGTCCCAGTGCGCCGGAGCGTGCGCCCAACGTCGTCGTCATGCTCGTCGACGACCTGGGCTTCTCCGACCTCGGGTGCTATGGCTCGGAGATCGCCACGCCGACCCTGGACGAGATCGCAGATCAGGGCCTGCGCTTCTCGAACTTCCACGTGAACCCCTTGTGCTCCCCCACCCGGGCCTCACTGCTCACCGGACGCAACCCGCATGCGGTCGGCGTGGGCATGGTGAGCAACAACGATCCCGGCTTCCCCGGGTACGCCGGCGAGCTGCCCGCCCACCAGCCGACGATGGCCGAGGTCTTCCGGGCCAACGGCTACTCGACGCTCATGGTCGGCAAGTGGCATCTCACCAAGGACTCCGAGATGCACGAGGCCGCGTCCAAGCATGCGTGGCCCTTGCAGCGAGGCTTCGACCAGTTCTACGGCTTCCTCGAGGCGATGACGAACTTCCATCACCCGCATCGGCTCTACGAGGGCAACGCGCCCGTCGACGTGGAGAGCTACCCCGACGACTACTACCTCACCGACGACCTGACGGACCGCGCCCTGCGGATGATCCGGGGCGCCCGGGCGGCCGATCCCAGCAAGCCCTTCTTCCTCTACTTCTCCCACGGGGCCGTGCATGCCCCGCTGCAGGCCCCAGCTGAGGAGATCGCACGGCAACGAGGCCGCTACGACGAGGGTTGGGACGCGGTGCGCGATCGGCGCCTCCGCCGCCAGATCGAGCTCGGCGTGATGCCCGCGGGCACCGAGCTGCCGCCGCGCAACTCGGAGCCGCACCTCGACGTGCCGGCCTGGGACTCCTTGCCTGAGGACGATCGGCGCGTGATGGCCCGCTACATGGAGGTCTATGCCGCGATGGTGGAGTCGATCGACCGGAGCGCGGCACGGGTCAAGGAGCTGCTGGAGGAGCTGGGCGAGTGGGACGACACCGTCTTCCTCTTCCTCAGCGACAACGGTGCCTCTCGGGAGGGCCTTTCACGCGGCTCGTCGTTCTATCAGCGCCTGATCACGCCGACCGCGTCGCATTCGGAGGTGACCGACCAGGACCGCGATCTCTTCGCACGCGACGAGATCGGCGGCCCACGCAGCTGGCCGCACTACCCGCGTGGCTGGGCGATGGCCTGCAACACGCCGTTCCGCCTCTACAAGATCACGGCCTATCGCGGCGGTCACACGGTGCCGATGGTCGTGCGTTGGCCCGGACGCGTCACCGACGCCGGGAGCATCCGCGACCAATACCTGCATGTCACCGACCTGCTGCCCACCCTCGTCGACTCGATCGGGCTCCAGGCGCCGGCCTCGCGGCACGGCGAACCAGCCGATCCGTACGACGGGGTGAGCTTCCGCGCCCTGCTCGGCGACCCGGACGCGCCCTCGGAGCACACCGAGCAGTATGTGGAGTGCAACGGCAACCGGGCGTACTACCGGGACGGCTGGGAGGCGGTCACGATGAGGGAGCCGCTCCAGCCGTCTGCCTCGCTGCCGAGTCGCACCGGCCTGGTCCCACTGTCCCAGGAGCCCTGGGCGCTCTATGACGTCGCCGGCGACCCGACGCAGGCCACCGACCTGGCAGCCGAGCATCCCGACCTGCTGGAAGACCTCAAGAGCCGCTGGGACGAGGCCGCCTGGCGCAACCAGGTCTTCCCCATCAACGAGGGTGCGGGCGCGAACCATCTCCGGCGGTCCCCGGGCGACGAGGTGCTCGAACGCCCGGTCACCCTCCTGCCCGGGACACCCACGTTGGAGCGCTACCGCTCGCTCCGGCTCATCGCCGCCCGACCGTTTCGCATCACCGTCGAGGCGGACTTCACGGCCGGCTGCGAAGGGGTGCTCGTCGCCCACGGAGGACAGGAGTCGGGCTACGCGCTCATGGTGCGCGATGGCCGGCTGCGCTTCACGCAGAACTTCTTCGGTGCCATGAGCGAGGTGGCCGCGCCGGCGCCGAGCGGGATGGCCGAGGTGCACGTCGACGTCACGCTCGACACACCGGGCGCGTGGACGGTGACGCTGCGCGGTCATGACGAACAGCCCTTCGCGACCGGTCGGATGCCCGCGCTGCGCGGCATGACCCCGTTCCAGGGCATCGACGTGGGTGCCGATCGCCGCTCGCCCGTCGACTGGGCGACCTACGAACGCCACCGCTCCTTCCCGTTCACCGGTGTGCTGCGCCGGGTGCGCTACCAGCCGGGCGTCCGCTCGCACGAGGCCCTCGACGCCCTCATCGAAGAGGCGATCGCGGTCGGGGCGGCACTCGAGTGACATCCCATGGCCCCTCCATCGACCACCGACCAACGCAAGGAGAACACGTGAGAGAGCTTCAGGATCGCGTCGCCCTGGTCACCGGCGCGGCCGCCGGCATGGGCGCAGCCACCGCGCACCTGCTCGCCCGAGCCGGCGCCACCGTGGTGGTCTCCGACGTGCAGGACGAGGCCGGGGAGGCCGTGGCTGCGGCGATCCGCGACGCCGGCCACGCGGCGAGCTACGTCCACGCCGACGTCTCGCGCGAGGAGGACGTGGCCGCACTTGTCACAACGACGGTCGACCGCTACGGAAAGCTCGACTGCGCGGTGAACAACGCGGCGCTCCGCCCCGATACGCGCGCTCTGGTGGATCTCGACATCGACGCCTTCGACCGGGTGATCGCGGTCGACCTGAGATCGGTCGCCTTGTGCCTCAAGCACCAACTGCGGCAGATGCGGGCCCAGGGCAGCGGCTCGATCGTCAACATCGGTTCGGTGAGCTCCCTGCGCCCGCGACCCAACAACGCCGGGTACGTCGCCGCGAAACACGGTGTGGTCGGCCTCACCAAGGTCGCCGCGCTCGAGCACGGGAAGGACGGCATCAGGGTGAATGCCGTCCTTCCCGGCGCGGTCGACACCCCGATGATCCGCGAGGCCCGCGCCGCGATGGGGGTCAGCCCGACCGACGAGTTCGAGCTGAGCCTCTTCGGTCGCCTCGGAACACCCGACGAGATCGCGGAGGCGAGCCTCTGGCTCTGCTCCGAGCGCTCGTCGTACGTGACCGGGCACTGCCTGGCCGTCGACGCCGGCTACCTGGCCCGCTGAGGGGACGCGCCCCGGAGCGTCCGGCGGGCTCGCCTAGCTCGTGGCGGGCAGGCCGGCCTGCTCGACGGGGTCGACCAACTTGATCCGCGGACGTCCTGCGGCGCGCCCCCGCTCACGCTCATGGCTGTCGATCAGGCGCCACCTCTCCAGGCCGAACGCGTGCGGCACGAGCTCCGGCACGTCGGCCGAGTCGCCGGGCGCCCTGAGCGCGCCGGCCGAGAAGTCCGCGAGGAGCGCATCCACCGTCTGGCGCGCGCACTGCCGGTTGCTCCCGATCACTCCGGAGGCGCCGCGCTTCGCCCAGCCGGTCACATAGACACCAGCGAGTGGAGCGCCCGTGGTCGGGTCGAGCACCCGGCCGCCTTCCTCGGGTACGACGGCCCGCGCCTCGTCGAACGGCACGCCCGGGATGGCGGTCGGCCGGTAACCGGCGGCACTCACCACCAACCCGGCCGACAGCTCGTCCACGCTGTCGGTGACCACAACGGCCCCCGACAGCGGATCGACCTCGGTGCGGGCCAGCTGGATCCCGCGCACCCGACCCTCCCCCACGATGCCCACCGGCGCACGGTTGTAGTCGAGGACCACCACCGGCCCCGCGCCGGCCGGCGGGCTGGTGGGCAGGCTCCGGATCAGTGCCATCTTGTAGGCGTCCAAGGCACTGCCTGACATCGGCTCGGGGCCCAGATCCTCGACGCGGACCAGTCGCTCGCCCAAGAGCTCCTTGAGACCGAGGAGCTCCGGCGTGGTGAACGCCGACGCGGCGGCACCACGACGGGCGACGACCCGGATCTCCTGGAGGCGGCTGCCGGCCAGCGCGCGGAGGGCATGGTCGGCGATGTCGGTGGCGCCGAGGTGGTCGACACCGGCAGCCAGCACGCGAGCCACGTC
>Ga0164243_10008230_pt1 | contig 15443 bp, 15 predicted proteins | sample OricompcompostOP_FD_108781 | JGI IMG/M metagenome (GOLD analysis project Ga0164243, IMG submission 108781) | Organic Plus compost microbial communities from Emeryville, California, USA - Original compost - Organic plus compost (OP) | ecosystem: Engineered > Solid waste > Mixed feedstock >... | reverse complement strand
GCTGGTCCTCCCGGACCGATTCGATCCTCACCAGGTGGTGGTCCTCCAGGTCCAGGAGGGTGTCCCGCGTGAGCTTGTCGTGCCGGTTGTCCGGACGGGTCAGCTTCCACAACTGTTCAGGCGTCGCCCTCTGAAAGATCCCCAGCGCCTGCAGCAGTTCCGTCCGCCGGGGCCCTGTCGAGTTCTTCCGGTGAGTAGGACGCCTTCGGACATGAGGGTTGTCGGTCCTGCTGCGGCCCCCTGTCCGCCGGGGCTGGCCTGCGGAAACTCCCGGCCCTTCGCGACGGGGCGCGGAGGGGGTGATGGAGGGGGCCACGGAGGGGGCCTCTGCGGTCCGGTCAAGGGGCTGCTCGGGCCCGTCTGCGGTGCTCGCCACGGGTGCCTCCTGGAAGGTGGGGCGGGCCTATCCCGCCATTCACCTCGTACAGGTGCGGAACCCGATCACCGTGTGACGCCGGTCTGGGGAAATCCCTCCGCCGTGACCGCATCGTGAGCAAACCGGAGGGGGGAGAGTTCTCTCTCTCCCCCCCTCAACGGCCGGACTCTGTCCGCAGGGCAGCGGTTCGAGCATCGGGGTCGAGGCCGCTCCGACCAGCGAGGCGGCCTGCACGTGAGGAGCTGTCATGCCCGAGAACACCTGCACCGCCCCGCTGGCCCCGATGGAGCCGGACGAGGTCGCCGACGCTTTCGCCTATCCGGGCACTGCAGGCCGGGGACATGGACACCGCTGGCGCGGTCGCCAACGACACGGGCCGAGCTGCGCCGGCTGCCCCTGGACGTCGCCGCGCGCATCATCGTCCCCGTCACCGCCGTGGACGACTGCGATGGGGAGCCGTGCGCGCGAAGCCACCCTAGCCAGGTAGGCACTCTTGTGGGCCTATACACGTATCTGCGAATGTGCAACCGCTTGATCCAGTCAGGCCAGCTTCCCACGTGAAAGGTTGCACGTGATAAGACGCATGCTCGCCTGCGGCCTGGCCGCGGGCATCCTCGCATTCGGTGCCCAGCCCGCATCCCCCGCCGCTCCCCGGCCCGAGGACCGCACCGCGCCCGCTGCCTTTGCGGCGCCCGAGAAGGAACGCGCGCCCCGCGGAGGCCCCGCCGAGGCGACGAGCACCTGCGAAGAAGCCAAAGAGGCAGCGGGCGGTAACCGCCCATACGGCTGCATCACCCGCATCTCGTCGGTCCGGCAGGCGGACGCTGCAAGCGGCTCGCTCCGTGCAGCTGCCGGTGTGCCGCTGCCCACGAACAACTGCACGGGCGATGAGGACGGCTACTGGTACGCCACCCGCACATGGATGTGCGAGATCGATCCCAACGTGCACTACACCTACTACGACCAGAACAACAAGTGGCTCGGAGCAGCGACGTTCGCGGTTGCCCAGCAGCTGGACCTGGACCGGCTGAGCTTGACCTGGAAGGAGACCGACCAGGTCAAGATGATTGCCCGAGAGGGCACGCTGCCGGCCAATCTGAGCATCTCCTGGACCACGGAGTGCAAATCGGCCTGCGCCCCTAACAGCACCAAGGTGTGGGAGGAGCAGCCGGTCAGCCTGGGGCAGAACCTCGAGAAGACCTACTCCGTGACCAACCAGCCCTCGCAGAAGTACGACTTCATCGACCACACCTACAAGCTGGACATCCACGCGGCCGGCACCATCCCCCTGACTGAGCCGATCACCTGGTCGGGTTCAAGGTTCCGCTGCGACAGCAAGCAGGCCCTTGGCAACACCTCGGGCTGTGTCGTCGCCTGGTTCACGCCCACCCTGTCCGTCTCACGTGCCAAGTTCGGGTCTTCGGCTGACATGATCGCCTGGGCACAGAAGAACCTGTCCGGGCACTGGGGGCTCAAAGGCACCGGCAAGCCACTGAGCCGCCTGCAGAATGCCCAGCAACAGAAGGACAACAGGAGGCGGGTTTGCGAGACGGCCTGGACACCCGACCAGACCGTCGCCGAAGTCACCTGTGACGAGTTCCCGTTCGCCAGCTCTTACGAAAGCGGCGCCCTCAACGGCATCCAGAACGGCAGCGAATGCGCGCAGGTCAAAGCAGTGCAAAAAGACAGCACCGGTGTCCTGGCCACGGACTGGCCAACTGTGACCACGATCGGCACCGTGACGGGCAAGGAAGTCTGCGTGCGAGGCCACATCCCCAGTTCCCTCAACACAGGCGTAGGCAGCTACTACGTCAAGCTCATCAGGGAAGCACGTCTCGCTGACAAAGACGAGTTCTGGGTGCAGGTGACCGCCTAGGAGGCACAGCCGCTGCCGACCAGTCAGCTATTCAGGGCCGAGGCGGTGATGGTCGGCAGCGGCCCCGTGAGGGCTGCGGGATCCACCCGCAGCCCGAACTCCTTCTCCACCGCCTCCAGCACGGCACCGGGTGAGAAAAGTTCCTCGGGTTTGCCCTCTGCGGGCAGGGAGAGAATGCGTGCGAGGTCGTCGGCCCTGGGGCCGGAGGGCCGCTGATCCAGCCAGACGTCGAACCGGGCGACCACGGCACCGTCCCGGGCGAGGACCACCTTCGTCGTGAAGTCCAGGACCTTGCAGACCGACACCGCCTCGGTCCCCCGGCACAGCCGCGCGAGCACGGGAGCGGACTGCGACCAGCCTTCCGAGCCGATGACATCAAGCAGGAACGCCCAGTCCCCGTCACGAGGCGCGTAGATACGTGCGGCCTCCGTTTCGGGGTGCACTTGCGCGATCACGTCTTCCATCGGATAGCAGGGCACCGGCCCCGCGCCCGCACCCAGACGGCTCAGCACCTCCGCCTCATCCAGCCCCCGCACGGCCGTCACACAGAACTCCTCGTCCCCCAACACCTCAAACAGCGCCGACGTCACAACCGCATCCTCCTCCCCACTCAGACGAAGCCAACTTACGACAGCACCCACCGTGCACAAGAGGCACTCCTTCAAGACTGCCGGCTGCAGTGGGAGGGGAAGAGGCTAGCGGTGACTGACCAACGCCCTCGGGCACGGGCCCTATGTCGGACGCGAAGGACCAGAGGGTGTCCGGCTCCGCGCTCCACTCGCCGCCGAACGTTCCCTCACCAGGACCACCGCCCCGCCCGGCCCTGTCTGGTGCGGCGTCGGATACCGGGAACGCGACCGTCCCAGCATTGCTCCGGGCTGAGGTATGGCCAGAGGAAGGGACGCGTCAGGCGCAGCCATGGCGTGCATGTCTGGGATAGTTACCTGCGGCCCGGAGTACCGGAGAGTCCGCGAAATGGACGGGCCTTAGGAGTTCATATGGCACGGGTAATCGCGTTCGTGAACCAGAAGGGCGGTGTGGGGAAGACCACCAACACGGTCAACCTCGCCGCGATCGCTGGTCACACGCTCGGATCCACAGCAGAGGACCAGAGTCAGGTCCTGGTGGTGTCGACTGACCCCCAGGCATCGACGATCTGGTGGGCGGACCGGGTCCATGAGGATCAGTTGCCCTTCGACTATCACCAGTGCGACGACAAGCCGGAGGACCTCGCCCGGCTGAAGCTGCTGGACCAGTACGAGTACGTCTTCGTGGACAGTCCCGGCAACATCGAGGACGAGAAGATCCTGATGGCCACCCTCGACTCCACTGACGAGGTTGTCGTTCCGCTGCCGCCTGCCGCGATGGCCTACGCGCCGACGAAACGCACCATCGAGAAGGTTCTGGAGCCCCGGGGCGTGCCCTACCGGGTGTTGATCAGCGACTGGGACCCCCGCGACGGGCGGGTGGACCTGGAGCAGACTCAGGCCTACGTGGACAACAACGAGTGGCCGCGGTTGAACAGCGTGATCCGCCACTACAAGATCCACGAGCGTGCGGCGGCCGAAGGGCAGGTGTGCACGCAGTACCCGAAGGGCCGTATCGGCCTGGAGGCACGGGAGGACTTCTTCCGTCTCGCAGTCGAGCTGGGTATCGGTGGCCGCCCACTGCCCCGCCAGGCCCGGAAGCGCCCCGCGACGAAGGCGAAGGCGAAGGGGAAGGCCTGAGATGGGACGTCGTGTGAACCTGGCGACTCTCGACGACAAGCCTGTCGCTGTCGCCGCACCGGCGGAAGCGGCGGTGGGCGTGCCGCTCGCGCTGTTGGTCGCCAATCCGCGGAACCCTCGGGAGGCTCTCGGGGATCTGTCCGATCTGCAGTCGATCGTCAAGCGACAGCTGCAGCCGTGCCTGGTGGTCTCGGCGAAGGGATACCTTGCGCTGTGGCCTGAGGACGCCGAGAAGGTCGGCGACGCCCAGTACGTGGTCGTCAACGGGTGTCGACGCCTCGCGGCGGCACGCAAGTTCGGACGCACCGATCTCCTGGTCGTGCACGACGAGAGCGTGGCCAGCTCCCGGGGGGAGCTGCTCGGCGCGGCGGTGGACGAGAACATCGGCCGGCAGGACTTCGACATCATCGAAGAGGCCAGGGCCGTGGACGCTGTTGTCGCCGAGTACTCCAGTACGCGGGAAGCAGCCAAGGCCCGCGGGTGGACGCACGGCTGGATCTCTCAGCGCCGGGCCCTGCTGAAGCTCTCTCCTGAGATGCAGGCGGCGTTGCGGGCGGGTGATCTGGCGGTTCGGGACGCGCGTCGGCTGGCTCGGGTGCCGGCAGAGGAGCAGGTAGCTGTCTGGCGGGCTGAGCAGGAGGCGGCGGAGCGGCGGAAGAAAGAAGAGGCGGAACGCCGGAAGCTGGCCACGCAGCAGCCGGCACCGGCGCCTGACTCGGAGCCGGAGGCCGATTCCGTGGTTACCGCGGTAACCACGTCGGCAGACGGGTCGGATCCGTCGACGGGCGACGAGGGTTCCTCTTCGGTGGTTACCGCGGTAACCACCGAAGAGGAAGGCCGAGGGGTGCCTGCTCCTCGGCAGGATGCGCCCCTCGCCTCCGGCGGGGAAGCCGGAGCGGCTATCGCCCAGGAGGGGCGGGCCTTTGACCGGTCCGGTCTGCCGTGGGCGGACCCGGAGGCTTTTCACGCGTTGCTGTTGCGTGAGATGAGGCTGGAGAACCGGGTTGAGCTGACGAAGCTTCTGATCGCTTCCAACACTGCGGCCAGGGAAGCGGCCAGCAGTTCCTGACCCGAGCGAGGGAAGAGGATGGTCTGGTCGCCGCGCTACTGCGGCGGCCAGACCTTTTTCGTGCGGTGGCTCTCCGCGGAGCCCTGGAACGCGGCGTGGCCGTGTGGGGTTGAGAAGCGCGCTTTGTGAACGGCGTCGTTCAGGGGCGGCGGCGCCGGTCTCGCACGGCTCGGTGAAGCAAAGCTGGGGCGCCGCCCCTCGCCGAGAACGCCGGGGTGGCGTGCCAGTCAGCCGCCCCCGGCGGGGCTACTTGGTGGTGTCGGTGTCAACTGGAAGCGTGGTGTGGCTCAGCGGGTCAGGTTGGCGAGGAAGGACTCGGCGGCCGACCAGGGGGTCAGCTCGATGCCGAAGCCGCTGTGTGCGTCGGGCCCCTGGATGTGGACTAGCCGGCCGGATACGTAGACGGCGTCGCCGGTGCGGAACGCCCCGGTGTAGGCGCCGAGGTAGCTGCGAAGGTGGGTGATCCGGCGGGCGAACACGGACGGCTCATCGACCGTGGACTCCGTGACCGTGTCCACCTCGATCCTGTAGAGGGCGGGCGTGACCAGTCCCTCGGAGTGGTCCGTGATCCGGGCAAGGACAGAGATCGCTCCCACCTCTTTGGCCGTCAGCCCGGCGAACGTCTTGTCGCCATCGTCCCGGAGCGGCTCGCAGTTGATGTGCGCGCCGGCCCCGGCGGTCAGGCCCTGCAGTTTCCGGGCTTCCTGACGCATCAGTGCGTCGAAGGATCCTCCCACCATGTACTTGGCGCGCCGCACGTAGAGCCGGGTGAGGGTCTCGCCTTCGTAGGGACGGATGAGGGTGCGTTCGGCGAAGAGTGCCTGTGCCGCGTCGTAGCCGCGGGGCCCGTAGCAGACCAGGTCGATGTCGGAGCGGGCGTTGCAGGCGCCGACCAGGAAGGAGCCGGTCACGCCGATGACGTCCTCGGCGCCGGCGGCGACGACCCAGTCGATGATGGCGAGCAGGTCCTCGCCGACCGGTGTTGTGGCCAGGAGGCCGGGGTCCTGGTGCAGTGCGGCGAGGGTCTGGCGGCAGGAGTAGTGGGTGACGATGTCCTCGCGGGGCACGCCGGTGATGACGCATCCCACGGTGGGGGAGTAGATGTAGCACTCGGGCCGGTCGGCGAGGAGCCCGAACGCCTTGGACACGACGCTGTTCTGCCGGTACGTCCGGTCGAACAGCACGCGGTCGCCGCGGGGGTCCGGGTAGTACTTGACGTATCCCAGGAAGTGCGTGCCGGGGTGGACGTCGCCGATGACCTTGAAGATCACCCCGGCGCGGTCGAGGAGGTAGTCGCGGTCACGGATGGTTGCCAGCGCGGTGCCCAGCAGCGAAGGCTTCGAGGCTGGGGAAGAGGGCGGTGTCGACCGTCCCGGTGTGCTCATACTGCTCGAGTCCCTTCGTGAAGAGGTGCCGGCGGTACTGCCACTTCAGGTGCTTGTCCGTGCGGGAGGGGTCGGTGGGCCGCATCAGGGCGAGGAAGAACAGGGCCTTGACGAGCAGGTAGGCGCCCAGGTGCTGGCTGATGGGCTCTCCGGTTGCGTGCCGGGCCGCGTCGTCGAGCACGGCGAGGTAGCGGCGCCGCTGGGCGGGGCTGGCGGTGTAGCCCTTGGTGCCGCCCTTGAAGGCGATGATCTCCAGGGCGGGGAGGACGTCGTAGCCGAGAGGGACCAGGCCGTGGTGCTGCCAGTCGATGACCCCGGCCGGCAGTACGTTGGGCAGGCCGTAGTCGAGGTGGCCGTACGCCAGCGGAACTGTGGCCAGGCGGTGCAACGCGTGGTCCAGTGCGGCGCGGGTCCGGGGGGTGTCCAGGTCGGGGTTCTCTCGGAAGACGTTGTGGGTGAACCCGGCACGGTCCAGCCACTGCCGCAGCGCGCCGGGTGTGGGCTCGACGGCGTGGGCGGCCTGGGCGCGCAGCAGCCGGGCGGCGACCTGCGCGGCGGTGTCGGTGACGTCGTCGGGCAGGGTACGGCCGTTGACGGTCGGGGCCGCGGACCGCGGCATCTCCGGGTCGTCCTCCGGGGTATTAGCGGCGTTAACGGGTGGTGTTCCGGTGTTGAGTGACGCCACCACCTGGTCGTGCAGGGTCTGGTCGCCCAGCGATTCCTCCACGACGTAGAAGTGGCCGTCGTCGGTGACGCCCTCCTCCAGCACGCGCGGGACCGGGTAGCCCAGGTCCGCAACCCGGCGCTGGAAGGCAATCTCTGCTTGGAGCTCGGCTTTGCCGGTGCGCCGGTAGCGCGTTCCGTCAGCGGACACGTAGACCGCGCCGTCGGCGGCGGTCCGCTTCTTGACGCGCCGCCACGAGGTGCTGTTGTTCATCGGGTCGCTCCTTCCGGCTTCCCGGGGAAGCCGTCGGTGGACAGGGCAGGGACAGGGATGGCCCGGGACAGGGCCCGGACATCCATGACCCAGCGCATATCACCCGCCGCGACGCGGCGCCGCAGTTCGGCCCGGCCGTCACTTGCGGAGGTGGCCGACCGGGCCAGGTGCGCCCGGCGCCAGAACTTCAGCAAGGACGGGATCTGGGCCGCGGAGATGCCTGACCGAAGGTGCAGCGAGCACAGGGGCAGGAACCAGGCGAGGAACAGCTCCCGTTGCGCCGGGCTGACGCGGTGCACCTCGCACAGCCGCTGCAGCGCCGCGGTGTCGTCGTAGGGGATGCGCCCGTGCAGCGCGTACCGCAGCCGCGCTCCGTTGTGCCGCCGGAACGGTGCCCCGTAGGCGGCGACGTTCGCCGCCGCGTTCTCGGTGAGCACCATCACCGGCCGCCCGGCGCCGAGCCGGGCGGCGGCCAGGACGGCGATGTGCACGCCGGCCCGCGGGTCCAGGACCAGGCCGTTGAGCCCGAGCGGCGCGAGGCTGATGCCGTGGTCGCGGGTGCGGGAGAGGATCAGCCGCTTCGGGACGTTCTGCGCGATGGTGAGCAGATGCCCCGGTGGCTTGGCCCGGTGGGCGTGGATGTCGTCGCGTGCGAGCACCGGCATGCTGGGGGGCCGGTCCCAGACCAGCAGCCGCCTGGTATGCGGCCGGGAGCCGGGGTGCCCGCACGCCCGGCAGGCGCGGGGCACGGTGCCGGTCAGGTGGCCGCAGCGGGTGCACTCACGGACCGCGACCGGGGTGATGGTCAGCGCGCCGTCGTGCAGGAGGCGTTCGGTCATTTTCAGCGCGAGGGCTGCCACGACGGGCGCGGTGTCCGTGAGGACGCCACCGGCCGGAGCTCCTCCTGGTGGGTACTTCGCGGCGATTGCGCGGTCCTCCCGTTCCTGCCGGCCGACGGTGTCCCGGTCCGGGGCGCCGCGGTGGCGCAGGTCTCCGGCCAGAGTGACGGTGTTCCATAGGTGCGGGGCCGGGCCCGCACCGAGGAGGGTGTTGAGCGCGTCGGCCGCACGGATGCCAGCCGCCTTTCCCGGCCGATCGGTGATAGTGAAGGGACCGTTCTGCACGGGCCCGTTGAGGTACAGGACGTCCACGGCTCGGGGCCTCCTCAGCAGTCCGGTCGGATGGTGCCGCGGGCGTGGAAGAGGCCGTCGGTCTGCTCGTAGACCAGCACGGCGGCGTTGGGCGTCTTGCGCTCCCGGGCCTCGTCGACCAGTTCGGTCACCGGCCGGCGCTCCAGGACCGCGCGCAGCGCGAGGATCGCGGTGTGGTGCGTGACCGCCACCACATCCGTCGCCGGTGCGGCGTGCAGGGCGTTGACGAACGCCGTGGCCCGCCGCAGAACGCCGCCCGCGAGGGACTCTCCGCCGTCGCCGGGTGGCGTCCACAGGTGCTTGCGGGTCTGCCGGTCCTCCGCCCCTTCGGGGTAGGTGGCGTACAGCTCTTGCTTGGTCATGTAGGTGGCCGCGCCGTAGTGCTGCTCGTTGAGGAGCGCGGTCACTTCGCAGGCCTGGCCGGGCAGAGCGAGTGCGGCGGTGTCGAGGGCGCGGCGGTACTGCGAGGTGCGGACCGTCAGGTCGGGGCCGGTCAGATCTGCCAGTGTCTGCCGCAGCCACAGGCACTGGAGGAAGCCGCGGGGTGTGAGCCCGACGACGTCCCGGGACAGGGCATGCGCGGCCGGTCCGGGCCATGGGCGGGGATTCTCGTAGAAGCCGGTGTACTTGGTGGCGTTCTCAATCGACTCGGCATGACGAACAAGGAAGAGCATCATTGTCCTCTTCGGGTTCGGGGAGCAGGAGTTGGTGAAGCGGCGCCGTGCCGGTGCGGTCCCGTGCAGGGCGCGGCAGGGAGGGACGGCTCGGTGCGCGCGAGGCAGGCCTCGTGGGGGCCGAGCTGTCCGACGGCCGCTGTGCGAGCGGCGAAGGGTGATCCGGCGGTTCAGGGCGCGCGTCGGCCAGCCCGGGTGCCGGCAGCGGAGCAGGTGGTCGGCCTCGCGGCAGCCCGCACCGGCGCCAGCCCCGGAGCCTGGGGCCGCTTTCGTGGTTACCGCGGTAACCACGCCGGAAGACAGGCTGGATCTGTCGACGGGCGACGAGTGGGCCTATCGGTGGTTACCGCGGTAACCACCGAGGAGGTCGGCCGAGGGGCGCCTGCTCCTCGGCGGGATGCGCACTCTCTCGTCCGGTGAGGCGGCTGGAGTGGATGTCAGAGCGTCCAGGTCACGGACGAGCCGTGGTCGGGGTGGCGTGTGCCGTAGGCACCGCGCGAGTCGGTGATCACGCCCCGCGTCACGATCGGGCACGGAGCCGTCATCGCCGCGCACAGTGTCGTCAGCAAGGACGTCGAGCCGTACACGGTGGTCGGCGGCAACCCAGCCGGCGTGATTCGTCACCGATACGCCCCTGAGGAGGTCCAGCAACTTCTCGACGCGCGCTGGTGGAACTGGCCGATCGAGGCCCTCACCCAGCACGCTGCGGCCATTATGGGCGGCACCCCGAGCGAACTCGCTGCCATCGCCGCGCGGCTTCGAAACCGATAAGTCAGCTTGGAATTCAACTCGTGGAAGCCTTGCGTGCGTGGCTCGCATACTGGCCGAATGAGTTCGGACTCCATGCACCACCGGTTCCGGGATCCCTGGAACACGAAGTACGACTTCCTCACGTCGGTTCTCGTGTGCTGTCCCGCCTGCGGGAAGGTCGCGCACATCGGTACGGCACCAGACGCGTCGGGGGTCCGCGGCCAGAGCCTCTTCGCGCCAAGGCGTCTCGTTTGTCGGAGCTGCGGGATGGCGAAGGACTGGAGCGGTGGCGGTGTGGTCCTACACCGGGACCGGAACGCGCCGGCCACGGACCCGTACTTCGATGTCCGTCTCTGGCTGCAGACCGAGACCCGGCACGGGTGGGTATGGGCCTACAACCTAGAACACCTCGGGCTGATCAGACGATTCGTACAGGCATCGCTGCGTGAGGGGATCTACCGGAACGACCACGGCCGAAGGATGAGCGTAGTGGCACGCCTGCCTGCATGGATGCAGCAGGCCAAGAACCGTGACGAGGTGCTGCGGGCCATTGCCCGCATCCACGCCTCACTGTGAGAACCCGGACAACCCTCGCAACCACCTGCGCAATCTCGAAGAGACTGTGGGGTCGGTCCGGGAGATCGGGGTGGTGGTGCCCATCGTGGTCGCCACCACGGACGCCTACCTGCGGGACCGGCCCGAGCGTAGCGCTCGTAGTCCGGGTGCGGGTGGCGTACGAAGACGCCGTACGTGAGTACGGCGCGAGGGAGGCGGGGGATCAACCCGGCGGGCCGTCGCCCGGGGGAGTCGCGGAGGTTGCCCGAGCCCTGGACCCGGTCCATGTACGCGGCGGGAGCCTTGATGGCGTGAGCAGGCCCCGGCGCTTTCAAGGTTCGTCCCGCTGGGGCCAGGCGAGTCGTTCGCAGTCATCCGGCTCAACGCGTTGACATGCGATGGAGATGAAGGCGGCTCGTATGCACCGTCATCGACGTCCTGCCCCACCGGTACCGTGAGAAGCGAGCGGCGATGCTCAAGTGCTGCCATGTGCCTGGGGCTCAACTGTTGATGGTGGGCGGACCCGGGCTGGGTTGCACGCACTTGCTGCACCATCACCGCCTTCACCAATCGTGGTTGACCGATCGCGTGCAGCAACTTGTAGGGTGAACGCTTAAATCATCAGTTCGGTGTCTCTGGGGGGAAGTGCGCCGACGGAAGTGCCAACGCGAGGGGGAAGCCGTGAGTTCCGAAGAGTCTCCAGAAGAACAGATGCGCTTCGTGAGGGCGAAAGACGATACGCCAGGCGGACGTTCGGGGACGCTGGCGAGCTCTGAGAGCGACAAGCAGCGCGCTGTGAGATACATGGAAGAGCACCTCCTGCCCGACACTCAGGCCGCCGGACGCATGGCGGAGGGCGGGGGAAAGCTGGTTCCGCAATTCATGGGCCCGCAAGCACCGGGGGTCAGCATGCTGAAGCCAGACACCGGGCTGGAGGGACTGTCCGGTTGGGCCATGAAGGCGGCCCTCGCGGACGTGATGCCTGTATGGCAAGGGCAGGTCCAGCGGCTGGTGGAAAGGCTGCGAGGAGAGATGAAGGCAATCGGAGGCACGAAGACTTCCCTCCACAACCGGGACATCACCGAGGGCCAGGGCATCTCCACGGCGGCACGGATCAGCCCGACCGACACGGGCACGCCACCGCTCCGCAGCAATCTTGACCAGTATTAATCCCCCGGGGGGCCGAGCATGCCGCTGAGCTACCAAGACGTGATCGCCGCTGATCTGTCGTCTCTACTGGACGTGGCCGAGGCCTGGCAGAACATGGGTGAGCGCTTCGGTGAGCTGAAGGGCCACTACACCAAGCACGTGCCGCGCGCATTGGCTGAGGACGGCAGGTGGCAGGGGGAGTCCTTCGGGGCCCATCAGGACGCCTCTTCCGTCACAGCCTTCGAGTTCGGGGCGGCGAAGATCGAGGCCCTGGCTATTGCCAGTCTCTTGAGGAAGGCACACGCCGAGTTGACTCGTCTCCGGAAGGCGGTCAAGGACCTCGTCGACGACGCGGAGGAGAAGCACTACAAGGTTGACAGTTCGGGCAAGGCAACTTATGTCGGGGCTGACAAGCACGAGAAGCAAGCCCTCCGTAACGACCCGACATACGCTGCCGCGCAGCAAGAGGCGGAGCATGCCTGGACCGTCAAGATCGCTAAGGCGGTCCAGGCCGTGGATGACGCCGACGAGAAGGCGAAACGAGCACTGATACGCGCGGCCAGCGACATCTCACCAGACGGTCGGGGCATCGGCGGTTTCAATGCACACGCCGAGGGAGATCTGGACAAAGCCGGGGCGCCGGAAGCAACCGCCACGAAAACCAACGGGTGGACCTCCAAGAGTAAGACCACCGTCACCGGCCCCGGTGCCGGTTTCTCCGCCACTGGGCCCGGTTATGGCAGGGAGGGCATGCTCAAGCTGTATGCCGACATTGGTCATGTGACCAGCGACGGCTCCCTGAAGCGGGGGGAGACGACACTGTCGGGCATTGCTGACGGCTATGCGGGCGCCCGGGGCACTCTCAGCGGCGGGATCACCGACAAGGGCCTCGATGGACGAGGGGAGGTCTCGGCTTCGGGACGGGCATTGGCTGAAGGCCGCGTCGAATCAGACGTGGCCAGCGCCTATGTACGCGGGACCGGGTTCGTCGGCGGTGAAGCCGGACTCACGGCCGGGGCTGATGTTGACGGGGTGAAGGTTAGCCGCGATGCCTTCGCGGGGGTGAAGGGCGGTGCCGCCGGAGGTGTGGAAGCCGGGGGCATCAGTATCGGGGCAACTGGGGAGGCATGGGCCGGGGCCGGGTCAGAGGCGGACTTCAAGCTGGGAAGGACCGAAGACGGAAAGCTGCGCATCGGCGCCAAGGGAGGAGCGGCCCTACCGTTCGGGGGCGCTGTCGGGCTGGAGGTCACCATCGATCCCGGCAAGGTTGCCAAGACCGCAGGTGACGCAGCTGACGCTGTCGGCGATACCGTCGGGTCGATCAAGAACACGCTCACCGGCATTTTCTGACCGAGTCGGGGAAGGAGTCGGCCCACTGTGCCATCGACGCTGCCAGTGCCTATTGAGTTCGTACTGCCGGACGGCTGGCGTCCGGCAGCTCCCGACAAGGTGGAAGAGCTCGATGTGGCCTTCGTCGCGCTGCACCCTGAGGGTGATGCCAGCTTCACCCCCAACATCACCATCGACGGCGAATACCGGCCGGACACGGCCTCGCTGGCCGCGATCGCCGACGAATCGGTCGAGCGTATGCACCACTTCGCCGAGACGGTCACAGTGACCGCCCGCAAGGAGGTCGGTTCGGGTCGCGCCCCCGGCCTGATGCAGGAGCTGGCTTTTTCGGCCGCCCCAGGTGGCGTCCGTTGTGACCTCGTTCAGACGCAGGTGTATCTGTCCATGCTGGACACAGAAGACGAGCGCAAACGCGTGGTGGTCCGGCTGGCACTCACCGCGACAGTCCACCAGTACGCCCCCCTTTCGGCAGATTTCCAGGACCTCGTGCGCACTGTCCGCCCGGATACTCCCGCCGCGTCCCCCTCCTAGCCCGTCGCGGTTAAAGCTTGTCCCGTAAGTGATCTTGGGGTCGATCACTGCCCGGGTCATTGCCGCCTACCAAGCCGAGGTGACCGTCGCGAACTCCCTGACGGCACAGGCGGTGCTGACCGACAAGGCACGCCTCGGGGGCCGCTTCAAGACGCCTGACCAGGCGCCCTCGCTCGGGCGGATTTTCTTCCACCTGCTCTAGGAGTACGCCCGGCACGTCGGGGACCTCGACACTGCACGCCAACTCATCGACGGACAGACCGGCGAGTGAGTCCCCTGTGACTGCTGAGTCATTGCGGGACAGCCGTTAGGCAGGGTTTTGTTCCGCTGGCCGGCCACTCAGTAGGTTGAGGCAATGGGTATTTTCGACAGACTCACTGGCACGAAGCGGCCCGCCAGAGGAGTCCCTCCTCAGCCGACTGACGTCTTGCGAGCCACGCTGCTCGGCCTCAACGGGCCTGACGTTCCCTACGTCGTACGTGACGGCTCCGCGGAAGCTATCGACTTGATCGCAGAGTGGCGGCTCATGGAGCCCGCCTGGCAGGGAACCTTCGCGAAGAGCCAACTGAGCCGCAACCTTGAGATCCGGATGCGTTTCGTTCCAGCGGACTGCGAAGTCCGCGTCCTTGAACAGCAGTGGGAAATCGACTGGGTCGATGACAGGCCGGTGAGCAAGAAGTACGGCCGTGGCCCAGCGAACACCTGGTCCCGGGAGTGGACCATCGGGCGGGGAAAGGAGGGCCGTTGGGAAGTCACCGAGACCTTCCGCTTCGACAGCTCTGAAATGAAAGACCCTCTGCAGAACACTGTTCTCGAAGCGGGATGGATCTGGCGGGGAGTACCGCTCGGCAAACTGTGACGATCCAAGAGACCGACAAAGCCCTACCCAACAGCCGAAGACTGCCCCCGCCTCCAGCGTCAACGACCGGTCCACACCGAGCGACGACACAGGGCCTGACGCCTGTCCTCTGCGGGGCACAGCACACCAGCTCCAGGCTGCGACAGTGCAGGGGAGCGAGACGCTTGTCGACGAACTGGTCGTCTGGCGACCAATAGGCCAGCCGCGCTCTCACGCATCCCAGAGGCATTCTCTCCGAACTCAGGGCAGCGGGCCCGGTGGTGACCCGGGGGCGGGGCCCCACTGCGGAGGAATGGCCGCCAGGGTGAGACGGCGACGATGACGGCTACGGCGGATAGCAGTCACGACGGTGATGGCCACGCCCGAAGCGAGCGCCGCGAAGAACAGGACAATGGCCCCAAAAATGGCACCCACTGTGGCCCCCACCTGCGGAGTGTCACCCACCGCAAAATCCGCCGGCCTCTCCGAAGTGCACGTGAGGGAGTAGACACCGCTGCTGCCGGGTTTCACCTCGAGAACCCGCTCCCACGTGCGGGACCCGGCGGTAACCTGGAAGCTGCTGTCCGGCCGTGTCATCTCCCCAGACTGCATCTCCGGGATCTTGCAGTCGACTCGTCCCTTCCCGGACTGGGAGACGTAGATCGCTTTGGTCTCTCCTTCAGTCAAACTGAATTCCCGAGAACCGCCGCTGGGGAAGCTCCGGTCACTGTCGACCGAGTCCACTGCCCCCTTCGCCGTCACCACGATGACAGCGACGCCGCTGCTGGCCAGCACTAGCGCGAGCACAGCAGCGATCACGTACCAGACACGCCGTGGCCTCACGTCCTTCGCTGGAATCTTCGGCGGAGGCAGCGGTCCACCGTATGAAGTTCCTCCGGAAGTCCCTATAGTCACAATGCCGCATGGTACCGCGACAGTAAGTGACCCCCACGACCGCAGTCGGGGCCGCACTCCCGTGCCCCGGGCTGCCGCATCGCGGTGATCCGGAGTCCTCACCCGGAAGCAGCGCTTGGGCAGCGAGGGGTGTCGTCGCCAAGGGTCACAAAAGTTCGGC
>Ga0164243_10008229_pt1 | contig 15444 bp, 18 predicted proteins | sample OricompcompostOP_FD_108781 | JGI IMG/M metagenome (GOLD analysis project Ga0164243, IMG submission 108781) | Organic Plus compost microbial communities from Emeryville, California, USA - Original compost - Organic plus compost (OP) | ecosystem: Engineered > Solid waste > Mixed feedstock >... | reverse complement strand
GGGGCGGCTAGGCCGGGTCCGACGGCTGCATGAACGACCACAGCACGCCCTCGCTGTCGCGGGCGCCGTACTCGCGAACGCCGTAGGGCATGTTGGTCGGCTCGTAGACGATCTCGCTCCCGAGGTCGCGCACTCGTGCGAAGTGTGCGTCGACATCGTCGACGTGCACGGCCATGCAGTGTGTGGCGGCTCCCAGCGTGGCCGGTGATGCCAGTCCGTGCTGCTCGGCTTCGGGATGCATCCAGATCAGTCCGTCGCCGGCGAAGACCTCGCCGTGGACGACCGCGCCGGAGTCGTTGCGGACCAGTTCGCCGGCGACGAAGCCGAACACCTCGACCAGATGGTGTTGGGCGGCCTCGATGTCGCGGTAGATCAACAGTGTGAGTCGACGGGTGATCGTGGCGTCGGGATCGTGGAGCCCGGCGAGGACGCCGACCAGCTCGGCGGCGGCGGGCTGCTGGCCGCTCATCAGCCGCTCCTCCACCGATCGGACCCGCTCCCGCTGACGCGCCAGTACGCCGAGGCGGCGGTCGAGGGCGGCCAGATGCTCGGTGGTCAGCGTCAGCAGGTCGGTGCTGTCGGGGTCGAGCTCGCCCACGGGTTTGTCCAGCTCACGCAACAACCGGATCCGATAGAGCCGGTCGATGTGCTCGGTGTCATAACGCCGACGCCCCGACGAGTCGCGGCGCGGGCTCAGGAGGCCGAGTTCTTCGTAATAGCGCAGCGTTCGCTGGGTGAGCCCGGTCTGTCGGGCCACCTCGCCAATGGTGATGTCCATGTCGAAGCACGCTAGGACCTTCCGTGACGTGAGGAGCAACCTCGACTCCGCCGCCTTGCCGGCGCGAGGGTCACCGAGTCAGTCCAGACAGAAACTCGCTTCCTTCCGGGTCCTGCATAGGGTTGACATAACGAGACCATCGTCGAGCCGTCCGCCGGCCCGGGCGCGCTTACCCGTCGACGTACGCCGCCAGGTGCTGCCCGGTCAGCGTGGAGCTCTGTTCGACCAGCTGGGCGGGGGTGCCCTCGAAGACCACCTGACCGCCGTCGTGGCCTGCGCCAGGGCCGAGGTCGATGATCCAGTCGGCGTGGGCCATCACGGCCTGATGGTGCTCGATGACGACGACCGACCTACCCGCGTCGACGAGGTTGTCGAGGAGCCCGAGCAGGTTGTCGATGTCGGCCAGATGAAGCCCGGAGGTGGGTTCGTCCAGGACGTAGATACCGCCCTCCTCACCCATCCGCATGGCCAGTCTGAGTCGCTGCCGCTCACCACCGGAGAGTGTGTTGAGCGGCTGCCCGAGCCTCAGGTAGCCGAGACCGACCTCGGCGAGCCGGCCCGCGATCGCGGCGGCCGCGGGTGTCCGGGCCTCTCCCCCGCTGAAGAAGGATCGGGCCTCGCCGACGGGGAGGTCGAGCACGTCGGCGATGGTCAGCCCGCCGAGCCGCATCTCCAGCACCGCTGCCTGGAATCGTTTGCCGCCGCACTCCTCGCACGGGGTGGCCACCGTCTCCATGAAGCCGAACTCGGTGTAGATCACGCCGTTGCCCTTGCACGCCGGACAGGCGCCGTCGGAGTTTGCCGAGAAGAGCGCCGGCTTGACGCCGTTCGCCTTGGCGAAGGCCTTCCGGATCGGCTCCAGAAGACCGGTGTACGTCGCCGGGTTGCTCCGCCGCGACCCCTTGATCGCGCCCTGGTCGACGACCACCACACCGTCGCGGCCGGCCAGCGAGCCGTGCACGAGCGAGCTCTTCCCCGAGCCGGCGACCCCGGTCACGACGCAGAGCACGCCGAGTGGCAGGTCGACGTCGACACTTCTGAGGTTGTGGGTGCTGGCGCCACGGATCTCGAGGCGCCCCGACGGCGTACGCACCGCATCCTTGAGTCCGGCGCGATGATCGAGGTGACGTCCGGTGAGCGTGCCGCTCCCCCGCAGGCCGTCGACCGAGCCCTCGAAGCAGACCAGGCCACCCTCGGAGCCGGCTCCGGGACCGAGGTCGACCACATGATCGGCGATCGCGATGGTCTCCGGTTTGTGCTCGACGACGAGCACGGTGTTGCCGGCGTCGCGCAGGTCGAGAAGCAGTTGGTTCATCTTCGCGATGTCGTGCGGATGCAGGCCGACGGTCGGCTCGTCGAAGACGTAGGTGACATCGGTCAGCGCGGACCCGAGGGCGCGCACCATCTTCACTCGCTGGGCCTCGCCGCCGGAAAGGGAACCGGACGGGCGATCCAAGGAGAGGTAGCCCAGCCCGATCCGTACCAGCGCCTCGCACAGATGCCGCAGCGAGCGCACCAGCGGCGCGACGCCGGGGTCGTCGAGCGTACGCAGCCACTCGACCAGGTCGCTGACCTGCTCGGCACACACGTCGGCGATCGACCTGCCCCGGATCTTCGAGGAGCGCGCCGACTCGTTGAGCCGGGTCCCTTCGCAGGCGGGACAGGTCGTGAAGACCGCCGCCCGCTCGACGAACGCCCGGATGTGCGGCTGGAGCGAGTCGACGTCCTTGCTGAACATCGACTTGCGTAGCTTCGGGATCAGCCCGTCATAGCTGACGTTGATTCCTTTGGCCTTGATCTTCGTGGTCTGCTTGTGCAGCAGGTCGTGGCGTTCCCGCTCGGTGTAGTCGCGGATCGGCTTGTCCGGGTCGACGAAGCCGGACTAGATGAAGGTCGCCACCATCCAGCCGTCCGCCGTGTAGCCGGGCGCCAGAATGGCTCCCTCGCGTAGCGACTTGGACTCATCGATGATCACCGAGAGGTCCAGGTCGGAGACGGTTCCGCGGCCCTCGCACTCGGCACACATGCCGCCGAGGTAGATCGCGTCTTTGACGATCTTCTTCTCGCCCTTCGGACCGGTCATCACGCCGGAGGCCTTGGTCGTGGGCACGTTGAAGGAGAACGCTGTGGGACCGCCGATGTAGGGCTCGCCCGCCTTGGAGAAGAGCGCACGGAGCAGTGCGTTGGCGTCGGTCGCCGTTCCGAGGGTGGAGCGCGGGTTGGCGCCCAACCATTCCTGGTCGACCAGGATGGCGGTGGTGAGTCCTTCCAGCACATCGACGTCGGGGCGCGGCAGGTTCGGCATGAACCCCTGCACGAACGTCGAGTAGGTCTCGTCGATGAGTCGTCGCGACTCGGCAGCGATGGTGCCGAAGACGAGCGAGCTCTTGCCCGAGCCCGAGACCCCGGTGAAGACGCTCAGCCGTCGCTTGGGCAGGTCGAGACTGACCTCGCGGAGGTTGTTCTCCCGGGCGCCCCGCACCGAGATCACGTCGTGTCGATCGGCCGGATGGTCGCTCCCGGCTCCGGCAGGCTCGCGCGGGCGCTCGTCGATGGGCACGCGCTGGAGCCTAACCGGGCCGTCGGGACCCGGTGCGAAACACATCTGCCGACCCGATCAGGAGGCGGGCGGCTGGTCGATACGGATCAGGTTGCCGGAGGGATCGCGGAGCGCGAAGTCCTTGGTGCCCCAGGGCTGCTCGGTCGGCTCGGAGACGATCTCGGCGCCGGCGGCGCTGACCTCCTGGAAGGTGGCCTCGAGGTCGTCGGTGGTGAAGTGGACGGCGTTGAAGGCGCCTTTGGCGAGCAGTCCGGCGACCGTGTCGGCGTCCTCGGGGCTGCCGTTGACGTAGTTGGACAACACGATGGCGAGACCGGGCTGGCGCGGCGATCCGACCGTGATCCAGCGGTAGCCGCCGTTGGCGACATCGTTGCGCACCTCCAGGCCGAGGGTGTCGCGATAGAACGCGAGCGACTGGTCGGGGTCGGTGACCTGGACGAAGCAGGTGGAGAGGTTGAGTTCCATGAGCATGACGCTAGGGCGTCGGCGCCGCGGTTGCTTCTCCGATCCTGCTCGGCCTCCGCGGATGTCTGGAAGGCCGGGTGAGCTGTTTGGCGACGCAGTTGGGCAGGCCCATGAGGGCGTCGTGATGTCGAGCCCGGTACGCCGTCGGCGTCTCCCCCACTAGCTCGGTGAAGCGCGCGCTGAACGAGCCCAGTGACGTACACCCCACCGCCATGCAGACCTCGGTGACGGATCGGTCGCCGCGGCGGAGCAGCTCCTTGGCCCGCTCGATCCGTCGGGTCATCAGATAGGTGTACGGCGTCTCGCCGTACGCCGCCTTGAACTGTCGCTGGAAGTGCGCGGTCGACATCAACGCTCCGCGGGCCAGGGTGTCCATGTCGAGCGGCTCCGCGTAGTGCTGGTCCATCCGGTCGCGTGCGCGTCTGAGCCTGCCCAGATCGGCGAGACGCTGCTGGTCCTCGGGTCGGCGGCCCATACCAGGAGGGTAGAGCGTGATCGTTCGACCGGTCCGGTCACCACCCCTCGGCCACAATGGGGTGATGCTGCATCGTCATCCCTTCCTGAGTCTGCTGACCGGCGCCTATCTGGTGTTCGTCGGCTGGCTGACGCTGACCCCGCAGCCGATCGGCCCGGACCAGCAGCAGCTGATCTACCGCCTCCTCGACGCGCTTCATCGGCGCGGGTACGCCGAGTCGATCGACTACAGTCGGCTGGAGTTCCTGGCCAATATCGGCCTGTTCGTGCCGATCGGCATGTTCCTCCTGCTGCTCTTCGGCTCCGGGCTTTGGTGGCTGGCTGCGATCGGATCGTTCGCGATGACGGCCTTCATCGAGAAGGCCCAGCAGTACATCCCCGGGCGGGTCTCCGACGAGCGTGATCTGGTCGCCAACACGGTCGGTGCCCTGATCGGGATCGCGGTCGCGTTCGTCCTGACGATGCCGGCCACACTGCGCCGCCGACGTGAGCGGAGGGCTCGTCGGCTGGCCACCGGCACCTGGTAGTCCTTCCAGGTCAGTCGCGGCCGCGCAGGAAGGCGATCCGCATCGGCCGGAGTTCCCCGGTCATCAGCCCCGAGGTGATCGCCGGATCGGCGTTCATGATCGCCTCTGCGGCGGCCTGGTCAGGTGCTTCGATGATGGCGATGCCGTCGTTGAGACCGGCCCCGAAGGACGGCCCGGCGAGGATCAGCGCGCCGTCGTCGTACAACCTCTGCAGATAGTCACTGTGCGCGCCGGCCATGATGGCCGCCTCCTCCTCGGTGATCGTCGCGACGAAGTTCTCCCGAGGCGGGTGCACGAAGTAGATCCATGAGGCGGTGCCGGCCATGAGTTGAGGGTAGGACCGGAATGTCCGGCCCGGAAGGGGCGTTGCCGACCGCATGAGTGAGAAGCCGGTGAAGGTCCCGGGTCCCGACCATCCGATCTCCGTGACCCCCTACGTCGGCCGGGTCGTGGGCAGCGCGGGCGGCCGAACCATCGCCGACTCGACAGCGACGCTGGCATTGGCGGAGGCCGGCTGTCCGGTCGTCCACTACTTCCCCCGTGCTGACGTCGACCTCGGCGCCCTCGAACCCACCGACCATGCGAGCTACTGCCCCTACAAGGGCGACGCGAGCTACTTCAGCATCGTCGTCGGCGAGGACGTGCTATCGAACGCGGCCTGGAGCTACGAGCGTCCGCACGCTCCGGTCGCGCAGATCGAGGGACACATCGCCTTCTACTCCGACAAGGTCGAGATCGCCGAGCGGTGAACCCACGTCGGGCGAGCGTGACGTCCGTCGCTTTCACGGCGGTCACGGAATGACGCGGTAGGCCGGCGTCGTTGCCGCCGGCGACGTCTCAGCATTACTCGATTATGTCGAGCGCGTTACACGACCTTAGGATCGATGCCCCGCGGACGACCTCCGCAGGCACACCGGCCCCCAGCGAAGGAACCATCACATGTCCTCCCAGAAGCCCGAGCCCACATCGCTCATCGAGGCTCCGAAGTCGAAACTCCCCGTCGTCATCGGCGCGATCGTCGCGCTCGTGGTCGTTGTCGGGCTGATCGTCTTCTTCACCACTCGCGATGGCGACGACACCGCCGCCGGTGGCGGGAAACTCACCAAGGTGACTGTCGGCATCGTTGACACCGGTGATGAGTACTGGAAGACATACAAGGCCGAGGCCCGCAAACAGGGCATCGACATCGAGTACAAGAACTTCGCTGACTACGACCAGCCCAACCCGGCGCTGAGTCAAGGCGAGGTCGACGTCAACCAGTTCCAGCACATCATCTTCCTGGCGTCCTACAACGTGAAGAACCACGACGACCTGGTGCCGATCGGGTCGACCGCGACGTACCCACTGGGCCTGTACTCGACGAAGTACAGCGCGGTCAACGACATCAAGGACGGCGAGACCGTCGTCGTGCCCGACGACGACACCAACCAGGCGCGGGGGCTGCTGCTCCTGCAGAGTAAGGGGCTGATCAAGCTCAAGGACGGCGGTACGCCGTTCTCCACCCTCGCCGATGTCGACACAGCGGCCTCGCGAGTGAAGGTCAAGGCCATCAAGGCAGCCCTGACTCCGACCTCCCTCAAGGACGTCGCCGCGGCCATCATCAACAACGACTTCGTCAAGAATGCGCATCTGAAGTTCTCCGATGCCCTGGCCGCCGACGACCCGAGCGACCCGAAGGCACTCCCCTACGTCAACATCTTCGCGGTCCGCGCCGAGGACAAGGACAACCCGACCTACCTCAAGCTCGTGAAGATCTACCAGAACAGCAAGCTGGTCCAGGAGCAGGCGAACGAGGCAGCGGGCAACACCGCCAAGTTCGTGAAGATCTCCCAGGCCGACCTGCAGAAGTCGCTGGACAACACCGAGAAGCAGGTCGAGGCCGCGCAGTGACCTCTGCCGCCTCGGTGGACCCCGCGGAGCCGCTGTTGCGGCTGCGCGGGGTCACCAAGACCTACGCCGGCCGGCGCGGCGCGACCGTGACGGCCGTCGACGGCGTCGACCTCGACGTCGCGGCCGGCGGGATCCAGGCGATCGTGGGCTACTCCGGCGCGGGCAAGTCGACGCTGGTCCGGCTGGTGAACGCCCTGGAACCGGCGAGCTCGGGCTCGATCCTGGTCGACGGTACCGAGGTGGTGGGCATATCCGAACGCCGCCTGCGGCAAGTCCGGCTCCGCATCGGCATGATCTTCCAGCAGTTCAACCTGTTCGAGTCGCGCACCGTCTGGGGGAACCTCGCCTACCCGCTACAGGTGGCCGGTGTCGGGAGGGACGAGCAGCAGCGGCGCATCTCCGAGCTTTTGCACTTCGTGGGTCTGCCCGACAAGGCGCACACCCACCCCCGGCACCTCTCCGGTGGTCAGAAGCAGCGGGTCGGTATCGCCCGCGCACTGGCCACCAACCCCAAGCTCCTGCTAGCCGACGAGGCCACGAGTGCACTCGATCCGGACACCACGCAGGAGGTCCTCGAGCTCCTGAAGCGGGTCAACACCGAGTTCGGCACGACCATCGTCGCCATCACCCACGAGATGGACGTCGTCCGCGAGATCGCGGACAACGTCGCGGTCATGGAGAAGGGGCGGATCGTCGAGTCTGGGCCGGTGTACGACGTCTTCTCGGCGCCCCGGCAGCCGGTGACCCGGCGCTTCGTGCGCACCGTCGTCGACGACGAGCCCGATGACCAGGCGCTGGCCGCGCTGCGCCGGCGACACCCCGGACGGTTCGTGAAGTTGGAGCTGCGCGAGGACGGTGCCCGGCAGGCTGACGTCTTCGCCGTGCTGACCCGGCGCCACATCTCCTTCGCGCTCGTCTACGGCGGTATCGAGGAGGTCCGAGGGGCGACCTTCGGCAACCTGACGCTCGCCCTGGACGGCCCGCGGCCAGAGGTCGATGCCGCCCTCGCCGAGCTGCGCGACGTCGTACCGCTCAAGGAGTTGGCATGATCGCGCCACTCGAGACCCGGCTCGGTGAGCTATGGCCAGACATCTGGCAGGCGACCGGCGAGACGCTGGTGATGGTGGCCTGGACCATGGTCGTCGGTGGTGCGCTCGGGCTGCTGCTCGGCGTGGCTCTCTACCTCACCAGGAGCCGCGGGCTGTTCGCCAACCGGATCGTCTCGGCGGTGCTCAACCTGCTGGTGAACTTCTTCCGGCCGATCCCGTTCATCATCTTCATCGCCGCCGTCCAACCGCTCGCCCGCGACGTCGTGGGCATCGGCATCGGGATGCGGGCGGCCATCTTCGCGCTGATCCTCGCCACCATGTTCGGGATCGCCCGGATCGTGGAGCAGAGCCTGGTCAACGTCCCGCCCGGCGTGATCGAGGCGGCCCGGGCGATGGGCGCCTCCCGGCTGCGGATCGCGCTTACCGTGCTTGTCCCCGAGGCGCTGGCGCCGATGATCCTGGGCTACACCTTCGCCTTCGTGGCGGTCATCGACATGACCGCCGTCGCGGGGCTCATCGCCGCTGGCGGGATCGGCAACTTCGCGCAGGTCTACGGCTACCGGCAGTACGACACCGCGGTGACCTGGGTCTGTGTGCTGATCCTGGTCGCGATGGTGCAGATCGTCCAGGTCGCCGGCAACGTGCTCGCCAACAGGATCCTGCGCCGCTGACGCGCGGTCTCAGTGGCGCCCCCAGTGGCCGCGATGGACCACCTGCGCGGCGCCATGCCGCCGGGTGGCGATCTTGGTGCTCTGCGGAGCAAGATCAGGGGCGCGATAGCCGACAGTGATACCCCCGATGGGGACGTACTCGTCCGGGATCGCGAACTCGGCCCGGAAGGCGGCGGTGTGCTCGGCCACCGCGACCGCCGGGTCTTCGCCCTCCTCGACCTTGCGCATGATCCCGAAGAAGCAGGCGCCCAGGCCCTCGTCGACGGCGGTCAGCAACATCATCAGGCTGGCCATGGCGGTGTCGACGTACCAATAGGGCACCGGCCAGCGGGCCTCGGCGCGGTCATCCCAGCCCTTGTCCGACTCGGCGTAGCGAGCGAGGTAGGCGGCCCGATGAGCAAGCGGTACGACGACCAGCGGCGCGTCCTGCATCGTCGGTGTCTGCTCGACCCGGGTCGGCACGAACGGCCAGAACCGGGCCCGATCGGCGGGGTCGGTCAGGGCCAGGAACGCCCAGCCCTGCGAGAAGCCGGCGGACGGTGCCCGGAGAGCGCTGGCCAGCACCCGCTCGATCACCTCGGGGTCCAGCGGCCGGTCGGCGTAGTCGCGCACCATCCGGCGCCGGCGGATGACCTCGGCATACTCCATGCGCCGATCATGCCAGCCGGTGCGGCGCGGTCAGCGCCAGCCGAGCCCCGGGGCGACGTGGGTCAAGATCGCCTCCAGCACGTGGGCGTTGTAGTCGACGCCGAGCTGATTGGGGACGGTCAGGAGCAGTGTGTCGGCCGCGGCGATCGCCTCGTCCTCGGCGAGCTGCTTCACCAGCCGGTCCGGCTCTGCGGCGTACGAACGCCCGAAGACGGCGCGGGTGGTCTCGTCGATGTTGCCGAACTGGTCGTCGCGGTCGCCCTCCAGGCCGAAGTACCGCCGGTCGGTCTCATCGACCAGCGCGAAGATGCTCCGACTGACCGAGACCCGGGGCTCGCGGGTGTGTCCGGCGGCCTTCCACGCCTCGCGGTAGGCCTCGATCTGCTTGCGCTGCTGGACGTGCAATGGCTCGCCGGTCTCGTCGTCCTTCAGCGTCGAGCTCTGCAGATTCATGCCCATCGTGGCAGCCCACTCGGCGGTGGCGTTCGAGCCGGAGCCCCACCAGATCCGATCCCGCAGGGTCGGCGAGTAGGGCTCGAGACGAAGCCGTCCGGGCGGGTTGGGAAACATCGGCCGCGGGTTCGGCTCGGCGAACGCCGCGCCCTCGATCACCTGGAGGAAGACCTCGGTGTGGGCGCGGGCCATGTCGGCGTCGGTCTTGCCCTCGGGCGGCTCGTAGCCGAAGTACTTGTAGCCCTCGATCACCTGCTCAGGTGAGCCTCGGCTGATGCCGAGCTGGAGCCGCTCCCCCGCGATCAGATCTGCTGCCGCGGCATCCTCGGCCATGTAGAGCGGGTTCTCGTAGCGCATGTCGATCACGCCGGTCCCGATCTCGATCCGCGAGGTCTTCGCGCCCACGGCCGCGAGCAGCGGGAACGGCGAGGCGAGCTGCCGCGCGAAGTGGTGCACCCGGAAGTAGGCGCCGTCAGCACCGAGCTCTTCGGCCGCGACGGCGAGGTCGATGGATTGCAGCAGCGTGTCGCTGGCCGAGCGCGTCTGCGATTGCGGCGACGGCATCCAATGGCCGAACGAGAGGAACCCGATCTTCTTGGTCACAGTTGGTTCAACGCTCAACCACCCCGATTGTTCCCGGTACTGCGGCACGCTCGGCGGGCGGGCGATGGGCGGGTCTAGGCGCCCGGCACAATGCGGGCCATGACGAGCGTGCCACTTCCTCATGGAGCTCCGCAGGTCCGCGAGACGGCGTACGTCGCGCTCGGTGCCGTGCTGGCCGGGGCGGTGACCCTGCACCCCGGGTCGAGCGTCTGGTTCAACGCGGTGCTGCGCGCCGACAATGAATCGATCGTGCTCGGCGAGGGGTCGAACATCCAGGATCTGGTCGCCTGCCACGCCGACCCGGGGTTGCCGCTGGCCATCGGCAGCGGCGTCTCGGTCGGGCACGGCGCGGTGCTCCATGGCTGCACGATCGAGGACGACGTCCTGGTCGGCATGCACGCGACGGTGATGAATGGCGCCGTCATCGGGTCCGGATCGATCATCGCCGCCGGCGCCTTGGTCACCGAGGGCATGGTGGTCCCGCCGCGCTCCCTCGTCGCCGGCCTGCCCGGCAAGCTGCGTCGCACCCTCGGTGAGGACGAGCTCGCGGCGATCCGGCTCAACGCTGAGCACTACCGGCACCTGGCCCGGACCTACTCTGGCCGCTGACTCGTTCCCGCACTGCTTTCCCTAGCGGAAGCCGGCCGTCCGGAACCAGTGGTGTGCTAGCGCCATGACTACCGACAACACCTCGTGGGAGATCGTGCTGGTCCCCGGCCTGTGGCTCGACGACTCGTCGTGGGAGAAGGTCATTCCGCCGCTGGAGAAGGCGGGCCACCGCGCCCGTCCGCTGACCCTCCCCGGGCTTGCGTCGCGTGCGGCCGATCGGGCCGGTGTCGGCGCCGCCGACCAGGTCGCCGCGGTCGTGGCGGCGCTCGACGAGGCCGGTGCCTCGGGTGCTCCGGTCCTGCTCGTCGGTCACTCGCTCGGCTGTGGGATCGCTTGGGGCGCTCTCGATGCGCGGGTCGACACCGTCACCAAGGTCGCGTATGTCGGCGGGTGGCCCGCCGCCTCCGGTCGGCCGCTCGCGAAGGGGTTCTCGACCGACGGGCCCGATCTGCCGCCGGTGCCCTGGGAGGAGTTGGGCGACGACGTACGGGATCTGGACCGGGCCGAGTTCGAGAGCTATCTGCGCCCCTCCCCCGCCCGCCTGACGACGGAGGGTCTCGACCTGTACGACGAGCGTCGCTATGACGTACCGGCGCTCTTCGTCTGCCCGGAGTACACCGCGGGGCAGTTGCGGGAGTGGGTCGCCGAGGGCGAAGAGCCGGTCCAGGAGATCCGGAGGCTGAGCCGGGTGGAGTACGTCGACCTGCCGACCGGTCACTGGCCGCAGCTGTCGAGGCCCGACGAGCTGGCCGCGATCCTCGTGGCCGCGACGGGTACGGCATGACATGACGCTGCGCGGATCTGGGGCAACCGGCTCGACGAGGAGCGGGTAGCGTCGGGCCGGTGAGGCCCGCCGCTCCGCTCGCCGTCGCGCTCGCCTTGGTCGGCTCCGCCACGCTCGTGGGTTGGTGGCAGCGCGCCTCAGGTGGATCCGCGTCCGGACGCGGGGCCCACGACGACGGCCACAGCCGCTCCAGACTCTCCCGATTCGCCCGGCTCCTCCGGGCGGTCGCGCGCCTCCGCAACGCCCAGACCGACGGCGGCGCTCCCCGCGACTCCCTCCCTCGCGGACCCCGCGGCGCTGGCCGACCAGCTCACCGGTGCCCTCGACACGGTCGCAGAACCCGGCGCTGCCGAGGACGGCGTACGCCGCGCGGCGCTGTTCGAGCAGCTGTCGAGCCGGCTCCTCGCCGAGGTGCCCACCGCGGCGGCGGACCGAGTCCTCGGCCGGCTTCGCGGCGCTGCGCGTGCCCAGGCGGTCGCCGACGTGACGGCGGCTCGGGAGCTGCTCGCCCTCACCGCGCCGCAGCCGAAGCTGCCGCCATGGCGGATCGTGACCCCGCCGCCGGCCGCCGAGCTCCTGCGCCACTACCGCCGCGCCGAGCGGGCCACCGGCGTGCCGTGGGAGTACCTCGCCGCCATCCACCTCGTCGAGACCCGGATGGGCCGGATCCGCGGCACCAGCGCCGCCGGTGCCCAGGGCCCGATGCAGTTCCTGCCGTCGACCTTCGCGCAGTACGGCGCCGGCGGCGACATCAACGATCCGGGCGACGCCATCCTGGCCGCTGGCCGGATGCTTCGTGCCGATGGAGCTCCCGAAGATCTCGGCGGTGCCCTCTACGCCTACAACCACTCCAGCCACTACGTCCGTGCCGTCACGGCCTATGCCACCCGGATGGCGCGGTCGCCGGCGGCGTACGACATCTACTGGCACTGGCAGGTGGTCTATCGCCAAGTCGACCGCCTCTGGCTGCTGCCGGAAGGCTACCCGCGGGTGAGGGCCAGAGTCGTCGCGCTCGGCTGAGTGTCATCGGCCATCCGGCGTACGCCGCCGTCGCAGTGTCCCTAGACCGCCGGTGACGGCTCCTAGCAGGTGGAGCGAATCACCTCTCTGGGAGCAAGCCATGTGGGACACTGTCGAGACACAGGATGTGCATCTGACCCATGATCTGCCGTGCCCGTGGTGCCGTCACGCTGGTCGACGAGGGTCAGTAGGTGAGGCGCACCTTGATGGCGGTGCGCTCATCCATTGCTCGGTAGCCGTCGGCGACCTGCTCGACCGGCAGGGTGGCGTCGAAGACCAGACCTGGGTTGATCGTGCCGTCGAGGACCAGGCGGAGGAGTTCGGGGAGGTAGCCACGGACGGGGGCCATCCCGCCCTTGAGGCCCACATTGGTGTCGAAGAGCGCTCTGATCGGCAAGTCGACGCCGTGTGGCACGCCGACGAACCCGACCGTCGCCCCGGCCCGGGCGACGGTGATCGCGGTGCGCATCGCCTGATCGGTGCCGACACACTCGAGCACGAAGTCGGCGCCGACCCCGTCGGTGAGTTCGGCGATCGCGGCCTCGCCGTCGACGCCTCGCTCGGCGACGATGTCGGTGGCGCCGAACCTGACGGCGAGCTGCTGGCGATCGGCATGCCGGGACATGGCGATCACGCGGTCGGCGCCGAGGGTCGAGGCGGCCAGCACGCCACACAGCCCGACCGCGCCATCGCCGACGACGACCGCAGTGCCGCCCTTGCCGCTGGCGCCGACGCCGGACATCGTGGCGGCGTGCCATCCGGTTGCCATCACGTCGGTAAGCGCGAGCAGGTCGGGGAGCAGATCGTCGTCGGGCGTCTGGTCGAGCTTGACGAGGCTGCCGTCGGCGAAGTTCACCCGGGCGTATTCGCCCTGTCCGCTGGTTGTCACGCCGCGGTTGACGCACGCCGATTGATATCCCGCGCGACAGGCCGGGCAGGTGTTGTCGCAGTGGTCGAACGGCACGATCACGTAGTCGCCGGGTCGGAATTCGGCCACCTCCGCCCCGACTTCCGAGACGATGCCGAGGCACTCGTGTCCGATCGTCCGGGGACGGTTGATCGGACCGTTCTCGCCGCGATAGCTCCATAGGTCCGAGCCGCAGATGCAGGAGGCGGTGACCTTGACGATGGCGTCGGTGGGGCGCTCGATCACCGGGTCCGGCACGTCGGCGAAGCGGATGTCTTTGAGTCCGTGGATGGTCGCGGCGCGCATATCGGCATTCTCGCACCGGCGGCGTACGCTGTTGCCGCCGGGCGTCGGCAGTTGTGACACACCTGGGCAGGTCGGACACGCGCTGACTTGCTGTATCTCACATATGAGATACCGTGTGGTGCCATGACGGATGGATACAAGGGCAGGATCGGGAATCTCGTCCGTGACGCCCGCAAGCATCGCGGACTCACCCAGGCCGAACTGGCCGAGCGCCTCGGCACCAGCCAAAGCGCGATCAACCGGATCGAGAAGGGGCATCAGAACCTGTCGCTCGAGATGATCGCCCGTATCGGTGCCGCCGTGGACTCCTCCATCGTCGACATCGGCGCGGGCCCGACCCACCTGCGCGTCACCGGACCGACGACGCTGGCCGGCGAGATCGACGTCAAGACTTCCAAGAACGCCGGCGTGGCACTGCTGTGCGCCTCGCTGCTCAACCGCGGCCGGACCACGCTCCGCAAGGTCGCCCGCATCGAGGAGGTCAACCGTCTGCTCGAGGTCCTCAACTCGCTCGGCGTCCAGACCCGATGGCTGAATGCCGAGAACGATCTCGAGATCGTGCCACCCAAGACCCTCAAGCTCGACAACGTCGACGAGGCCGCCGCCCGGCGCACCCGCTCGGTGTTGATGTTCCTCGGGCCACTCCTTCATCGAGCCGACGCCTTCGAGCTGCCCTACGCCGGCGGCTGCCAGCTGGGCACCCGGACCGTCGAGCCGCACATGGCCGCGCTGCGCCCCTTCGGGCTCGAGGTGAAGGCAACCGAGGGGAGCTACCACGCCGAGGTCAACCGGGCCATCGAGCCGGGTCGACCGATCGTGCTCACCGAGCGCGGTGACACCGTCACCGAGAACGCCTTGATGGCGGCCGCCCTCCATCCCGGTACGACGGTGATCCGCAACGCCTCCTCCAACTACATGGTTCAAGACCTCTGCTTCTTCCTCGAGAAGGTCGGCGTCACCATCGAGGGCATCGGTACGACCACGCTCGTCGTGACCGGCGTCGAGGACATCGACATCGACGTGGACTACGCCCCCTCCGAGGACCCGATCGAGGCGATGTCGCTGCTCGCTGCGGCGATCGTCACCGACTCCGAGATCACCATCCGACGGGTGCCCATCGAGTTCCTGGAGATCGAGCTGGCCACGCTGGAGGAGATGGGCTTCAACTACAGCCGGTCGCAGGAGTACGTCGCCCGGAACGACAAGACCCGGCTGGTCGACATCACCACGCATCACTCGGTGCTGCACGCGCCGCTCGACAAGATCCACCCGATGCCGTTCCCGGGTCTCAACATCGACAACCTGCCGTTCTTCGCGGTCATCGCCGCGGTCGCGACCGGACAGACGCTGCTCCACGACTGGGTCTATGAGAACCGCGCCATTTACCTCACCGAGCTCAACAAGCTCGGTGCCCAGGTGAAGCTGCTCGACCCGCACCGGGTGATGATCGAGGGCCCTAGCCACTTCAGCGGCGCCGAGATCGTCTGCCCGCCCGCGCTCCGCCCGGCGGTCGTCGTCCTTCTGGCGATGCTGGCGTCGAAGGGCACGTCGGTGCTGCGCTCGACCTACGTCATCGCGCGCGGGTACGAGGACCTCGCCGAGCGACTCAACCAGCTCGGCGCCAACATCACCCCGTTCCGGGACATCTGACGCCGAGTCGGCGCTTGTGCCGCTTCCTCTCCGCACGACCTGTGCAACTT
>Ga0164243_10008228_pt1 | contig 15445 bp, 13 predicted proteins | sample OricompcompostOP_FD_108781 | JGI IMG/M metagenome (GOLD analysis project Ga0164243, IMG submission 108781) | Organic Plus compost microbial communities from Emeryville, California, USA - Original compost - Organic plus compost (OP) | ecosystem: Engineered > Solid waste > Mixed feedstock >... | reverse complement strand
GCCTGAACGGGGGCCAGAACGGGGGCCCGAACCGGGAACGCGGCCGGGCGCAGAGGCGGTGCTGCCGCTTTGGGTGCTGCGCATCGACTGGGCGGAATTCATCCGGGATCCGGGACCGCAGCGCGAATTGCTGCTTTGGCCGCCGCTTTGGGACAAGATCGGTCCGGGCAGCCGGGAACTGGCGCGGATCGAGGCGGTGCTGGCCGAGGGGGGCAAGCCCGATCTCGACGACGGGCAGGCGGCCTGGCTGGGGTTTTGCGCCTCGGTCCTGCGGTTGCACGGCCGGTTGAAGCGGGCCTTCGCGCTGCTGCACTGGCTTGACGAGGCGCGGCCGGGGCAGGTCCTGACCTGCAAGCGGCTGGCCGATGCCTGTTTTGCGGCCGGAAATCGCAAGGCGGGCAACCGCTGGTTGGAGGCGGCGCTGGCCGTCGCGCCGGAGCAGCCGCTGTTGCGGCTTTCGGCGGCCCTGCGTGCGGCGGGCGCGCAAGAGGATGAGCTGGCCGCGGCGCATCTGCGTGCGGCCGAAACGGCCTGGCCGGGACTGGGCCTGACCGAAAACCTGCGCCGCGCATTGCGCAGGCAGTCGCCCGCCGCCGACGGCGATATTGCCGCATCTTGCGGCGCCGATGCGCCCGGCTGATTGCGGGACCGTCGCAAAGGATTTGCCAAGCGCCGGGCCGGGCAGCACTCTGCCGGACCAGCGGCAGTCTTTGACGACGGGGAAAAAACATGGCCAGATCTGCGACGATTGCAACCCATCCGGTGGACGAGATCCTGCCGCCGCTGCGCATGGCGACATTGGGCCTTCAGCATGTCCTGGTCATGTATGCCGGCGCGGTGGCCGTGCCGCTGATCGTCGGCCGCGCGCTGAAGCTTGCGCCGCAGGACGTGGCCTTCCTGATCTCGGCCGACCTGTTCTGCTGCGGCCTGGCCACCATCATCCAGTCGCTGGGGGCGACGCGCTGGTTCGGTATCCAACTGCCGGTGATGATGGGCGTCACCTTCGCTTCGGTCGGGCCGATGGTGGCGATGGCCAATGCCCATCCCGGACCCGAGGGCGCAAGGATGATCTTTGGCGCCATCATCGGCGCGGGGCTGGTCGCGATGCTGATCGCGCCCTTTATCGGGCGGATGCTGAAATTCTTTCCGCCGCTGGTGACCGGCACCATCATCCTGGTCATCGGCGTCACGCTGATGCGGGTCGGCATCAACTGGATTTTCGGCAATCCCGCCGGGCCGACCGCGCCCAGGCTGGTGGATCCGGTCGCGGCGGGCTGGCTGGAACGGCTGCGCGAGATGGCCGCGACCGGCGCGGTGCCGGCAATGCCCGCGGGCCTTGCCCCGGCGCCCAGCATCCAGAACCCGCTTTATGCCCAGCCCGTCAATATCGCCGTCTCGGCCGTGGTGCTGGCGGCGATCCTGTTGATCGCGCGTTTCGGCCGCGGCTTCGTCGCCAATATCGCGGTGCTCCTGGGCATGCTGGTCGGCGCGGTGCTGACCATCCTGCTGGGGCAGATGAGCTTCGACCGGCTGGCCGGGGCAGAGTGGTTCGGCATGGTCACCCCCTTTCATTTCGGCATGCCGATCTTTGACCCGGTGCTGATCGCCACCATGGTGCTGGTGATGATCGTCGTGATGATCGAATCGACCGGCATGTTCCTGGCCCTGGGCGAGATGACCGGGCGCGAGATCACGCCGCAGCGCCTGACCGCCGGGCTGCGCACCGATGGGCTGGGCACGCTGATCGGCGGCATCTTCAACACCTTTCCCTATACCTCCTTCAGCCAGAATGTCGGGCTGGTCGGGGTCACCGGCATCAGGAGCCGCTTCATCTGCGTCGCGGGCGGGCTGATCCTGATTCTGTTCGGGCTGGTGCCCAAGATGGGCGCGGCGGTCGAAGCCCTGCCGACCCCGGTGCTGGGCGGGGCGGGGCTGGTCATGTTCGGCATGGTCGCCGCGACCGGAATCCGCATCCTTTCGACCGTGGATTTCGCCAGCAACCGCAACAACCTGTCCGTGGCGGAGGTCGCGCTCGGCTTCGGGATGATCCCGCTGATCGCGCCGGAGTTCAAGCAATGGATGCCGCATGCCATCCATCCGCTGATCGAATCGGGCATCCTGCTGGCGACCGTCGCGGCGGTGGCGCTGAACGCGTTTTTCAACGGCACCGGCGAGGCGACGGCCGATCAGGCCAGGCGCGCCGCCGGCATGGCCGGACACTGACCCCAGATCTTCCGGTCAGCGGTCCGTCCGGTCACGGGTCGCGGGCGGGAATCTCGGCCGGCACGGCCGGCTCGGGCGGGCGGATGCGCAGCCGGGTGATGCGGTTTTCGCGCCGCCCGGCCACCTCGAAGCGATAGCCCTGAAAGGAAAAGACCTGGCCCGGGGTGGGGATCGACTGGGCCATGTGGATCACCAGCCCGGCGACGGTATTGGCCTCGTCGTCGGGCAGGCTCCAATCCAGGGCCCGGTTCAGGTCGCGAATGGTCATCGCCCCGTCCACCAGATAATCGCCCTGCGGTCCGGGGCTCAGCGATTGCGCGGCCTCGGCGTCATGTTCATCGGTGATCTCGCCGACGATCTCTTCCAGGATGTCCTCCAGGGTGATCAGCCCGCGCAGGCTGCCATATTCGTCCACGACCAGGGCGAAATGCGTGCGCCGCTTGAGAAATTCGCGCATCTGCTCGTCCAGCGCCGTGGTCTCGGGCACGAAATAGGGCGGCATGGCGATGCTGAGCATGTCGAAGTCGCGCAGCGCCTGGGGTCCGTTCTCGCGCAGCGCCCGGCGCACGCCGCGCAACAGGTCCTTGGCATGGATCACGCCGATGACGTTCTCGCGCTCGCCGCGATAGACGGGCAGGCGGGTATGCGGGCTTTTCAGCACCAGGTCCAGCACCTCTTCGGCGGAAAGCCCGGCGTCGATCATCTCGATGCTGGAACGGTGCAGCATGATTTCCTCGACCGAGCGTTCGCCCAGGTCCAGCGCCCCCAGCAGGCGGTCGCGCTCTTCCTTTTCCACCGTGCCGCTGGATTGCGCGATCGCCAACGCGCCGGCGATCTCTTCCTGGACGGAAAAGACATGCCCCGAGCGATCGGCGCGCATGCCCAGCAGGGCCAGTATTCCGCGCACCACCAGCCGGACCACCGCGACGACCGGGGCCATGATGCGGGTGAAGATGCCGATGGGACCGGCAACGCGGCTGGACAGTTCCTCGGGGGCAAGGATGGCATAGGTCTTGGGCAGGACCTCGGAAAAGATCAGCACCAGCGCCGTCATCAGCAGCGTCGCGACCGCCACGCCGCTGGCGCCGAGAAGCCGGGTGAACAGCGCCGTTGCCAGGCTGGCCGACAGGATGTTGACGACGTTATTGCCCAACAGGATCGAGCCGATCAGCCTTTCGCTGTCCCTGGTCACCTCCAGCGCCTTTTGCGCGCCCGCATCGCCCTTGTCGGCCCGCGCCCGCAGCTTGGCCTGGCTGGAGGCGGTCAGCGCGGTCTCCGAGCCCGAGAAAAAGGCCGAAAGCCCCAGCAGCAGCAGGATGGCCGCGCCGGTCAGCCAGGTGATCGGGTCATGGGCGGGCGAGGGCGCCGCGAGGGCGGCAGAGGCGGCAGCAGAGGCGGCGGGGGTCGAAACGGCCGCATCGGCGGCGACGGTCAGCAATATCATGGCTTCTTTTCGTTCGGGCGGGCATGATTGGACAGGGGGTGGTGGTTCAGCACCAGGTCGCGCATCCGCGTGTCCATCACATGCGTATAGATCTCGGTCGTTCCCAGGTCGGCATGGCCCAGCAGCGTCTGGATCGCGCGCAGGTCAGCGCCGCCCTCCAGCAGATGGGTGGCGAATGCGTGGCGCAGCACATGGGGTGAGACGCGGGCCGGGTCGATCCCCGCCGCCAGCGCCAATTGCCTCAGCAGCGCATTCATGGCCTGCCGGGTCATGTGGCCTTCGCGGCTGGCGGCGGGAAACAGCCAGCGCGCGCCCTTGCCCGCGACCAGCCGGCCCAGCGGGCTTTCGGCCGCCGCATTGTCGCGGCGTTCCAGCCAGGCGGCCAGCGCCCGGCGCGCCGGGCCGTTCAGCGGCACCATCCGCTCCTTGCCGCCCTTGCCGCGGATCAGCAGCAGCGCCGGATCGCCGCGGCAGGCGCCGACCGGCAGCGAGACCAGTTCGCTGACCCGCATGCCGGTGGCATAGACCAGTTCGAGCAGGGCCAGGTTGCGGGCGCGTTCGGTGTCGGTCCGGCCGATGCGGGGCAGGGCGTCCAGCATCGCCTGCACCTCGGCCCGGTTCAGGACCTTGGGCAGGCGCTGCGCCCGGCCCGGCCCGCCGATGCGGCCGGCGGGATCGTCCTCGCGCCAGCCCTCGTCCAGCGCAAAGCGGGTCAGCTGGCGAATCGCGGACAGCCGCCGCGCCCGCGTCGCCCGCGACAGGCCCTGGGCGTCGCAATGGAACAGGTAATCCTCGATCCCCTCGCGGGTGACGGTCAGCAGGGTTTCGCCGCGGGCGCCCAGCCAATCGGCGAATTCCGTCAAATCGCGGCCATAGGCCAGCAAGGTGTTGCGTGCCGCCCCCGCCTCGGCGGCGCGGGCATCGAGAAAGGCCGAGATGCGGCCCCGATCGCCTGATCCCCGAGCCCTCACGGCGTGCCCATTCCGGCATTCATGCCCGATCCCGGCTCGGGCGCCATCACCGGGGCCAGGACCAGCTCGACCATCGCCTGGCGCGCGATTTCCTGCTGGCCCAGCACGCGCAGCACGCGCAGGCCCCGCGCCGCGCGCGGCAGGTCGCCGTCCAGGCCGGCATCGACATCGGCGATGGCGGCAAACAGCGCCTCGCCCCGCCGGTCGGCCAGGATCAGCTGCTCGGCCTCCTGCGGCAGGTTCTGTTCGGAAGGCCCCAGAAAGGCCGGGAAAAGCGCCGCCGCCAGCGACTCTCCGCCGCCGGGAGGCGGCGCGGTTTCGGGCTCGCCCCCGGCAAAGCGCAAAAGCCACAGATCGAAGGGCGCGGCATCGGCGGGCGGGGTCTGGACCACCTGCGGCTGGGCGGCCTGCAGGGCCAGCCAAAGCGCGATGCGCCCTGCCTCGTCATCCAGTCCCAGGCCCCCGACCTCGGCGCCGACCATCTCGGCCAGGGCCGGGCCCAGACCGGCCGCGACCATCGCCTCGAAGGCGGGGGGCAGGGTTCGCGCCACCGCGGCGGCGTCGCCCAGCAGCAGCGCATCGGCCAGCGCCTGCACCGCGGCGGCCCGGTCCCAGACCCCGCCCGAGGCGGCGGGCCGCTGTTCGAGATAGATCATGCGCAGCTGCGAGGCTGGGATCGCCGCCGCGCGCGCCAGCCGCTCGGCCGCGTCCAGCCGCGCCTTCCAGCCCTCGTTCTGGTCCAGATCGGCCAGGGCGAAGGCCAGCGGCAGGCTGGACGAGGGCAGCGGCTGGCCGATCGCCTCGTGCAGGCGCAGGTCCAGCGGCGTCACCACCGGCGGCGGTTCCAGCTCTTCGCCGCGGTCGGAATAGCCGTCGTCGAGATATTGCGCCAGCAGGTCGGTCATCTGCGGGTCGAGCCGGCCCAGGGCCTGGGCCCCGTGAAAGACCAGCGCCGCCGCCGCCCAATCGCCGCCAAGCGCCAGGCAGAAGATGCGCGCGGGAAAGCTGGGCGCCACCCCCGGCGTGCGGTCCATGATCTCGCATGCGCGCGCCTCGTCGCCTGAGAGCAGGGCGATATCGAACAGGCGCCGGAAGCGGGCCGGGTCGCCGGGGCCGGCGGTTTCCAGCAATTCCTTGGCGGCGCCCGTGGCGCCCATGTCCAGCAGCTTGTCCACCCGCGCCAGGAACAGCGCCCCTTCCTGCCCGGCCTGGGTCCTGGGCGGGCGCAGCTGGGCGACCAGCACCCGCCGCTCCAGCCGGCGCAGGGCCGGCAGGCGGGGGCTGGAATTGCGGATCAGCCGTTCGAGAACCGCCGCCTCGCTGTCGCCCCACAGGTCCGGCGGCAGGCCGGCCCGGCGCGGCGAGACGGTGCCCTTGCTGTCGGGATTGCCCTCGCCCAGCCGGGTCACGCCCACCGGCTCGACCGCGCCGCTGGGGGCGATGTCGCGCCGGCTGCGGCGCTCCAACTCGCCGGGGCGCGGATCTCCGGGCCGCCAGGACGAGATATTGTCCGGTTCCTGCACGCTGCCCGACAGCCAGTCGCTGGCCGACAGCGGCGGCTTTGCCCCCGCCGGCAGGGCTAGGGCCAGCGCGGCGGCCAGGGCGCCGGCCGGGCCGAATCCGTCAATCAAGGCCATCTTGCCCCGCTCCTGCCGCTCCTGCCGCTGCGGCCGGGCCGTCGGCGGCCGGCGCGGCCTCCGTGCCCAGGTCCAGCTCGACCGGCATGCGCATTTCCTGCGGGTCCGAACTCATGTCGCCCAGATAGGCGTAGCCGGCCAGCCCCGCCAGAGTCAGGATGACCAGAACCACCACCACCTTCAAAAGCCGCATGAAACGCCCCTTCTGCCTCGATATCTCTGCCATGCCGGTCTATTGCCGGCTGATGCGAAATATATATGGCATTTCCCGAAAGATCACGCCATCAGTCTGTCCGGTTGCAAGAGGCGGGACCAGGGTGGTGATGCGGCGTAACATCGTGTTGATCGGGATGATGGGGGCGGGCAAGACCGCGATCGGGGGCGAACTGGCCCGCCGTCTGCACAGGCCGTTTTCCGATACCGATGCCGAGATCGAGCGTGCCGCCGCCATGACCATCCCCGAAATCTTCGCCCGCGACGGCGAAGAATTCTTTCGCGCCCGCGAATCGGAGGTGCTGGGCCGGGTCCTGGCCGCGGGGCCGGGCGTGGTCTCGACCGGCGGCGGCGCCTGGCTGCGGCCCGAAAACCGCCAGCGGATCGCCGAGGACGGGGTTTCGGTCTGGCTGGATTGCGACCTGGAAACGCTGTGGCAGCGGGTCCGGCATCGGCCGACCCGGCCGCTGTTGCAGACCGCCGATCCGCGCGGCACGCTCGGGCGGCTGCTGGGCGAACGCGGTCCGGTCTATGCGCTGGCCGATATCCGCGTGCCGGCACAGCGCGGCGACAGCATCGAGCAGACAGCGGATCGGGTCCTGGCCGCGATCCGGGCGCATGACCCGGCGATACTGGAGGGCAAATGAGCATCGACACCATTCACGTTGATCTGGGGGCGCGGTCCTATGACGTGCGCATCGGCCAGGGCCTGCTGGCACGGGCGGGCGAAGAGATCACGGCGCTGGCCGGCCGCCGCCGCGTTGCGATCCTGACCGACGAAAGGGTGGCGGGGCTGCACCTGCCGGCGCTGCGCGAGGCGCTGGCCCGGGACGGCATCGAGGCGCCGGCGCTGGCCCTGCCCGCCGGCGAGGCGACGAAATGCTGGGCCGAGCTGGGCCGCGCCGTGGAATGGCTGCTGGCGCAGAGGATCGAGCGCAAGGATCTGGTGATCGCCCTGGGCGGCGGGGTGATCGGCGACCTGGCCGGGTTCGCCGCCGCGATCCTGCGCCGCGGCCTGCGCTTCGTGCAGATCCCGACGACGCTGCTGGCGCAGGTGGACAGTTCCGTCGGCGGCAAGACCGGCATCAACAGCCCCCAGGGCAAGAACCTGATCGGCGCCTTTCACCAGCCGGCGCTGGTGCTGGCCGATATCGACGTGCTGGCGACGCTGAGCCCGCGCGATTTCCGCGCCGGCTATGGCGAGGTGGCGAAATACGGCCTGCTGGGCGATGCGGCCTTTTTTGAATGGCTGGAGGCGAATGCGGTCTCGCTTGCCGCGGATCCGGGGCTGCGCCAGCGCGCGGTGCGCCATTCCGTCGCGATGAAGGCCGATATCGTCCAGCGCGACGAAACCGAACAGGGCGAGCGCGCGCTGCTGAACCTGGGCCATACGTTCGGCCACGCGCTGGAATCGGCCACCGGCTATGGCGACCGCCTGCTGCATGGCGAAGGGGTGGCCATCGGCTGCACGCTGGCCTTTGCGCTTTCGGCGCGGATGGGGCTGTGCAGCCAGGAGGCGCCGTCGCGCGTGGCGGCGCATTTCGCCGCCATGGGGCTGCCCGCGCGCATTGCCGACATCCCCGGCGAGTTGCCCGATGACGAGGCGCTGATCGCGCTGATGGCGCAGGACAAGAAGGTGCAGGACGGGCGGCTGCGCTTTGTCCTGGCGCGGGGCATCGGCCGGGCCTTCGTCACCGACGAGGTCGATCCGGCCATGCTGAGGCAGGTGCTGGCGCAATCGCGCTAGGGCTGCGGATCGCCGGCGCCGGCCCCGTCTGCCGCAGGCGCCGGGATCTTGGCGGCCCCGTCCCGGCCCCCGTCCTTGGCAGCGGCGGGCGGGGTGGGGCGGTTGCGCGGCGGCACCACCTCGTCATGGCCCAGCTTGCGGTCACGGTCGCGGCGCAGGGCGGCACGGCCCAGCATCAGCAAGGTGATCGGCGTGGTCAGCATGATGAAGATGCCGACCATCAGCTCATGCAGGACGGCGCGGCCCTCGGCCAGCGAAAACATCAGCATCGACGCCAGGATGATCAGCAATGTCCCGTAGCTGTAGCCCAGGGTCGGCGCGTGCAGGCGCTGGTAAAAGCTTTTCAGCCGCACCAGCCCGACCCCGCCCAGCAGCGTCAGCGTCGCGCCGATCACCACGAACAGCGCCACGATGATCGCCGCCCAGGGCGGCAATTGTTCCAGATGTCTCATTCGATCACCTCGCCGCGCATCAGGAACTTGGCTGCGCAAACGGTGGTGACAAAACCCAGCACCGCGATCACCAGCGCGCCCTCGAAAAAGAAAACATTGCCATTGCCCATGCCGATGACCAGAAACAGCAGCATGGCATTGATATACATGGTGTCCAGCCCCAGGACGCGATCCTGCGCGCGCGGCCCCAGCAGCATGCGCCAGCAGGCCAGCGCCAGCGCCAGGATCAGGGCGATCTGGGCATAGCCCAGGGCGAAACGCAGGATTTCGGCGGTCATTCGAATATCTCCATCAGCAGCGTCTCGTAGCGGTCGCGGATCAGCCCTTGCCAATCGTCGTCGCTGCGCAGGTCCAGGACATGCAGCAAAAGCCGCCCTTCCTCCTGGTCGAACTCGATCCAGGCGGTGCCGGGCGTGGCGGTCAGGATGATCGCCAGCACCGCGATGGCATTGGGGTCGCGCAGGCGCAGCGTCAGCTCGACGAAGCCCGAATGGTATTTCGGGTGGCCGGGGCCCAGGATCAGCACCCGCGCCACGGCGATGTTCGAGCGCAGGATGTCGCGCGCCACCACCGCCATCAGCCGGGGAATGGCCGGCCATCGCCGAAAGACCGGGCGGGGCGGGTGCAGATGCTCGACCGACCAGCCGGCGACCAAGGCGATCACGCTGCCCAGCAGCAGGTGGCCGGGCGTGAACGCGGTCAGGAACAGCCACATCAGCACCAGCGCCGCCGAAAGCAGCGGATGGGGAAGCAGCCGGCTCATTGCGGCGTCTCCTGCCCGGTTTCGGGCTGCGGGGCGGGGGCAAGGTTCTGGGCCGGCGCGGCGCGGACATCCTGCGCCCCGGCCAGCACGGCCTTGCGATAGACGGCCGGTTCGAGCAGGGCGCTGGCCGTGGCGTTGGTATAGCCGAGCAGCGTGTCCGAACGCAGGGTCTGCAACCCGATCATGCCCAGCAGCATGACCACCGGCACCACCTCCAGCGCCAGGATGCGCGGCGTCGGCCCTTCGTCGGCCCAGAAGCGGCGGATGCCGAAACGCATCAGCGCGATCAGCGCCCCCAGCCCCGACAGGATCAGCATGGCGGCATAGGCCCACAGGATCACCGGCAGGTGCCCGGCAGGGGGCAGGTTGTCCTGGACCGCGCCGCGCAGGATGGCGAACTTGCCGATGAAGCCCGGCATCGGCGGCAGGCCGGCGATCATCGCCGCGACCAGGCCGAAGCAGATCGCCATGGTCAGCCAGCTGACGGTGCGCTGGCTGGCCGGGGCGAAACTGTCCTCGACCGTGCCCAGCCCCATCGGCGCCCAGCGTTCCGAAAGCGGGTCGAAGCCGTCCTCCTCGGCCGGGGCCTCGTCATCGCCCTGGTCGTTGCGGCTGACCGGCTCGGCGATCAGGAAAAAGGCCGAGATGGCCGCCGTCGAGCCCACCATGTAGTAAAGCGCGCCGCCCAGCATCGAGCTGCCGCCTCCGGCCTGGGCAAAGCCGATCGCGGCCAGCACCGTCCCCGAGGAGATGATCGCCAGATAGCCGCCCTTGCGCACCAGTTCGGGCGTGCCCAGAATGCCGATCATGCCGAAACCCATGGTCAGCACCCCGCCGATCATCAGCACCGGCGCGCCGAACCCGGCCGAGGGCCCGGCATCCGGCCCCAGCACCAGAAGCGACAGCCGCAGGATCACATAGATCCCGACCTTGGTCATGATCGCCATGATCGCGGCGGCGGGCGGCGAGGCGGCGCCATAGGCCGGCGGCAGCCAGAAGCCCAACGGCCAGGCGGCCGCCTTGATCAGGAAGGCCAGCCCCAGGAAGGTCGCCGCGGCATGGAACAGCAGCCGCTCCGCATCGTCCAGCCAATAAAGCGCCCGGCCGATATCGGCCATGTTCAGCGTGCCGGTGGTGCCATAGACCAGCGCCACCCCGATCAGGAAGAACAGCGAGGCGGCCAGGTTTACGGCCAGGTAATGCAGCCCCGTCCGGATCCGCTCGGGTCCCGAGCCGTGCAGCATCAGCCCGTAGGAGGCGGCCAGCATCACCTCGAAGAACACGAACAGGTTGAACAGGTCGCCGGTCAGGAACGAGCCGTTGACCCCGGCCAGCAGGAACTGGAACATGCTGTGGTAATGCTGGCCCTTGCCCTGCCAGCCGGCCGCGGCATAGATCAGCGAGGGACCGGCCAGAAGCGCGGTCAGCATCACCATCATCGCCGAAAGCCGATCCAGCACCAGCACGATGCCGATGGGCACCGGCCAGTCGCCCAGCCGATAGAGCCCGACCACGGTGCCGCCATGTTCGGTGGCGGATTTCACGTCCGACATCAGCTCGACCGAGGCCATGAAGCTCAGCGCGACCGCCACCAGCCCCATGATCAGCTTGGTCTGCCGGTTGCGGTCGTTATAGAACAGCATGATCGCCCCGGCGACCAGCGGCACCAGGATCGGCGCGATCATCAGGTGGTCCGGCGCGGTGCCCTGGTCGATCATGAATGGCGCTCCTTGCCATCGACATGGTCGGTGCCCGTCGCCCCGCGCGAGGCGATCATCAGGACCAGAAACAGCGCCGTGGTGGCAAAGCTGATGACGATGGCGGTCAGCACCAGCGCCTGGGGCAGCGGATCGGCATAGGCGGTGGGATCGACGAAACCGCCCTTGGGCATGATCGGCGCCGCCCCGATGTAAAGCCGGCCCATGGCAAAGATGAACAGGTTCACCCCATAGGCCAGCAGGCACAGGCCGATGATGACCTGATAGGAGCGCGGCCGCAGCAGCAGCCAGACGCCCGATCCGGTCAGCACACCGATGGCAAGGGCAAGGATCAGTTCCATCAGCGCGTCTCCTCGCCGGTTTCGAGATCGGTTTCGATCGGGCGGGCGCGGGGCGCGACGCGCAGCGACTGGTGGGCAATGGCGATCAGCATGAGCACGATGGCCCCCAGCACCAGCGAGAAGACGCCGAAATCGAACAGCATCGCGGTCGAGAAGGGCACCTTTCCGATCACCGGGATCTGCAGATATTGCGCATGGGCGCTGAGAAAGGGATAGCCGAAGATCCAGGATCCGGCGCCCACCGCCGCCGAGATGGTCAGCCCCGAGGCGATCCAGCGCACCGGCAGCACGGTCAGCCGTGCCTCGACCCAGCGCACATTGGCGGCCACATATTGCAGCAGCAACCCGACCGCCAGCGTGACCCCGGCGGCAAAGCCGCCCCCCGGCAGGTCGTGGCCGCGAAAGAACAGATAGGCCGACAGCGCGATGATCGGGGCGAACATCCATTGCATCAGCACCGCGGGCACGAAGAGATAGGCCTCCAGCGCCTGCTCTTCGGCATCCAGTTGCGGGCGCGGGCGCTCGACGCTTTCCGGCGCGGGGCGAAAGCGGCGTAGCAGCGCATAGACGGTCAGCCCGACCGTGGCCAGCACGGTGATTTCTCCGAAGGTGTCGAAGGCGCGGAAATCGACCAGGATGACGTTGACGACATTGGTGCCGCCGCCCTCGACATAGGCATTGCGCAGGAACCAGTCCCCGACCGAGGCGCCGGGCTCGGTCAGCAGGACGGCCAGCGCCAGCGCGGTCATGCCGCTGCCGCAGGCCAGGGCGATCAGCAGGTCGCGGGCGCGGCGCGAGCGGGCGGCGAAATTCTGGTCCCCAGGGATCTCCTGGTCGCGCTTGGGCAGCCAGCGCAGGCCCAGCAGCAGCAGCGCGGTGGTGGCGATCTCGACCAGCAGCTGGGTCACGGCCAGGTCGGGCGCCGACAGCCAGACGAAGGTCGCGCAGGTCACCAGCCCCGCACCGCCCATCAGCACCAGCGCCGCGAAACGGTGATATTTGGCCTGCCAGGCCGCGCCGATGGCGCAGGTGCCGCCGACCAGCCACAACAAGGCAAAGACCAGTTCGCTGGCGCCGATCTGCGGCATCGGCACGTTCCAGTCCAGCCGTCGCAGCACGAACCACGCCCCCGCCAGCGACAGCAGCACCGCGGCGCGCAATTGCGTCTGCAACCCATGGGCCGAAAGCACCCGCAGCGCCAGCCGCGGCAGGCGGATGGTCAGGGCCTGCAGCAGCCCGTCGAACCCGCGGGCGAAATCCAGCCGCCGGGTCAGGCGGGTGCCTTCCTCTCCCGAATCGATCAGCCGGCGCGGCAGCAGATAGATCAGCGCCCCCAGGCCCATGGCGATCATGCTCATGATCAGGGGCGGGCTGACGCCATGCCACAATCCCAGGCTGAAATGCGGCAATTCGGGGCCCACCAGGGCCAGGCTGGCGGTTTGCAGCCAGATGCCCAGCACCTGGTGCGGGAACATGCCGACCGCCAGGCAGATCGCCACCAGCACCGCCACCGGCAGCCGCATCAGCAGCGGCGGCTCATGCGGCTGGTGGGGCAGGTCGGTCGCCGGCGGGCCGAAGAACACGGTCACGATGAAGCGCAGCGCATAGGCGGCGCTGAACGCCCCCGCCAGCACCGCGACATAGGGGGCAAGATTGTCCAGCGGGCTGCCGTTGTTCCAGACATAGGTCGCCTCGAAGAACATCTCCTTGGACAGGAAGCCGTTGAGCAGCGGCACGCCCGCCATGGCGCCCGAGGCGATGATGGCCAGCATGGCCGTGACCGGCATCGCCCGCGCCAGGCCCGAAAGCCGGCGCATGTCGCGGGTGCCGGTTTCATGGTCGATGATGCCGGCGGCCATGAACAGCGAAGCCTTGAAGACCGCATGGTTCACGATGTGGAACACCGCCGCGATCAGCGCCAGCGGGCTGCCGATCCCCGCCAGCGCGGTGATCAGCCCCAGATGGCTGATGGTGGAATAGGCCAGAAGCCCCTTGAGGTCGTGGCGGAACAGTGCCGCCACCGCCCCGAAAAGCAGCGTTGTCAGCCCGATGCCGGTGACGATCTGGAACCACGCATCCGTGCCCCCCAGCGCCGGATGAAAGCGCAAGAGCACGAAGACCCCGGCCTTTACCATGGTCGCCGAATGCAGATAGGCCGAAACCGGCGTCGGCGCCGCCATGGCGTTGGGCAGCCAGAAATGGAACGGGAATTGCGCCGATTTGGTGAATGCGCCCAGCACGAACAGGATCAGCACCACCGGATAAAGCCGGTGGCCGGTGATCTGCGGCCCGGCGGCCAGGACCGCATCCAGGTCGTAGCTGCCGGCGATCTGCCCGAGCAGGATCATCGCCACCATCAGGCACAGCCCGCCCGAAGCGGTCACGATCAGCGATATCCGCGCCCCGTCGCGCGCGTCCTGGCGCCGGAACCAATAGCCGATCAGCAGGAACGACACGATGCTGGTCAATTCCCAGAACACCACCAGCATGATGATATTGCCCGACAGGATCAGCCCCGACATGGCCCCGCAAAAGGCCAGCAGGCTGGAATAGAGCCGCGGCACCGGGTCGTCGGGGGCCATGTAATAGCGCGCGTAAAGGATGACCAGAAAGCCGATCCCCGCCACCAGCACCATGAACAGCCAGGAAAACCCGTCTATGCGAAAGGTCAGGTCAAGCCCGATGGAACTGACCCAGCGAAAGGTGCCGGTGATGGTTCCTCCCCCGGTCACGGCGGGATAGAGCACCCCCAGGATCACCAGCGCGACGATCATCGTCAACCCGGCCAGCCAGGCCTCGGCATTGCGTGCCCCTATGGGCAGCGTGGCCGCCATGGCGGCCGACACGAATGGCGTCAGAACAAGCAAGAGCAACAGGTTCTGTTCGACCATCGTGTTCCTTGTCCGGTTCGGGATATGCCCGATAATAGACGGGCGGCGTCGGAAAACACAACCGAGCCGGTCGACAAAAGCGACGCAAAAAGCGCCGGATCATGAATATTTTATCGCACCTGCCGAACCGGGCGGCGGCGCGGGATCAGCGGTCGCGCAACCGGGTCGCGTCCCGCATCCCCTCTGGGCTCACCAGCACCTCGGCCGGCATCGGGTGGCTGATGAAATGCAGCGGGCTGGCGGTCGGCCCATAGGCGCCGCAGCCATGGATGGCGAGCAGGTCGCCCTCGTCCAGTCGGGGCAGGGCGACGCCGCCCCCCAGCTTGTCGATCGAGGTGCAGAGCGGGCCGGAAATGTCCTGCCTTTCCTGGGGCCGGCTGCCGCCCTCGTCGCCGCCGACGCGGTGCATGACGTAGTTGCGCCGCAAGACCATGCCGAAATTGCCCGAGGCCGCCAGGTTGGCGTTCAGCCCGCCGTCGCAGATGGCGATGCGGCTGCCGCGCGACTGCTTGACCGAGACGACGCGGGTCACGAACCAGCCCGCCGGCCCGACCAGGTAGCGGCCAAGCTCCAGCACCAGCCGGGTCGCGGGAAAGCGCGCGGCAAAGGCGTCCAGTTCTGGCCCGATCTCGGCGGCAATGGCGGCAAGGTCCAGCGCGTTGTCGCCGGGGTGATAGGGGATGCCCAGCCCGGCGCCGAAGATCAGCCTTTCCGGGCGCAGGTCCAGCGCGGCGCAGGTGTCGGAAAACACCTGCATGAAGATGCGCCAGTTTTCGCAGATCGCGTCGGGCTTCAGGCATTGCGTGCCGGAATAGATGTGCAGCCCGATGATCTTCAGCTTGGGCAGGGCGGCGATCTGCGGCAGGATCTGGGCCGCATCCTCGACATCGACGCCGAAGGGGCTGGGCCGGCCGGCCATCTGGTCGCCAAAGCCCTTGGGCACGCGCGCGGGCGCCAGGCGGACCAGCACCGGCTGCCGGCGGCCCAGTTCGGCGGCGATAGCATCGGCCAGCCGCGCCTCGCGCAGGCTTTCCAGCACCAACTC
>Ga0164243_10008227_pt1 | contig 15446 bp, 18 predicted proteins | sample OricompcompostOP_FD_108781 | JGI IMG/M metagenome (GOLD analysis project Ga0164243, IMG submission 108781) | Organic Plus compost microbial communities from Emeryville, California, USA - Original compost - Organic plus compost (OP) | ecosystem: Engineered > Solid waste > Mixed feedstock >... | reverse complement strand
TTCCTTCTGACGCGCGGCGAATTCCAGCGCCTTTCCGCCGCCGGCACTGTGACCAATGATGACGACGGGCTCTTCGTCATCGGCACGCATCATGAAATGGGTGTCCATGATCACGCGCCAGCCCTGGCGGCGGAGGTCATTCGCAAGGGGCGCCAGTGGTGTCATGGAGTTCGGCTGATACATCGCAAGGCCATTCAGCAACACGGCCGTCGGCTTCACCTGCGCGGCGGCCGGCGTTGTGATGAGAACGGCAAGAAGCGCGAATGCAATTCGTGTCATGGCGGGCCGGGTGATTTATCATCGATCCTGCAATGGACAAAGGCACTCCTGCCATTCCGGAATCGTCTGTCATCTCAAGGATAATTTCTGACGCCTGTCGGCTCCAAGAGCGGCCTCATTTTGCCGTAATCGCCCGTCGCATTTCATAAAATGAAGAGGTCGAATCGGGATTTTTATGCCCACTCTTCAGATGAGTTCTGGTGAGGCTTGCAGGTGCACGCGAAGACGGCTGCGTGTCAGCTGTGCAAAAGAACCGTGGCTGATTGTAAATTCATCCGGCGCAATAGCGATGATGGCGAATGAGCCGTCGCCTTGAAATCCGGCATCATTTGCGATTGTGTCCGCCGGTCCCCCTCGGGCACGTGGTGCCGATCAAGTAAACGCAGGAGGGGCAGGAAACGGCGAGGAGGCCATTTGTGCTGAAATTCGGAGTCTTCGATCATCTCGATGCTGATGGATTGCCGCTGGGCGAGATGCTGGAAAAGCGCCTCAAGCTTGTCGAGCTGATGGATCGTGACGGGTTCTATGGCTTCCACATGGCCGAGCACCACTCGACGCCGCTGGGTTGGGTGCCTTCGCCAAGCGTCTTTGTGTCGGCTGCCTTCCAGCGTACGAAGCGTCTGCGCGTCGGACCTTTGGTTTATGTTCTGCCGATGTATCATCCGCTTCGCGTGTTCGAGGAAGTCTGCATGCTCGATCACATGAGCGGCGGCCGCATGATGTTTGGCGTCGGGCGCGGTGCCGCGATGGTTGAGCATCAGCGTTATGGCGTCGATCCTGCGCATGCGCCGGCGATGTATCACGAAGCTTTCGCCGTAATCATGAAGGCCTGCGAAAGCGACGTGCTGAATTTCGATGGCAAGTATTACAGCTTCAAGGATTATATCGTTCAGTCGAAGCCGGTGCAGTTGCCGCATCCGCCAATCTGGTATGGTGCGCCGAATGCCGATGCGATCGGCTGGGCGGCGCCGAATGCGGTGAATGTCGTGTCGCTTGGGCCGGCTGCGCGAGCACGCGCCATCACCGATCGCTATCGCAAGGATTGGGCGGAGCTTGGCCGCAAGGCGTCGGATATTCCGATGATGGGGATCACGCGGCATATCGTCGTTGCGCCGACAGACAAGGAGGCCAAGCAGATGGCACGTCGCGCTTATGCGATCTGGCGCGAGGCTATCGAGATGCTGTGGAAGCGTTCCGGTGTGCCGTTTGTGCTGACGCCGGTTTATCCGACGACCTATGACGAGCTCGAAGCGATGGGTCATGGCATTGCCGGAACGCCTTCGACGGTCCGCGACTACGTTGCGCGGTTGCAGGATGAGAGCGGCGTCAATTACGTGCTGGCGCAGATGATGTTCGGCGACCTGTCCTATGAAGAGGCGTCGACGTCGGTGCAGTTGTTTGCACGTGAGGTCATGCCGGCTTTCGCCGGCAAGGTCGTAGCGTAATTTCAGCATCGTTCATCCGGCTGCGTTATTGATGTAGCCGGATGTGCAAGAGGCGGTGGGCAGCACAGTTGCCCACCACATCCGTGTTGGTTGCCGCGACACTGCCTTGCATCAACCTGCTTGACGCGGCGCTTTGATTGGGGCCTGTTCCGGCTCTCTCTGCATCAATTCTCGCATAGTGTGGTCTGATGGCATTTCATAACGTCGTGCATCTCAAGGATGCGCTGAAATCCGGCAAATTCGTTCTCACGGCCGAAATCACCCCGCCCGTGTCCTGCGACGCCAAGGACCTTCTTGAGAAGGCGCTGCCGCTGCGCGGTCTTGCGGATGCGGTGAACGTCACCGATGGCGCCGGCGCGCGTGCCCATATGGACTCGGTTACGGCCGCGACGATCCTTCTGCAGAATGGGATCGAGCCCATCCTTCAGCTCACCTGTCGCGATCGCAATCGCCTCGGCTTGCAGGCGGCATTGATGGGGGCTGCCGCCATGGGTGTGCGCAACCTCCTGGCGCTGCGCGGCGACGATCCGAAATTCGGCGATCAGCCGGATGCCAAGCCGGTATTCGATCTCGATGCGCGCGGTCTGCTGCTCACCGCGGCGCGGATGCGCGATGCGCAGGAATTGCCGTCCGGCAAGAAGATCGGCGGCAAGCCGGATTTCTTCCTTGGTGCGGCGGATGCTCCTGTCGATCCGGCGCCGGGCTGGAAACCGGCATCGCTGAAGGGCAAGGTCGAGGGCGGTGCGCGCTTCGCCCAGACGCAGTTCTGCATGGATGCCGGTGTGCTGCGCCGCTACACAGCGCGGCTGAAGGAGGAGGGCATTCTGCCCGATCTTTCCATGATCATCGGCGTGGTGCCGTTCCGTTCCGGCAAATCGGCGCGCTGGATCAAGGAAAAGCTGTTCGGCTCGATCGTGCCGGATGCGATGATCGAACGCATGGATGCGGCCGCAGATCCCATCGCCGAAGGCGAGGCGATCCTCGTCGATTATCTCCTCGAGATCTCCGAAATACCCGGTGTCGCCGGTGCGCATATCATGGCACCGAACAACGACGACGTCGTTCCGGAGGTCATTGCGGAATTCCGCAAGCGCAAAGGCTCGTAACCGGGATGCGATGACGGTGTTGCGGCGGCGCGACGGTCACACGACGGGCGGGCGCGCCGCATTCCGTCATCGGCATCAAGCGTTGGTGCGGTGTTCAACCAACGCCGCAATGGCGGTGCGGATCAGATAGCCTGAAGCCGCCGCTCGGGATGGAATTTCCACAACGCAAGCAAGCCCAGCACGACGAAGAGCGCCAGTACCGCGGTCTGCGTGATGACAAAAGGCGGCTCGGCCTGCTTCGGCGCAAGATGTTGAAGGAATGTCACCTTCTGGAAGCTCTGCACGATGAAGACGAAGAAGTTGAGATACAGTGCAGCGAGTGCGGTCGCGACATAGACAAAGCGCCACCTCCCGGCGAGGCGATAGACGTAAAGCGCCAGCAGCGCGACGAGAAGAACGGCAAGCGACAAGATGCCGACAGCGAGCGCGGGCGTGAAACGGTGATCGGAAAGAAAAAGCCCGTCGCGCTGGTCAGGATCGTGGTGAGAAGGAAAATCGCCGTCCAGGTAGGCAACTTGTGAGACGCATACATGCCCCCCATCACGACGAAGCCGGTAAAAATGCCGATCATGCTGATGACCACATGCAGCAGCAAAAACGCCTCGGGCGACAATCCGAGAATCACGGCAATCTCCCGATAAAAATCTAAAACGCAAATCTTCATCGCCGGAAAACCGGCGTCAAGGCGACCAAAACGCTTTGCACGACAGAAAGATAAAGCCTTCTCCGTTCTACCGTGTGTTGAGAACGGACATTCATGTCGAGGCCGGGATTCCCAGCCATGCATCACGCTCTTCTAGTGCCTAGTGGCGGAAGAAGGACGCGGCAGCCGAACGCATGGGAACGAAGATGCAGCGCGTATTTGCGCCCTGATGTTTGACCCAGTGCTTGTCAACGTTGTCGTAATCGCAAGCGCAACGATAGAACTTGCCGTCTGGCGAATAGGCCGTGCGCTTGCGGACCTGACCGGTGGAGCGGACCTCCCACTCGTCGTCTGGCAAGGGACGCAATTCACGTTCGCTGATTTCCCAGCAGCAATCATTGGTGACGCAACAGGTCGCGGGAATCCAGGACAACAGCCAGGGATTGGAATGATACTCGCCGGCTAACGCGACGCCTGCAATGGTCAAGCCGGCAAGTGCTGCAAGCCCCAGAGCCCGAGCGAGACGAGACCGCCGCTTGGGACTGATTATCTGAGCAGGCGCTTCAGCTTTGGACACCGGAAAAGATTGCTCCGGCGACTCATGACAGTTGGTCAGCGGATGTGACATGGCTTTTCTTCTTTGCAGGAGTGACCCGGCAACACGATCGACAAGCAAACCCCGAGCCAAAGCATCTCGACATGCCGCTTTTGGTGTCTTGATACCTCGGCGCGGTTTTTGACTTTGGTCGGAACTAAGCAAGTGCCACGCTGGTTCCCCCGGCCGGGAGACGCAGCCATGTGCCATGGAAAAAATGAGGTTAAACCGGCGATCGCCCGAATCTGGCGCGGACGCGTGCCGGCGCGCGGGCCGGACCGGCGAATACGCGAAATATCTTTACGAGGAGGGGATCAGGCCATTGGAGGAAAAAGCGCTTGGCGTCCAACTCTTTCGGGACGATCGCACGGAAGACAGTGAATTCGTCACGATCTCCTACTGGGAAAGCATTGAGGCGATGTCGCGCTTTGCCGGCGAAGATCCAACGCGAATCCATCATCTGCCCCGCGATCCGGAATTCCTGATCACGCTTCCGAAGAGCGTACAAATTCTCGAGATCACCGCATCCAGCGGATGGACCGGCTGGGGCTAGGGGGGCTTTGGCTGGTTTAATATTTGGCTCCTTACGCCCATTGCGTGCAGCGCGCCTCTGAGTCAGACTGACGGTATTGTTTGGGGGCGTGGAGTGCGTCAGTACTTTGTGACGAGTTTGTCATTCTGCTGGCTTTTGGCTTTGGTCGCCTGCGGCGATCCAACGCTTACGCGCTACAAGTCCGGCGCGTGGGATATCGAAGGCAAGGTCGATCGCGTTTCGGACAAGCCTAATTATCGGGCCGGCACACGGACCCGCTCTCGGAGTTACGGAGCGGAGCCTCTGCAACTCGAATTGGCAGACCTGCAATTGCTGTGTTTCGACAATGCACCGGTAGTCTATTTCAAGTTCCTGACCCATGTCGGCTCAAATCGCAATTCGCGCTTGTCCTATCGCTTCGATCAAAATCCCGGACATGACGTAAAGGTGCGTATCCTGCGAGATGACAAAACGATCGTCATCGAAAACCAGGACGACGTCATGCGGTTTGTCGACGAGATGCGCAACGCGCATACTCTCATCGTGCAGGTTTTCTCCCTGACCGAATTTCTGAGCACGGCAGACTTCAAGGTCGAAGGTGCGCAACAGGCGATCGATGCCGTCTATGCTGGTTGTCCGCCGCGGCTCTCGCCAAGACGAGGCGTCAGTTAGCTGCCATAAAAAATCGCCGCGCTGGCAGCGTCGCTCCTCGGGCGGGCCCGTTATATGCAGCGTGATGCATTGCCTCCATGCTGTTTTGTCCTAAATTGAAACAAGGTTCGCGTCTGTTCGCGGAGAACGAATCGCAGACGCTTTTTGCGTCGTGATCCGAATCTTAAGAGAGTGTTGCTTGAGAGAAGATGGAAGCAAGAAGTGAGCATGCTGGCTGGCAAGCACCATAACAGTCGGAGTAATAGCAACAGGACGAATGCGGGTTCTCGCTTTGCCGGCTGGTGGTCTTCCATGCGCGGCCGTTCGCTGGAGGAACTCGTTCCTTATGCGAGTCTTGCGATCATCGCTGCCTTGTTGTTCGGCTTCGGCAAGCTGGCAGGGGAGGTGCTTGACGGCGATACACGTTCGTTCGACGAAGTCGTGTTGCGTTCCTTGCGCAATCCTGCGGATCTCGCCGATCCGATCGGCCCAGCCTGGCTTGAGAACGTTGTCCGCGACATCACCAGCCTTGGCAGCTTTTCCGTGCTCACCATCGTGACGCTCAGCGTCGTCATTTATCTTCTGATCGATGGCAAGCGTGCGGCCGCGGCCTTCGTCTTCTTTGCCATCGCCGGCGGCGGCATTCTTAGCGAATTGCTGAAGCATGTCTTCGCGCGGCCGCGGCCCGAACTGGTCGCGCATCTCGTCGACGTCAAGACCATGAGCTTTCCCAGTGGGCACGCGATGCTGTCGGCAGTGACATTTCTTACGCTTGGCGCATTGCTGACGCGCATTCAAAGCCGTCGGCGGCTGAAAGCCTATCTATTATCGCTGGCGATCTTCCTCACGATTCTTGTCGGTCTCAGTCGCCTCTATCTCGGCGTGCATTGGCCGACCGACGTGCTGGCCGGCTGGTGCGCCGGTGCGGCTTGGGCGATGGGCTGTTGGCTGCTCGCGACCTGGCTGCAAAGCCGCGGTCGGATCGAAAAGCCAAGTGCGAATGGCAAATGATGCATCGCCGCAATTACGGTTAAGCAATTATCAAACCCGTCCTCGTAAATTCGCTGGAGAACTCCCTTGAAATGATGCCTGTGTGACGGCGACACGTGGCGGGGTTTGTGTGATGTTGCGTTCGAGTATCGTCAGCCTGTCCGATGGTGAGAACCATCGTGACTGCAGAGGTTGTGGCACCAGCATCCCGCTGTCTGAACCGATCCTGGTGAAATTCCAGCGATGCTATTATTGCGGACAGCGTCATCCCTTCGGAAATGTCTGGTTCAACAGAACAGCGCCCGTTGCTGTTATTGCCGCGATCGGCCTGATCGCTTTGTGGTGGGTGCAACACACATCGTGACGGTTTTCACGATGTGATATTCCGGCTGGATCAACTTCAGCGCGACTTCTCGCGCATTCATGTTAGCCTCTCCGAAAAATAAACCCCGGGGAGTGAAACAACATGAAGCGACTTCTGATCGCTGCGCTTGGTGTGGCGTTGTCTGCATCTGCAATTCAAGCGCAGGATTATCCATCACGTCCTATCACGCTTGTCGTGCCGCTTGGTGTGGGCGGATCGACCGATGTGATCGCACGCATCATGGCCGATGGTTTGCGCAATACGCTCGGTGCAACGGTCGTTGTCGAGAATGTCACGGGCGCGGGCGGCACGATCGGCGTCGGCCGTGTCGCGCGCTCGGCACCGGATGGCTACACCATTGGCATTGGACAATGGGGCACGAATGTCGCCAGCGGTGCGATCTATCCACTGACCTTCGATCTCGTGAACGATCTCGAGCCGGTCGGCCTCATCTCGACGCAGCCGTTTCTCATCGTCGCGCGCAAAACCATGCCGGCGGAGAACCTGAATGATCTCGTCGCCTGGCTGAGGAGCAATCAGGACAAGGCCTCGCAAGGGAATTCCGGTGTCGGCACGCCAAGCCATGTCGGCGGCTTGATGTTCCAGAATGCCATCGGTGCGAAATACACCATGGTGCCGTATCGCGGTGCGGGTCAATCAATCCAGGATCTGGTGGCGGGCCAGATCGATGTAATGCTCGACACGCCGGCTGTGTCGCTGCCGCAGATCCAATCCGGCAACATCAAGGCCTATGCCGTCACCGACAGGTCGCGGGTGAAGATCCTGCCGGACATCCCGACGACCGACGAGGCTGGATTGCCGGGCTTCTACTTCACATTCTGGCACGGATTCTGGGTGCCGAAGGGCACACCGAAAGAGATTGTCACAAAGCTCAATGATGCCCTCGTAAAGACGCTCGCCGATCCGGAAATCCGCAACCGGCTTGGCAAGATTGCACAGGAGATTTTCCCGCCGGAGCAGCAGACACCGGAGGCGCTGGCGGCTTATCACAAAGCGGAAATTGACAAATGGTGGCCGATCATCAAGGAAGCGGGGATTAAGCCGCAATGAGCGCCCAAATCCCTTGCGTGAGTGAGGTCACCCGATGTTTTCAAGGCTCGCCATATTCGCCGCCATCTTGGTGGCCGGATCAGCTGTTGCGGGCTGTGTGACACAGCCGGACGGCGCACCGTCTGCGCTTGGCTATCGCGACCTCGCACCGGACGAGAAGAAGGTGATTGCTGACGCTGTTGGCCGGGTGATCAAAGACCCGGCTTCGGCCAAATTCCATTGGGCCAAGTTTCCCGGCAATGCAGTTTCAGGCGATGTGAATTACTGCGCCTGGGTGAACGCCAAAAGCGATCTGCCGGGCTACAGCGGCAACCAACTCTACATCGCGGTCGTCGGCGCCGAGAATGGCAAGGTTAAAAATGCCGTCGTCGGCGCCATTCATGGTGGCAGCGATGCTCATGTCGTGCGCTCGCTTTGCAAACGATATGGGCTTAATCCCGACGATGCTGTTTAGTCGAACTGTGCTCGGGTCGATTGCGTGCCTGTCACCAAACTGACACCCAGAGATGGTGAGTGCCTTGTTGTAAAGGCTGCCTCATTCGTGTGATTGAGTGCCGAGATGGTCTTTCATTCTTTCTGTCGACGGCTGTCATGCACGATATGATGTCGTGTCGCTGTTAAAGATTCGGCGAGACGAAGAACCATGGCAAAAAAGAAGAAAAAAACAGATCGTGATCCGATTCTCGCGGCCGGCGGCATTGTCACGCGCGGTCGCAGGAAGCCGGTCTTTGCTGTTGTGCGATTGCGTCGCCAGAAAAGCTGGGTGTTGCCGAAAGGCAAGCTCAACAAGGATGAGACCGCGATCGCCGCAGCCAAGCGCGAGGTGATCGAAGAGACCGGCCATGATGTCGAGCTTCAGGAATATCTCGGCTCGCTCGCCTATGTCACATCGGGCCGGCCCAAGATCGTCAAGTTCTGGCGTATGGAGGCGAGCCGCAAGCCGATCGCCAAGCTGATGAAAGATGTCAGCGCCGTCCGCTGGTTGCCGCTCGATCAGGCGATCAAGAAGCTGACGCACGAACGCGAGCGCGAGTTTCTGACCAAGGTCGGCCCACAAACGCGCGAGCGGCTTGAAAAGGCGAAGGGCGACCGCAAGAAGCAGAAGATCGAGCGTGAGGCTCCCGCGAAGCCTGTGGACAAAGCGGTCAATGGGGGGCGCGCCCCGCGACGCCATTCGCGCGCACCCGATGAAGGCCTGCGGGTTAAGGCCGGATATTCCAGTCCGAAGCAATTCGTTCAGGCGCTATGGCGCTGGCTTGGCCGGTGAGGCACATTTCGTTGAGAAGCGTCGAAATGACCACGCTTCGTTCATGAGAAGTTCAACAACGGCGGTCACAGTTTGCGCGGACGATGATCGTCACCGCGATTTTGCGGAGGTGGACAGATGAAGACATCCATGATGGCCGCAGCGCTGGTGGCCGTGCTTGGCGCAGCCGCAATCACTGCGCCGACTGAGGCGGAAGCCCGGCGCGGTGGCCCCTTTGCCGCCGGCGTCATTGGCGGGCTTTCGGCTGGTGCAATTATCGCCAGCGCCGGCTATCCCTATTACGGCGCCTATCCGTCTTACGGCTATGGCTATTACCCAACTTATCCCGTGTACCCTGCGAAGGCGGGACCGGCTTATTACGGCCCGCCCCCCGGTTGCGTGATCAGCCGCCAGCGCGTGTTTGATGGTTATGCCTGGCATTGGCAGAAGCTTCGCGTCTGCCATTAAAAGCCCCTTGGAAAACAGCTGTGTTACACGCTGCGGCGTGGACATGGTAATGACACATCAAATTTGCGACAAAATAACGTGAAACCGTGTTTCGGGTAAGGTTTTAAAGTTAGGCTGCAACCACGGGCTGCGAACCCCTCGGTTCCCCAGCCGCATCCCCAGAGGAGAATTTTCATGAGGAAATGGATTATCGCGCTCGTCGCCGCTGTGACGATCGCGGGATCGATGGTGGCTGCCCCCAGCGAGGCCGATGCTCGCAGCCGTGGCGGCGCCGTCGCTGCCGGCGTGCTGGGCGGCCTGGCCGCCGGTGCGATCATTGGCGCTGCAACCGCTCCGTATTACTACGCTCCGCCGCCACCCCCGCCGGCTTACTACGCTCCGGCTCCGGCCTATTACGCCCCTCCGCCCTGCCGTTGGGTGAAGCAGCGCTACTGGGACGGCTATTACTGGCAGGTGCGCCGCGTCCAGGTGTGTGGCTGATCTGATGCTTCAGTGAGTTTTCAGGAAGCCCGGCGGCGCGAAAGCCCGCCGGGTTTTTCTTTGGGAAATGGCTATCGCGCCGCCTGCATGCGTTCCGCCAAGGCCCGGGAGGGCCAGCAATCCAGCGGCAAGCCGGCCGATTTCTGCCAGGCGCCGAGCGCCGCACGGGTCTTCATCCCGGCTTTGCCGTCAATCTTATCGCTGTAGAAGCCGGCCTTGGTCAGGTGGCGCTGGATGGCTTCGATGTCGTCGGACCGGGCCTGAACGATCTTGCCCCATGGCGTGGCGAAATTTTTCCCGCCGGCGATGCGATCGGCGAGATTGCCGACGAACAGCGCGTAGAGGTCGGCAAAGTTGTAGCCCTTGAAGACGTAGAAGTTCTTCAGAGTCAGGAAGGCGGGGCCGTTGAGTCCGGCCGGCAGAAACAGGGAGGCATCCTCGGCCAGTTCCTCGCGCGTCGGCTTGTACGTCAGCGGCACGTAGCCCCGCTTGATCCACTCGGCGACGGTCATCTTCGTATCCGGCTCGGCGATCGAGCAATCGACATTCGCGGGCAGCTTCACCTCGAAGCCCCAGCGCTTGCCGCGATCCCAGCCCTTGGCGAGCAACTGGCTCGCCGCCGAGCCCAGCGAGTCCGGCACCGAATTCCAGATGTCGCGATGGCCGTCGCCGTCCTGATCGACTGCATATTTGAGGAAGTCGGTCGGCAGGAATTGCGTGTGTCCCATCGCGCCGGCCCACGAGGCTTTCATCTCCCTGGGAGCGACGTGCTCCTCCTCGAGGATTTTCATCGCCAGCAGCAGCTCACGCCGGAACATTTCCTTGCGGCGGCCCATGTAAGCCTGGGCGGCAAGCACCTCGATCGTGCTGTAAGGCAGCTTGACGTTGCCGTAATTCGTCTCGCGGCCCCAGATCGCCAGTACGACGGACGGCGGCACGCCGAAGCGCTTTTCGATCGCCGCCAGCGTCGCCTTGTGTTCGGCGGCGAGCTTTCGTCCCTGCGCGGTCAGCCGGGTGAGTGATGTCTCCGACAGATATTGCTCCGGCGTGCGCTCGAATTCGGCCTGTCCGCGCGGCGCTTCCTTGGGTTTGCCGGGAATGACCAGATCCGGCAGCGACAGATTGAGCTTCAGCCCGCGCGTCGCATCGTCGAAGGTGCGGCGGGAGACGCCCATCGCTTGTGCCTCCGGCCACAGGGATTGCAGGAATTTCTGGAAATCGGCATCGCTCTGAGCCCGTGCGGGCTGGCCCGTCGCAGCAATCATCAGCAACATCAGTCCAAGGCGGACAGCAAAGCGGAACATCGCGGACTCAGTGTGAAGGTTTAAGATCATGGAGCCTGCCACAGCCATTGCGGCGGGACCTTGGCAACAATGTCTTCGCCACTATGAATCGTGCCGGCGCGTTCGACGCTGGCGACGACACCTCGCAGACCCTTGGCCTTCTTGGCGAAGTCGAGTTCGAGCCCGCCGGGCGGCGCATCAGGCGTGACGTGTTGCGCGATCACCTTGCCGGCGATGCGGCACGGCGCGTTCTGTGCTTCGACAACCAGCGTTGCATCCTTGAATGTGAGGCGTGTCCCGTTGGGCAGGAACGAGAAGTTCGGAATGCCGCTGATGACGATATTTGCGCCGATCCATTCCGGTGCGACGCTGGCTATGTCCATCACGGCTGCGATCGCCTGCAAATCCTCTACCGAAACCACAGTGATCTGGCGGCCCGAGCGCATCTCCATGCCGCGCCTGTACCAGGGCTCGCGCGGTCCGGCCTTGCGCGTGAAGCCATAATGCCGTGTGCCGGGAATACCGGCGAGATCGAGCGTCAACGATTTCACCGGCCGCGTTTGCGGATGCTGATCGGTCTCGATCAACAGCGCGACGCAATGACCATTGACGTGGCGACCGGGTGCGATCTGCGAGACGGATGGCTTGGCCGCGACTGAGGTCATCACCGGTCCTTTCCATGCGTTGCGCGCTAGCGCGTCACCACCATAAACAGCCGCGGAAATCGCAACAGCACCTTGCCGTCCTGCTGCAGCGGATAAGCGGCGGCGATGCGCGCGGTATAGGCATCGATGAAGGCCGGACGTTGCTCGATCGGCAGCGGATCGACGAAGGGGCGCAGCCCCGTGCCCTTGACCAGTTCGACGATCGCTTCCGGACCGTCCATCACATGCTGATAGATGCAATGCCACAGATCGATGCGCGTGCAGTCTGCGCGAAGGCGATCGTAATAATCGTGCACCGACGGCAGGCTCACGCGGTTGCGCGGATGGGCCGGCAGCAGCTTCGACCACGGCTCTTCCTTGGCGAGTTCGCGCATCCAGACATGGTTCGGCTCGTCCCAATTGTCCGGGACTTGCATGGCCAGCACCGCACCGGGCTTCAGCGCTTTCAGCAGCCGCTGAAGAACGGCGACATGATCCGGCAGCCACTGGAACGTCGCGTTGGAAAAGAGGAGGTCGGTGTCGTCCGGTGCCGACCATTCATTGAGATCGGCCTGCACGAACGAACAATGCGGCAGCCGCTCGCGCGCCTGCCGCAGCATATCCGGCGATGAATCGACGCCGGTGATCGACGCATCCGGAAAACGTTCCGCCAGCAATTGCGTCGAATTGCCGGGGCCGCAGCCGAGATCGAAAATCGTCCGCGCTTGTTTGAGTGGAACCTGCGCCAGCAGATCGCGCGCGGGGCGCGATCGCTCATCCTCGAATTTGAGATATTGCTGCGCGTTCCAGTCTGCCATGCGATCGAATTAAACTTCCGCCAATTCAAGGCGATTTTCAATTCGTTCCACACGACCGTCCAGCCTGTCCATGCGATTGGACAGGCCGGCATACTGGCTTTCGAGAATGCCAAGGCGGCCTTTCACCTCATGCATATCCTCGCGTATGGAATCCACCGCGTCCCGGATATGGCGGAGATGTTCGGGAACAAGATTTTCAATCTCGGTCACGCATAACCTCCAAACGGCCTTATCCGGACTTCTTTACCATAAGCCCGTCAACGCGTGAATTTCTTGTACTTGATCCGGTGCGGGATCGTTGAGTCCGTACCGAGCCGGCGCATCTTGTCCGCTTCGTAATCCTGGAAGTTGCCTTCGAACCATTCGACATGGCTGTCGCCTTCAAAGGCCAGCATGTGGGTCGCGATGCGGTCGAGGAACCAGCGATCGTGGCTGATGATGACGGCGCAGCCGGCAAAATCCTCCAGCGCCTCTTCCAGCGCGCGCAGCGTATCGACGTCGAGATCGTTGGTCGGTTCGTCGAGCAGCAGCACGTTGGCGCCGGACTTCAGCATCTTGGCAAGATGCACGCGGTTGCGTTCACCGCCGGAGAGCTGGCCGACTTTCTTCTGCTGATCGGCGCCCTTGAAGTTGAAAGCCGAGCAATAGGCTCTGGAATTCACTTCTCTCTTGCCGAGCAGGATCTGGTCCACGCCGCCGGAGATCTCCTCCCACACCGTCTTGTTGCCATCGAGCGCATCGCGCGACTGATCGACGTAACCGAGATGCACCGACTCGCCGATCTTGATCTCGCCTGCATCCGGCTTTTCCTGGCCGGTGATCATCTTGAACAATGTCGTTTTGCCGGCGCCGTTCGGTCCGATCACGCCGACAATGCCGCCGGGCGGCAGCTTGAAGGTGAGATCGTCGATCAGCATCTTCTCGCCGAAGCCCTTCTTCAGGCCTTCGAAATCGATGACATTGTTGCCAAGGCGTTCGGCCACGGGAATGATGATCTGCGCGGTCTGGGTCTGCTTCTCGCCGGCCTTCTTGAGCAGGTCCTCATAGCGTTGATAACGCGCCTTGGACTTGGCCTGACGGGCCTTGGGCGAGGAGGCAATCCACTCCTGTTCGGCAGCGAGCGTGCGCTGGCGTGCTTCTTCCTCGCGGCCTTCCTGCTCGAGCCGCTTCTGCTTTTGCACCAGCCATGACGAATAATTGCCCTGATAGGGGATGCCGCGGCCGCGATCGAGCTCGAGAATCCAGCCGGTCACGTTGTCGAGGAAGTAGCGATCGTGGGTGACGATCAGGATCGCGCCGGGATAATTGCGCAGATGGCCTTCCAGCCAGGCGACGCTCTCGGCATCGAGATGGTTGGTCGGTTCGTCGAGCAGCAACAATTCGGGTTGGTCGAGCAAAAGCTTGCAGAGCGCAACGCGGCGGCGCTCGCCGCCCGAGAGCGAGGCCACATCGGCATCGTCGGGCGGGCAGCGCAGCGCATCCATTGCCTGATCAACTTTGGAGTCGAGATCCCACAGGCCCTGCGCCTCGATCTCGTCCTGCAGCTTGGTCATCTCGTCCGCGGTCTCGTCCGAGTAATTCATGGCGAGTTCGTTGTAGCGGTCGAGGATCGCCTTCTGCTTGGCGACGCCTTCCATCACATTTTCGCGGACGTTCTTGTCGGGATCGAGCTGCGGCTCCTGTGGCAGGTAGCCAACGCGGGCGCCGTCGGCGACCCAAGCCTCGCCGTTATAATCGGTGTCGAGTCCGGCCATAATGCGCAGCAGCGTCGATTTACCCGCGCCGTTGACGCCGAGCACGCCGATCTTCGCGTCCGGATAGAATTGCAGGTGAATGTTATCCAGCACCTTGCGGTTGCCGGGATAGACCTTGGTCAGCCCCTGCATGAAATAGACGAATTGGCGGCCGTTCATTTCGGTGAAAACCTTCTGGGCGGATGCGTTCTGCGCGGAATCGCGCCGGACTTTGCGATGTTTTCGGAGATGCGGCGCTTAAGTAACGGTGCGGCCGGGAAAGGGCAAGGCGGGGCGCCTCCGCGCAGGGGAGGGAGCCGGGGATGGCAGGCGAAAACCGGCCCGGCAACACCCTTCGGGCCCGGGCCGGGCGGGCGATCAGGCGGCGCGCTGCGGCGCCTCCAGCGGGGGTGTGCCGTCCTGCATGATGCCGCGGAGCATGCCCCGCAACTCGTCATTGTCGGTATGGCCGTGAACCGCGACCGCGTGCTGCACGGCGGCCTCCAGCAACTCGCCTTCGCTGTCGGCACTGAGCGCGAGTGTGCAATTCATTTCGCTCGGGAAGGCGCGGCAATCGATAAATTTCCGTTGCATCAGTTCCTCCTGTGACGGTTGAACGATCAGCGTCGGATCTCCGGGCTGCCCCGGCGGGACATTTTACAACTGCGCGATAGCGTTGAACAGGTGCTGCTCCAGCCCCGCATGGAGCCAACGGGTCGCGCCAGGGGCGCCGATGATAATCTCCATGGAATGCGAGACGATTGCGCAGAAGTCCCCGGATTTTGTTTCGCTTCATCCGGGCTGCATCCTTTCAGGCAAAGCTCCGCCGCCCCTGTTGTTTGCGGCGCGGGGTACGCCGTAGCTTTAAGCAAGGTGAGGGGAATGATGCGCCGAAAGACGCAGGGCATTCCTGATACGCTGCGCCTCATTGCTGAAGCACAGCCGCCTCACGGCGCATCATGAGCGACGGTTTTTCGCTCCGGAGCCGTTCTTCCGGGCCTGGACAGGATGCGCCGCGCACACCCCGATCCGGCAGGCTTTGGCCCGCCTTCATCCAGACCGCGTCCAGCAGGTCTACCTGCAGACCCTCGTATTAGG
>Ga0164243_10008226_pt1 | contig 15447 bp, 9 predicted proteins | sample OricompcompostOP_FD_108781 | JGI IMG/M metagenome (GOLD analysis project Ga0164243, IMG submission 108781) | Organic Plus compost microbial communities from Emeryville, California, USA - Original compost - Organic plus compost (OP) | ecosystem: Engineered > Solid waste > Mixed feedstock >... | reverse complement strand
TTGATAGCCGGGAGGTTGGTGCTGATCACTTCCAGCAGCAGCCGCCTGACGCCCTGTTGCTGGTAAACAGGGATAAAATGACCGTACATCTGCTGTACCAGCCGCTGGCCCCTGAAGGCAGGTATTACGCCTGTTCCACCGTTGTACAATACTTTGGGATGCTTGTCGTCGTCCGGCCCCTGCAGGATAAACCCACCCAACTCTCCATTAAAGAAAGCGCCAATGGAGAAAGCGCGCCGGAGATTTTCTCCTTCCATTTTTTGCTGGAGGATAGCGGGAGTTAAATGGAACGGAACCAGGTAGTCGCTGAATGCCAGGTTGAATGTATCGCATAACTGGACTGTATCGATGCCTTGCAGTGTTTTAAATTCCGGTTGCATATAGAAAATAAAAAGGTACGTAACCAATTTAATAAACATTGGCAACATACCTTTTACTTATGTTATGAACGGAAACTTTACAGATCAATGCTTACGTTGATCCATTCAGCATCGAATTTGTCTGTATATTTTTTATAGAAATTGATAGCCGGAGTATTCCATTCCAGCACCTGCCATACAATACCGCTGAACTGTTTTTCTTTGGCTTCCTCTATCAGCCGGTCCAGCAATAGTTTGCCGATCCCTTTGCCACGGAAGCTCTCCGTTACAATAATATCTTCCAGGTACATGCGGGAGCCTTTCCAGGTAGAGTAGCGGATATAATAAAGGGCGAAACCCTGGATCACTTCTTTCCCATTCTCTTGTGTGGTGGCTACAAAGGCTTTCCAGACGGGGTTGGGACCGAACCCCGCTTCTTCAAAATGGGCAAGGCTGACTGTTACCTGCTCAGGGGCTTTTTCGTATAAGGCCAGTTCTCTGACCAGTTCCATCAATCGCGCACAATCTTCCCGTTGCGCCACTCTTATTTTGATCTCTTCCATAGCTGAATATTTTTATTTCCGTAAGCCTGCGGGTTGCTCCGGGATGGGCGGATTTGAAACGCATAAGCAGGCCCGGGAACGCGGACAAATGTATATAAACTGTTCTTTAGCTCCTAACGCAAGTTTGAAGAATGTGGCGATCTGCGCGTCAAAAAAAATCGCATTATTGAAAATATCATAAGGAGGAATGGCAAACAATATTGTAATTTGTATGCTATTCTAAGCGACTCAATATGAAAAATATCCTTGTTCCATATATTTCATATAACCATTGGGCCAACCAGCAGCTGGTAAAAAGTTTGCTGAAGCTGAAACCGGAGCAGGCAGAGGCTTCCTGGGGCGGAGTGCAGCCTTCGGTTTTTGAGCTGGTGGCACAGTTATGGGCGTTCGAGCATGGGTGGTATGAGCGCTTGCAGTTAGTGGAAAAAGTAAGCGATCCGGCCAGGGATTTTAAAGGAACTTTTGAAGAGTTATGCAGCCATTGCCTGGAGCAATCGGCCTTGCTGGAACAGTGGGTGATAAAGGCAACACCTGTAAGACTGGAACATACGGTAGCTTATACCTTAAAAAAGAATGAGCATTATAAAACCGCTGTATACGATGTGATCATCGAAGTGGTAAATGGCAGTACGCTGATCAGGGGGCAGCTGATCTCATTGTTGCAGCAGTTGAATATAAAGAAGTTGCCGGTACTGGATTACCGGAGCTACAAGCCCAGAAAATAAACTGGTTTTTATTATTTTTACCTGAATATTCTCCCTATTAAAGATACGTTATGAACGCAGCTTCCTCTTTTTATAACAAAGCGCCCCGGCATTTGGTGGCGGTAGATTGTATCATTTTCGGGTTCGACGAAGGTCGGCTGAAGCTGCTCATTATGCAACGTAAAGTGGCGCCTATGGCTGGCGAATGGTCGTTGGTCGGTGGTTTTGTACAGGAAGGAGAAGGGATTGAAGAAGCGGCGGCCCGGGTGTTGGAGCATACAACGGGCTTGAACAATATTTATATGGACCAGTTGCATTGTTATGGAAGCGTGAACAGGGATACCGGCGCCAGGGTAATTTCCGTAGCCTATTACGCCCTTATCAGGATCAAGGATCATGATAAGCCGCTGGCAAGAGAGCATGGCGCTCACTGGCTGGAACTGCACGAAATACCGGAACTGATCTTTGATCATAATAAAATGATAGAAGATGCACTGGCAGCCCTCAGGAATAATGCACAATTTCACCCGATCGGGTTTGAACTGCTGCCCGAGAAATTTACCCTGTCGCAGTTACGCAGCCTTTATGAGGAGATCTACCAGCGGACGCTCGATAAACGGAACTTCCGTAAAAAGATCCTGTCGCTGGACGTTATAGAAAAGCTGGAAGAAAAAGATAAGACCTCTTCCAAGAAGGGAGCGCATCTCTACCGGTTCGACCCCCAAAAGTATGAAGCCCTGAAACATAAAGGCCTGGTATTCGAGATCTGACAAAATGAACAAAATGGCTAAACGGATTGCTGACGAATAATGCTATTTTCGACGGAGTGAATACCCGTATATGCATTATTTCCGTCTTTTGGGCGTTTGTTGCCTGTTGTTCTTATATACTGCATTATACGCCCAACGAAATGAAATAAAGTTTATTCAGCGATCGCTATCCCGCACAACAGATAGTATTCAGTATGCAGATGGCCCCCGAAAGACCGCTGCGTTATACCTGGGATACAAGTTGGGTGGCAGGGAAACATATGCCGGGTCTGCTTATGATATAGCTTACAGTAACCAGCCTGTAAGCAGAAAGGCAAATGCGAAACGCAAGCCGGTACCAGTTGCCAGCCAGGTATCTTCCTCTCTTAACAACTGTCTTTTAAAGGGAATTGCCGACCCAGGACCGGTCATACATATTGCTGAACAGCAGCAGGGAGCAGAAGAGGCAGACTATCTCTCTTATTTCTTTGGCAGCAAATTGCTGGAAAGCCTGCTGCAGGAATATCATGTCCATTCTCCTTTACTGGCAGGCACAGGGTATAACGACCGGTTTGTCTACTACCAGGTAATATTGATCCTGGTGATTATAGTATTGGTAGCATGCCTTATCACCGCCATTATCCGGTTATATAAATTGTCTGACCCCCGGATGCTTTCTATGGAGCAATGGCAGCAGGAAACGGAAAGGAGCAACATGGCATTAAAAGAAAATGATGACTTCAAGAATAAACTATTATCTATGATCGCGCATGATTTCAGAACCCCATTGCACAATATCGTCAGCATTACAGGCTTCGTTAATGAACGGGTGCTGACGCCCGCCGAAGCAACTGCGATGATCGGGCAGGTAGATAAAACAGCTGCTCATACCCTGCAGTTGTTCGAGGAAATATCCAAATGGGTCCGGACACAGTTGTCAGGTTTCTCTTATCAGCCCGAAGTATTACAGGTACGCGAGTTATTATTGGAAACAGTAGAGAGCCTGAAAACGACCCTGGAAGAAAAAGAGATCAAGCTGCTGCTGGACGTTCCCCTTAACCACGCAGTACAGGCCGATTACGAGATGCTGCAGTTCGTACACCGCAACTTTTTGCATAACGCCGTAAAGTTCTCGCCGGATAACGGGGTTATCAGGATACACACGTCAGTAAATGAGAAGGGCACAACAGTCTATTTCACCGATGAAGGTTCAGGAATAGAGGGAAACATACTTAAAGGATTGTTCGAATGGCGGCATCTGTCTAAAGACCCCGACAGGGTGGGCAAAGGCGCCGGTATTGCCCTGATCATCTGTAAGGATTTTATAGAAAAGATGGGAGGAGACATAGGTGCGTTTAATAACGAGGATGAAGGAAGTACTTTCTTTTACCGGTTGCCACATTTTTGATCATCTGATTTCGTGTTGTTGATCCCAGGCGTGCAGTAATTCTGGAAACAGGATTCATTAATCGTATTACTATGAATATTACCATTGGTCGCAGATTGACGATCTGTTTTATCTGCTCTTGCTTCCGTCATATGCGCAACATTGGAGCCGTGTTGCTGGGTGGCAGCATGAGTGCATTTGCAGGAGACCTGCGGCAGTCGGGCGACCAGGCAGCTGCCGGGCCGCTTGCTTTTTTTAACAAAGATATTATAGCGTATAAACTTCTTGCCGGGCGGCTTTTGTTGCAGGCAAACCTGGATGGAGGGCAGATGACAGCGGCGGAAAGAGAATGGATCTTTTATGCCGGCCTGGTGATCCTCGTACTGTTGCTGGCTTTGCTGGGTGTCAGGTTCCGTACATCCCGGCTGACTCAAAGCAGGCGCAGGGTGCAGGCAATCCAAAGCGCCAACGCTTTTCTTACGTATGATGAGCTGAAGACGAACGACGAGTTTAAAAAGAAACTGACCGCCATCATCGCAAATGATTTCAGCAGTCCTTTAAAACAAATATCAGCTATCACCGCCCGGCTGGGGCAGCAGGCTTCAGATCCGGCGGTTACCACGGCATTTATTAAGGAGATATCAGTGATCGCCAGAGGGGCGTTGTGTGTATTCGATAACATTCTTAAATGGATAAAATTGCAGTTATCGGGATTCGTATACGTAAAATATCCGTGCAGGCCTTATGAAATTCTTCAGGGCGTGTTGGGAATCGTTGCTCCCCGGATGGAGGAAAAAGGAATTGTTTTCGTAAACCAGGTGCCTCAGCAACTGGTGGTCGAAGCGGATGCAGAGATGTTGAAGATGATACAGCAACATCTGTTGCAACTTGCAATTCATTTTACAGATCCGGGAAGACTGATGGTGGTTTCGGCCTGGGAGGAGTTATCGCTTGCACATATCCGCCTGATCACGGAGCCGTCGGAAGACGTAGAGGAGGTGTTGAAAAGCCTTGGCAACTGGCAGCAGAATATGTATGCACTGAGTTATGCAATGACAGAAGACTTTGTTCACAAGATGAACGGGAAGCTTGCATTAAGTTCGGTAGATCAGCGCTACCTGGTCTTTCATGTGACCTTTCCTGTTTGATCGCGGTGGAGGATTTCCCGTATGGGAGCAAAGTAAGCAAGAAGGCAAAGGATATTTGCTTGCTTGCTTACCATGCCGAACTTCTGAGGGAAGTTCTTTAGGTGGAACAGAGTGGGCGTAGCCGGTCTGTGATCCTTGTTATTTACCGTATTTTTCGCCGTCGTAAGCCCATTTGATATAGCTGGCTCCCCATGTGAAGCCGCCGCCAAATGCAGCCATAATAAGGTTATCGCCTTTTTTGAGTTGTTTCTCGTAGTCCCAGAGGCATAATGGAATAGTACCGGCGGTAGTGTTTCCATAGCGCTGGATATTCATCATTACTTTTTCGTCAGGAACTTCGATGTATTGGGAAGTAGCGGAGATGATACGTTTGTTGGCCTGGTGAGGAACTAACCATGCGATGTCCTGTGCCGACAGCTGGTTGCGGTCCATCAGGTCTTTAGCGGCTTCCGACATGTTGGAAACAGCGTATTTAAATACCATTTTACCTTCCTGGTATACGTAGTGTTCGCGGGCGTTCACTGTTTCGATACTGGCAGGTTTAACGGAACCACCGGCTTTCATGTGCAGGTATTCGCGGCCATGACCATCACTTTTCAGGATACTGTCGATGAGGCCATAACCTTCTTCATTTGGTTCGAGTAATACGCCGCCGGCGCCGTCGCCAAAGATGATGCAGGTAGTTCTGTCGGTGTAATCGATGATAGAGCTCATTTTATCGGCTCCAATGACCATAACTTTTTTGTAACGACCACTTTCAATGAACCTTGCACCCGTGTCAAGGGCATAAAGGAAACCTGAACAAGCAGCGCTGATGTCAAACCCGAAAGCGTTTTTAGCTCCGAGCTTGTCGGTTACAACATTGGCAGTAGCTGGGAAGGTCATGTCTGGGGTTACAGTAGCAACGATCAGCAGGTCTATTTCTTCGGGGGAAATACCTCTTTTTTTGCATATCTCCAGGGCCACAGGCACACACAGATCAGATGTCCCCTTGCCTTCTCCTTTCAAAATTCTTCTTTCAGAAATGCCCGTCCGGGTTAAAATCCAGTCGTCTGTTGTATCTACTAATTTTTCTAATTCCTGGTTAGTTAGCACGTAATCGGGAACATACCCACCTACCGCTGTAATAGCGGCCGTTATTTTATTCATATAAACTAAATATGTGTTTAAAACGAGGCGTAAAAATACGATATAAACGTATATTTCCTAAAAAAGTAGCATATGTTGAACTTTAAAGGTTGCCAATCCGTTAAAAGTTAGCATCTTTGCGCAGGTTTACGCGGTACTATTTTCCGCAAGTTTATTAAATTGCAGAACCTTTACCTTGTATGATTGCTTATCTGAGTGGAAAATTAGCGTATAAGTCACCTGCTCTTGTTCATCTGGATGTGAATGGAATCGGCTATGAAGTGCAGATCAGTCTGAACACTTATTCCCGGATTCAGGACTTGGAAAGTTGCAAACTGTTAACCTTCCTCCAAATAAAAGAAGATGCACATACTTTATATGGTTTCTTTGAAGAAGCTGAAAGAAGTCTGTTCCTGTTACTGATCAGTGTTTCAGGCGTGGGAGCCAGCACTGCCCGCATGATGTTATCCTCCCTGCAACCGGAAGATATTCAACGCGCCATCATGATGGAGAACGACAAAATGCTCGAAAGCGTTAAAGGAATAGGTGCCAAAACAGCCAAAAGAATAATCCTGGAACTGAAGGACAAAATTAAGAAGCACAAAGATGCCGGCATACAATTATCTGCCTCTGTAAACAATACAATGCAGGAAGATGCGTTAAATGCTCTGGTAACTCTTGGTATAGCCAGAAACATGGCAGAAACGGCAGTCCAAAAAGTTATGAAGAATGAGCCACTATTGCAAAACTTGGAAGAGCTGATAAAGAAAGCCCTGAAAAGTTTATAAAAAAATATAAAATCCTCTATAAAAACCTATTTTCTTGGCAAGGAAAACATACTTTGGTGCTATTGCCGTTACAGCAATCGTATCCTTTTTAATTGTTAATACTGCCGCTAGAAATCGTACGTGGGATCCGAATTTACTGAAGAGAAGACCTGTGACACCGGATACTGTTATCACCGGGCAGACCAAAATCGATTCTACCGGAAAGAAGAGAGATTCACTAAAATACCCCCTAAAGGACAGGAGAGGCCCCAACCTAACAGATAAGGGGACGGGGAGCGCTATTGACCTCAAAGACCCGGCAAATATCAATAAAATTGTTGAATACGACCCGGTCACGAAGCAATACACGGTAACGGAAAAGATTGGCAACCAATATTATAGAAACCCAACTTACCTCAGTTTTGACGAATTCTACAAACTTCAATCTCAACAAAGCGAAAAAGATTACTGGCAAAAACGCGCCAGTACCCTCGGCAACCTTAACCAACGCGGTATAGGTCCTACGCTTTATAACGGCAATAACCTCTTCGACCGCATCTTCGGCGGAAGCAAAGTAGACATCCGCCCCCAGGGAAGTGTTGATCTGACCTTCGGCTACCAGGGACAAAATATCAAAAACCCCGTACTCGTTGAACAAGCCAGGAGAAATGGCGGCTTCAACTTCGATATGGGCATCAACATGAACGTAGTAGGAAAGATCGGCGATAAACTGAAACTCCTTACCAACTATAACACCCAGTCGCAATTCGACTTCGAAAACCAGGTAAAACTGGAATATACCGGGTATAACGACGAGATCATCAAAAAGATTGAAGCCGGTAACGTAAGCTTTCCTTTAAGAAGCTCGCTTATCTCCGGTATTCAATCCCTCTTCGGGGTTAAAACACAATTGCAGTTCGGGCGCCTGACAGTAACCAGCGTATTATCGAACCAGAAATCCCAGAAGCAGAACATGATGCTGAAAGGCGGAACCCAGGTACAGGACTATAACATCCGGGCAGACGAGTACGAAGACAACCGGCACTTCCTCCTGGCCCAGTTCTTCCGGGATACGTTCAACTACGCCATGTCCAACCTGCCCGTCATCCGCTCCCTTACCAACATCACCCGCCTGGAAGTTTGGGTGACCAATAAAACAGGAGCCACTACGCAAACCAGGGATATCGTGGGCTTGATGGACCTCGCCGAGTATGCGCCTTATAACAAGGATATCCGGGTGAACACTTCTTCTCACCTGCCCGACAGGGGAACCAACGACCTGTATGGAAAACTGGTCAGCGATCCTGCCAGCCGAAATACGGGAACGGTTGTAAGCCGGTTGCTGGCTTTAGGGCTTCAGCCGGTGTCGGAGTTCGAGAAAACATTCGCAAGAAAACTGGATTCTACCGAATATACCTATAACCGTCAACTGGGCTTCATATCCCTGAACCAGCAACTGCAACCCGACGAGGTGCTGGCAGTTGCTTACCAGTATACCTACAACGGAAGGGTATACCAGGTGGGTGAGTTCTCGCAGGATGTACCGCCGGATCAGAACAACAGCGCCAACCAGCCCGTATTGTTCCTGAAGCTCCTGAAAGCTACTTCCGCACGGCCTGTTCTTCCTATCTGGAAACTGATGATGAAAAACGTGTATGCTACCGGCGCTTTCCAGGTGAACAAGGAAGATTTCAGGATGGATGTTTATTATAAAGACCCCGGCGCCGAAGGCCGCCCGCCAAGCGATAAACGTTATATACCCGACGCCAAGGGCGATTATGCCGGCGCTCCTATCATCACCATCCTGGGACTGGACCGGTTGAATAACCAGTTAGACCCCCAACCGGATGGAGTGTTCGATTATGTAGAAGGATATACTATCAACTCCCTGCAGGGCAAGATCATCTTCCCTACGCTGGAACCCTTTGCTGATGGATTGAAAAAGGCGTTTGGCGGAGATGCAACATTGGAAAAACAATACCTCTACAGGGTGTTATACGACTCCATCAAAGTAGTGGCCCAACAATTCCCGCAACTCAACAGGTACGTGATCAGGGGTTCCTATAAATCTGCCAACTCGTCTGAGATCATGTTGGGCGCAGGTGTTACCATCCCGCCGGGATCTGTAACAGTAACAGCAGGCGGACAGCTGCTTCGCGAAAACGTGGATTACATCATCGATTATAACCTGGGCAGGCTTAAAGTGATCAACGCCGGCGTCTTGAATTCAGGAGTACCTATCAACGTACAGTTTGAGAACAACGCTTTGTTCGGGCAGCAGGTCCGGAATTACTTCGGTACCCGCCTGGATTATGTGGTCAACGATAAACTGAGCCTGGGCGGAACAGTGGTAAGAATGAGCGAACGCCCTTACTACCAGAAAGTGAACTATGGGGAAGATCCTATTAAGAATACCATGGTAGGATTCGACGCCAACTACGCCTCCGAATGGAAAGGACTGAACAAATTCCTGGATAAATTACCAAACTATAACAGCACTACTCCTTCTACCATCCTCTTTACAGGCGAGGTGGCCAGGTTATTCCCCGGCCACAGCAAACTGGTGAACCAACCCGGTTCCCGCCAGGGTACTGCCTTTATCGACGACTTTGAAGGGGTGAAGAGCGGTTATGACCTGAAATTCCCTGCCACCAGCTGGGCATTGGCTTCTACGCCGAAAGGCGCTACCAACGCCAGCGGCCAGGTAATGTTCCCTGAAGCGGAAGTAAGCAATGTGCTGGAATATGGTAAGAACAGGGCAAAACTGGCTTGGTACATTATCGAACCAACCTTACAGCTGCCTAAATCGCCTAACCTGCCTCCCGGCATCTCGGTAGACGACCAGTCAGATCCCCGCGTGAGAATGGTTTACCAGAAAGAAGTGTTCAAGAACAGGTCTACAGATTTCGGGCAAGCCCAGTTAAGCACGCTCGACTTGGCTTATTACCCAACAGAAAGAGGCCCGTATAACTTTACTTCTTCCAATTTACAGATGGATCGCAATGGTCGCCTCGTCAGACCTCAAACCCGCTGGGGCGGTATCATGAGGGCGATAGATAACAGCGACTTCGAAACTTCCAATATCGAGTATATCGAATTCTGGATACAGGACCCATTCATCAAACAGCCGAACAGCACCGGCGGTTCCCTGTACTTTAACCTGGGTAACGTGTCGGAAGATATCCTGAAAGACTCCAAGAAGTTTTTCGAAAATGGAATGCCTGATCCAACCCAGGACCCGAATAAGATCGACTCATCCAAATGGGGCCGTTTCCCTAAATTCCAGCAGCAGATCACGCAGGCGTTTGACAACGATCCTGCCATCCGCGCCTACCAGGACGTAGGATATGACGGTCTCAGATCGCAGGACGAAGCATCGTTCTATAAAGGGTATATGGATACCTTAAGAATGAACTTCGGCGGTGCGCCTGTTTACAACCAGGCGTTGGCCGACCCGGCAAACGATGATTACAAACATTATCGCGATCCTGTTTACAATGGTCAGCCGATCCTGCAACGCTATAAAAACTATAGCAACCCTGAAGGCAATTCGCCGGTTTCAGATTCCAAATCGCAGTATTCTTCTGCCGCTACCAATATTCCTGAATCAGAAGACCTGAACAGGGATAATACCATGAACGAAACTGAAGAATACTTCCAGTACAGGGTCGACCTGAAACCGAACATGCAGGTAGGTACCAACTTCATCGTAGATAAAATCGATGCAGATGTTACATTGCCCAATAACCAGAAGGTAACAGAAACCTGGTACCAGTTTAAAATTCCTATCAATCAATACAACCAGAAGGTTGGAAACATCCCCGACTTTAAGTCGATCCGTTTCATGAGGATGTTCCTTACCAATTTCTCTGATTCTGTAGTTGTACGTTTCGGGAAACTGGAACTGGTACGCAACCAGTGGCGCAGGTATATGTATGAAGTGAAACCGGGCGATCCTATTCCTATCGATAACAGCACTACATTTAATTCTTCTGCTGTCAACATCGAAGAAAACTCATCCCGTACTCCTATCCCTTATGTACTGCCTCCGGGAGTAGTAAGGCAGAATACTATCAGCACCAACAATACTACCCTGCAGTTAAATGAGCAATCATTATCTGTACAGGTATGTAACCTGAAAGATGGAGAGATAAGAGCGATGTACAAAACGCTGAATATGGATCTGCGCCAGTATAAGAAGATGCAGATGTATATGCACGCAGAAGCAGTGCAGTCGGCTTCTTCGCTGAGAGACGGGCAGATACAGGCGGTGATCCGTATCGGTAGCGACTTTGTAAGCAACTATTACGAATACCGCATTCCATTGAAGGTAACAGACTGGAATGGTCCTAAGACGGCGTATGATATATGGCCTGAAAGAAATAACCTGGAACTGGTATTATCGCAGATGAGCGCATTGAAGCAAAAACGGAATATGTGCGATTCCTGTTCGCCGTTGCTGCCTTACCCGCAAAACCCGGTAGCGGACGAGTATGGCAACTACATGACGGTAATGGGTAACCCCAGCTTAGGTGATGCCAGAACAATGATGATTGGTGTATTGAACCCTAAAGATGATGGTATGCCTCAATGTGCGGAAGTTTGGTTTGACGAGTTAAGATTGACAGACTTTGACGAAAAAGGCGGCTATGCTGCGCAGGCAAGGGTAGATGTGCAACTGTCCGACCTGGGTACTGTATCCGTATCCGGGAATATGCACACAGCAGGATTCGGAAATATTGACCAGCGGGTGAATGAACGGTTCAGGGATAACTTCCTGCAATACGACGCGGCGGCCAACTTAGACCTGGGCAAACTGCTGCCTAAGAAAATAGGCTTGTCTATACCTGTGTATGCAGGTTACTCGCAGGCGGTAAGTAATCCTGAGTATGATCCTTACGACCTGGATATTAAACTGAAAGATAAAATTGCGCTGGCCAGGAACAGGAGAGAAAAAGACTCTATCCGCCGCAATGCACAGGACTTCACTTCCATCAAGAGCCTGAACTTTACGAACGTCCGTAAGCTGAACCTTGGCAGTTCGGGCAAACGCAAACTATGGGATTTGGAAAACTTCGACCTGAGTTACTCCTTCTCGCAGATCATGCGGCATAACCCGCTTATCGAAAATGATGTGCTTACAAAGCACCGCGGCGGATTGGGATATAACTACGCAGGGCAACCGCATTACATAGAACCGTTTAAACGACTGATACGAAGCAAGACGCATTGGTTTGATCTTATAAAAGATTTCAACTTCAACTATGTGCCGTCTATCCTCAGCTTCAGGGCAGATATCTCCAGGCAGTTTGGAGTTACCCGTGTGAGGAACGTAGGCGGAGATGTGAAATACCAGTTGCCGGAAACCTATAATAAATACTTTACTTTCGACAGGTATTACACGGTGAAATGGGATCTGACCCGCAGCATCAACTTCGAGTTCAACGCGGTGAATAATGCAAGGATAGATGAACCGTATGGCAGGTTGGATAACTCTTCGAAGAAAGACACTGTTCGTCGCAACTTCTTCAGGGGAGGGCGTAATACTAACTACATGCACAATGCAAACTTTACCTATTTATTGCCGACTGCCAAGTTCCCGGCTTTAAACTGGACCAACGTTTCCATTGGTTATAGTACGGAATACCGCTGGACCGGCGCATCTCAACTGGCGCTGTACCTGGGTAACGCCATCGAAAACTCACAACAGAAAACGTTGACGGCGGAATTCAAGTTTGCCGAGCTTTATAATAAGTCGAGATTCCTGCGCGAGATCAATGCCCGGAAAAATACCGGTAATAATCAAAACAACAACAATAAGAAGAACAACCAGAAAGACCAGGCTAACCAGCAACAGACAGCCTCTTCGGATAAAGAAATATCTCCCTGGGTGAAAGGTATCCTGAAGCCGCTGATGATGCTGAAGCGTATAGGACTGAACTATAATGAGAATGCCGGTACAAGATTGCCCGGATATATAGACAGTACGAAAGTTCTGGGTATGAACTGGGCTTCAATGGCGCCGGGTCTGAACTTCGTGTTGGGATACCAGCCCGACAGGAAATGGTTCGATAAATTCGCACAAAAAGGACTGATAACGCCTGATACTTTATTCAACATACAGGCACAGCAACAATACACGCAACGCTGGGACCTGCAGGCCCGTTTAGAGCCATTCAATGACCTGACCATCGACCTGACGATGACCAAGTCGTTTACCAAAACGCATACGGAGCTTTTCAAAAACCTGACAGATCCGCCTAATTACCAGCACCTGAGCCCATACGATGCCGGCGGATTCGAGATCTCTTATATCGCTATCAAAACAATGTTTGGCAATATCCAGACAAAAGACGGCGTATCTGAAACATTCAGGAAATTCGAGTCATACAGGAACACGATCTCCCAACGTTTGGGAGCGCTGAACCCTTATAATAAAGATCCGGGCATACCATCAAAGGATCCTAAAGATCCTACTTACGCTTACGGCTATACGAGATATGCACAGGATGTATTGATCCCTGCATTCCTTGCAGCCTATACAGGAAAAGACCCCAGCAAAATATCGCTGCTGAAACAGGGTAATGATAATGTGAAAAGCAATCCGTTCAGCAACTATATACCACGGCCGAACTGGAGCCTGACCTATAACGGGTTAACGAAGCTGGAACCATTCAGATCTTTCTTAACCAACTTTACGTTAAGGCATACTTATATAGGTTCATTGAGAATGGATTCCTACAATACTTCCATGTACTTCGAAGATCCAAGGCTGGCAGGATTCCCGGCGTTCAGGGATACTATCTCCGGAAACTATTACCCGTATTTCATGGTGCCTAACCTGACGCTGACAGAATCTTTCTCTCCATTACTAGGAGTAGATATGACCTTTGTAAACAGCCTGAATGCAAGGGTAGAATTCCGTAAAACGCGTTCGCTGAGCTTAAGCCTGATCGATTACCAGTTAACGGAAGTAAGGTCGAGTGAGATCATCATTGGCGGCGGTTACAGGATCAGGGGACTTGCATTGCCTTTTGCGATCAATAAGAACGGCGCCCGCAAGTTGCAGAACGATCTGAACATACGGCTGGATCTCAGCTTCCGTGATGATAAAACAGCCAATAATCGTTTGGATGCCGACCTGGTTATTCCAACAAGCGGACAGAAGGTAGTTGGTATTTCACCATCTATCGACTATGTGGTGAACAACAGGTTGAACCTGCGTTTCTTCTACGACAGGCGTCAGACCATCCCTGTGATTTCAACCGCTTACCCGATCACCAGCACGAACGGAGGTATCACATTCAGGTTCATATTATCGCAATAACGACCAGATCTTTTTTACATAAAAGGCCGGGGCATTCTGATGCTCCGGCCTTATTTTTTTCTTTTGCTTTTGGGAGAAATGATTTAGGTTTGCGGCGTGAAACTCATCCCGATCATATGCATCTTTTTCGGACTCTTGCTGCAGAACTTCAGCAAGAGCGTGATCTATGTGCAGTTCTGGATGAACCAAACCTATATAGCCAACAATCTTTGCGAGAACAGGGATAAGCCAAAGATGCACTGTAATGGTAAGTGCCACCTGAAAAAAGAATTGGAAAAAGATACCCAGCAGGACAAGAACAACAGCACGAATAAGGAGAAATTTGAAGTGATGTTTGTGGAAAATGTTCCTGGTTTTTCAAGTTTTTCTGTAGAGAATGAGCTCACCCAAACAGCTCATTATAAAGAACCGTTTTTAGTTATCCCATCCTTCTCTATATTCCATCCTCCCCGGGCCTTGGCAGCATAATTGTACCCGATTTCTTACTCCTTCTATTCGTATGCCCAACATCGGATAGTTAACTTATTGCGCACATGAAACAATGTTGTTTACTCATCATTGCCTGCATTGCTGCATTGAGCAGTCGTGCACAGCAAATATATGGGCGTGTGGCAGATGCACAGACCAGGGAAGCATTACCCGGGGTTACTGTGCGGCTATGTCATGCTCCCAGTGGATGTACTACCAATTCGGCCGGCCGTTATGAACTAAATGCGGCAAGTGCCGATTCAATAATCATATCATTTACCGGCTATATCAGCCAGCGGATTCCCGTAGAGCAGGCTCAGAAAAGGTCTGTCATCTACCTGCAACCATCTGCAACTAATCTTAACGAGATCATTGTTTCTTCTTCCCGTGAACAGCAGCCCCGTACTACTGCTCCTATTGCTATCAGTACGGTTTCCTCACAACAACTGAACGAAGCAAAACCGGTAACGTTAGACCAGGTATTGAACAAGGTAAGCGGCGTATACATGGTAGATCTGGGTAACGAGCAGCATACCATGGCTATACGGCAGCCTATTGGTTATAAAAGCCTGTTCCTGTACCTGGAAGATGGGATACCTATCCGCACCATCGGCGACTTCAATCATAACGCCCTGATAGAAATCAACATGGCCGCGCTTCGTAACATAGAAGTGATCAGGGGACCCGCATCTTCTTTGTACGGCAGTGAAGCGGTTGGCGGCGCTGTAAACTTTATTACTTCAGCGCCAACACTGGTGCCAACTGCAAAACTGCAGTTGGAAGGAAGCAACTGGGGTTACCGCCGGGCGGATTTTAATATATCCAGCACCGTGAAAAAACTGGGATT
>Ga0164243_10008225_pt1 | contig 15448 bp, 10 predicted proteins | sample OricompcompostOP_FD_108781 | JGI IMG/M metagenome (GOLD analysis project Ga0164243, IMG submission 108781) | Organic Plus compost microbial communities from Emeryville, California, USA - Original compost - Organic plus compost (OP) | ecosystem: Engineered > Solid waste > Mixed feedstock >... | reverse complement strand
TCGAGCTGCTGGAGCGCCGCGACCATGTCGAAGCCCTCCACCGAGCGCGCCGATCCGTGCAGGATGCCGTTCTGCTCCTGGAAGAGGATCACCGGGCGCTGCAGTTCGTCCAGCAGGCGCGAGGCCGCCGATCCGAGCAGGCCGCCCGTCCAGCCGGGATCGGAGAGGACGATCACGCTGCGCGCCTCCCAGTTCGGGATGTGATGGATCTGCGACCACGCCTCGGCGAGCAGCTCGTCCGTCTTCACGCGACGTCGCTGATTGACGCGCTCGAGGGTCTGCGCGTGCAGCTCGGCGTCGGTCAGATCCTCGGCGAGGAGCAGATCGAGCGCGAGGAGCGGACTGTCGAGGCGCCCCGCCGCATTGATCCGCGGCGCGATGCTGAAGCTGACATCCGTCGCGGTGATGTCGCGCTGTGTGAGATCCGCATTGCGGAGCAGCGCGCGCAGTCCTGGGCGATGCGTTCGCGCAAGCTCGACGAGGCCGTCGCGCACGAGGCCGCGGTTAATGCCATCGAGTGGCGCAACATCCGCGATGGTGCCGATCGCGACGAGATCGAGGAAGCCGGTCTCCGTGCCGTCCTCCTGATCCGCGACACCGTAGCCCGCCTGCGCGAGCGCCGAGACGAGCAGATAGGCGACGCCAACTCCGGTCAGCGAATGGTACGGACCATCCGCGAGGAGCTGCGGGTTGACGATGATCGCGTCCTCCGGCAGCTCGCCCGAGATGCGATGATGATCGAGGACGAGGACATCGAAGCCGATCTCGCGCGCGTAGGCGATCTGCTCGCGATCGTTGCTGCCGCAGTCGACGGTGATCAGGAGGCCCGCTCCCGACTCGCGCAACTCGTCGAGGCCTTCCTCGTTCAGTCCATAGCCCTGCAGGCGATTCGGAATGTAGTGCGCGATCAGTTCCTCGTCGCTGGCGGCACGCAGGGCGCGCACGAGCAGGGCGGTCGAGGTGACGCCATCGGCATCGTAGTCGCCGAAGATCGCGATGCACTCGCGCCGCACGATCGCCTGACCGACCCGCGCGACGGCCTCACGCATGTTCGGCAGACCGTACGGATTCGGGGCGGGTTGCGGGCGCGGATCGGTGAACGCCTGCGCGCTCATGGCATCGCGATAGCCACGACGATACAGGAGTCGCGCGATGATCGGATTCGCGTGAAGATCGGCAAGCGGGGCATCGGTCGGGATCGGCGTGGGCTCGATCCAGATCGGTGCCGAAGCAACGCGGGATGATGTCATGAGTGGAGGTCCAGCACAGCAGAACGGTCGCGCAACGGGACGCGACCATCGAACACGGTTATCGTGCGATGGTAGCATGAACGGCAGCGGCCCTCGCGGAGGATGATCCCCACGAGGGCCGCTGCCAGCATCGCGCCGTGTGTTATGAGACGAGGAGCGACACCACCTCGAACGGGCGGACGCTGAAGGTCACGCGGCCGTTCTCGACGGCGAGCTCGCCATCCTCGACGTCTTCCTCCAGCAGGTTGACCGTGCGGACGGAGGTCACTGGCGTCGCGAAGGTCAGCGTGACCGGACCGCGATCGCCGTGCGGCTCGTAGACGCGGAGCACGACGCCATCGCGATCGTGTGCCTTCTTGAGCGCCGCGAAGCCGAGCTCGACACCCTCAGTCGTCACGAACGACGGCGTGCTGGTGGCATCGGCGGCGGTCGTCACGGCGACGAGCGGCGAGTTGAGCGCGCGCGCCTCCTGCGTGACGCCGCCTTCCGTCCAGTTCCCCTGATGCGGGAAGAGGCTGTAGGTGAACTCGTGCTCGCCCTCATCCGCGAACGGATCCGGGTAGAGCGGACCGCGCACGAGGCTCACGCCGAGCGTGCCGCCATGCGCGCTGAAGCCGTACTTGGAGTCGTTCAGCAGCGCGACCCCGTAGTGCGGCTCGGAAAGATCGACGAAGCGATGCGCCCCGACCTCGAACTTCGCGCGATCCCAGCTGGTGTTGCGGTTGTTCGTGCGGCGCTGGACGCCGAACATCGTCTCGAACGTGGCCTCGTGCGCATGGATGGTCGTCGGGAAGAGCGCGCGCACGAGCATCAGACGCTCGTGCCAGTCGACCTCGCTGACGACATCGAGGCGCGCCGAGCCGGCGAGCAGGCGATAGGTCTGCACGAAGGTCGAGTTGCGCCACGTGCGCGTGACGCGGACGGCCGCGCGGAGCGGACCTTCCTCGACGATCTCGATCGCGTCGACGACGGAGATCTCCTCGCCGGCGGTCTCGTAGGTCTCGTCGATGTCCCAGGCATCCCAGGCGCGCGGGCGGTCGACGTAGCCCCAGAGCTGGTTCGCGCGATCGGCGAGCGTCTCGCGATCCTCGCGCTTGTCGAAGAGGCCGTGGATGGTGCCATCCGGACCGATCGTCGCGCGGATCACGTTGTTCTCGATCACGATCGTGTCGCCGACCTGCGTCGCGGAGACGCCGACGGTCACGTCGGTGGCGGCGCCCTCGGCGAGAACCTCCGTCGCGAAGCCGCCGACCGTGCGCGCCGCATCATGGACGAGCGTGCCATTCTCGACGATCTGCGTCGGGACGCCAGCCGGAGCGGTCGCGCCCTCCGGCAGGATCGCGGTCAGGGTCTGCGCGTGGAGCGTCGGGTTCGCGATCGCGACGGCGCCCTCACCGCTGCCGATCGCCGCATCGCGGATCTCGGTCGCCGTGGCGACGACACCCAGCAGGGCCGGATGGGTGTCCTTGTAGACCTCGTTGATCGAGGAGCCCGGCAGGATGTCGTGGAACTGGTTGAGCAGCAGCGTCTCCCACGCCGTGTCGAGCGTCTGGAACGGATACTCCGCGCCATTCAGCGATGCCAGCGCGGCGAACGCCTCCGCCTCGACGAGGCGATGCTCGGAGTAGCGGTTCAGCTTCTTCACGAGCGCCTGCGTGGTCAGGGTCGCGCGGTGCAGCTCGAGATAGAGCTCGCCGACGAAGGTCGGGATGCCTTCCTGCGGCAGCCGCGCGAAGAAGTCCTCGACCTTGCCGAACTGCAGCTTCGGGAGGACCGGGTAGTCCTTGATGCGCGCGTAGTTCTCGAGCATCTCCTCGCTCGGTCCACCACCGCCATCACCCCAGCCGATCGAGAGCAGCGTCTGATCGTGGACGCGCTTGCCCTTGAACTCGCGCCAGGTCTGATACGTGTCGAGCGGCACGATATTGCCGTTGTAGCCTTCGCCCGGATTGCGGAAGGTGTGCGTCAGCACGCGGCTGCCATCGGCACCTTCCCACCAGAAGAGGTCGTACGGGAAGGCGTTCGTCTCGTTCCACGTCACCTTGATGGTGAAGAAGTTCGCGATGCCCGCGCCGAGCAGGAGCTGCGGGACGCTGCCCGAGAAGCCGAAGACATCCGGCAGCCACGCGGTGTTGTTGCGCAGGTTGAAAAGGCGCTCGAAGGTGCGCTGTCCGTAGAAGAGGTGACGGACGAACGCCTCGCCACCGGTGACCTGGCTGTCCGGCTCGAGCCACTGCCCGCCGACCGGCTCCCAGCGACCTTCCTTGACGCGCTCCTGAATGCGCGCCAGCAGCTCCGGATCATCCTCCTCGATCCAGCAGTACGCCTGCGCGGACGACTGGTTGAAGGTGAAGTCCTCGTACTGATCCATCAGCCGCAGGACGCTCGAGAAGGTGCGGCGCGCCTTGCGACGCGTCTCCGCGACGGGCCACAGCCAGGCGAGGTCGATGTGCGCGTGACCCGTCAGCAGGATGCTGCCGACCGGCGGATACGCCTCCTTCAACTGGGCGAGTCCCTCGGCGATGACGGCGCGCGCGGCGTTCGTCGCGGCGATGGCGTCGTCACCGATCGGGGCGAGCGTGCCCTCCGGTGCCGGGATGTGCCAGATGCCCTCGACGATGAGACCGCCCTGATAGGACGGACGCCGGTAGTCCGGACCCGGCACGCTCAGGCGATTGCCGCCCTCGACGTCACCCGAGATGTAGCGCGACTTCGCGATCTCGGTGCCGGTCGGCCACGCCGGGGCGATGGTGCGATAGGCGGCCTCGGTGAGATCGAGCAGCTTCGGGAAGATCTCGTGCTGCTTCAGCTCCTCTGCCGCACCGAGGAGGTTGCTGATGTCCCGCTCGAGTGCGCGGACCTCGTCGTGCGGGATCGCGAGCAGCGCGCGGCTGATGGCCGGCGTGTAGTTGTGCGTGCCGAAGAAGCCCTTCGGCATCACCTCCGCGTCGATCGAGAAGGTCTCGCCACCGGTCGCGCGGTCGGTGAGGCGGAAGTCCTCGTGGAAGGGATTGAGGCCGGTCTGATAGCCGGGATCGATCGTCACGAAGCCCTCGCCACCGAGCCACAGCTGCAGCTCGACGGGCTGCCCGGCCCACTCCTGCGGGACGGTCGCGGTCGCCGTGAGCCTTACCGGGCGGTCGAAGTCGACGACGGGCCAGGCATCGCCCGCAGTGAGGGCGCTGACGTTGCCGTCGGCATCGGTGAAGGTCCATTCGACGATGGGGGAGACGCGGGCGTTGCGCCACGCGTGGAGTTCGCGGAACCAGCGCTGGAGGCGCTCATGACGGCGGAGGTCATAATCGGTGAAGACGTTCAACGTGATTGGTCCTTTGCACGATGTGCGTACCCACGGGTACCGACTCGGAGTGAACGATGCTGTCTGAATCCTGACGTGCCCCGAGCGGAATGTCTAGCTCCCGGGCAAGCGAAACGCCGGTCGTCATGACCGGCGTTTCGCATTGTGGCGGCTGGGCGACTACTTGATGCTGCCGACCGAGAGACCGCCGATGAAGGCCTTCTGGAAGAGCAGGAAGAGCACCACGACCGGCAGGGCCACGAGGGTGGACGCTGCCATCATCAGGTTGAATTTCACGTCGTAGGCATTGGTCGCCTGGAAGAACGTGAGACCGATCGAGAGCGTGTACTGACTCTCGTTCGTGAGGTAGAGCAGCGGGCCGAGGAAGTCGTTCCAGGCATGCATGCCCGCGAAGATCGCGACCACGCCGAGCGCCGGGACGCACTGCGGCAGGATGATCTGGAAGAAGATCTGGAACTCGCTCGCCCCGTCGATGCGCGCGGCATCGGAGAGATCCATCGGGATCTGCAGCATGAACTGGCGGACGAGGAAGATCCAGAACGCGTTGCCGAAGAACATCGGCAGCACCAGCGGCCAGATCGTGTTGAGCAGGTGGTACTGCGACCAGATGTCGAACAGCGCCACGATGATGACCGGGAACGGCATGAACACCGTCGCGAGCACCACCATGAAGACCTTGTCACGGCCCGGCCACTTCAGGCGGGAGAAGCCGTAGGCAATGATCGGGTTCGAGATCACCGCACCGAGGATCGTCATCAGCGTGATGACGAGCGTGTTCCACGCGTACTTCCAGAACGGGAAGGTCTCGGTGGCGAGCTTGAAGTTGCCCCACTGCGGATCGTGCGGATAGAGCGTCGGCGGGTAGACCGTCAGCTCCTCGTTGCTCTTCAGGCCGAGCGCGAGCATCCAGTAGAACGGCAGCATCAGGATCGCGCACATGGCGATGAGGATGATGCGTGGCAGGATCTTCGTATTGAAGAACCGGATACGCCGATCGCGCTTGGCCCGCTGCGAATCACCGGACCGCAGCGTCGGGATATTGCTGGGGAGGCTGGTTGAAGCCATGATCAAACTCCTCTCGAACGGCGTCCGCTAGTTCAGGTCGTAGTTCACCCACTTGTTGGATGTGGTGAACACGAGCACGGCGACAATGAGCGTCAACACGAACAGGAAGACTCCGATCGCGGAGGCATACCCCATGTTGCCGTTGAACCGGAACGCGTTGTTGTAGAGGTACAGCACGAGCGAGGTCGTACTGTTGGCCGGACCACCGTTCGTGATGATGAACATCTGCGTGAACACCTGGAGTCCGCCACTGATGCCGAGGATCAGGTCGTACAGGATCACCGGCGTCATCAGCGGCAGGGTCACGTTGCGGAAGCGCGACCACACGCCCGCGCCATCGATCATCGCGGCCTCGTAGAGATGCTGCGGGATACCCTTGAGTCCGGCAAGGAAGACGAGCGCGATCTGCCCTGCTCCCCATTGCGCCATCATCACGAGGGCGGGTTTTGCGGTATCGACGTCACCGAACCAGTTCGGCGGCGAGATGCCGATCGAGCGGAGCGCCTGGTTCATGAAGCCCTCGTTCGGATCGAGCAGCGCCCAGAACACGAACGACAGCGCGAACAGCGGCATCACGGACGGCAGGTAGAGCAGGGTGCGATAGAGCGGGATCTCGGGGAGATCCTGATTCATCGCGAGAGCGATGACCATCGCAACCACCACTCCGATCGGGACGGCAAGTCCCGTATAGTAGAGCGTATTCCACAGAGCTTGTGAAAATCGGTCGTCATCGAGGAAGCGACGATAGTTGTCGAGGCCAATCCACCTGGGATCATTGAAACCATCGTAGCGTGTAAAGCTCAGGCGAATCGTGTAGAGAATGGGATAAAGGGTGAACGCGAGGAACCCGATGATCCAGGGACCCACGAAAATCAGGGCGACCAGCAATTGCTTGCGTTCGAGGCGGGTGGGCCAGAACCGTCGCGATGCCTTGCGCGTTTCCGTTCCGCGTGATGCCGGCGTCGTCAGACCCGGCTGGGTGTGATCCTGGGAAGTCATAGAGCATACGTCCTGATCGACGATGCGGAGTGCGCCCGATGGACACGCTCCGCATCCCTCTGTGGCTCGAACAGCAGTGGATGTGCCATCAGATAGCCGACGAACATGGCGCACCGCTCACCGGGAAAGGGTCCGCTGGGGGTGCGCCACATCGTCGTCATCTCGCTACGAGGCCGGGGTGGACTCGTCGGCGGCCGGGGCTTCGATCGGGCAGTATCCGCCCGAATCGAGATCCGACTGCGTGTTGTCCTTGGCCGTCTGCAGGGCATCGGCCGGATCCGACTGGTTGAGGTAGATCGCTTCCCACGCGATGGTCAGCTCGTCCCAGTAGCGGGCGCCGACCGGCAGCGGCGGGCGGTTCTTGGTGCCCGGGAAGAGATTGTCCACGAACCACTTGAGGTTCTCGTCGAAGAGCGTCTCGTCCGCCAGGAGCTCCTTGAGCACCGGGAGGTTGTTGTTGATCTCGACGTAGGTGCGGGAGCCATCCGGGCCGGCGAGGTACTTCAGGAAGGCGTAGCCACCCTCCGGGTTCTTCGCGCCCTGCGGCATCACGCCCGACCAGCCGCCAGCCCAGGTGTAGGACGGATCGCCGTCCGCCGGGACCGGGGTGTAGGTGTAGCCGACGTTGACATCCGGGATGTAGTTCTTGAAGTTCGCGAACTCCCAGTTGCCGGAGATGAAGCCACCGAGGCGACCCTGGATGAACGGGGAGTCGGTCGGGGCGGCACCGTTGCGCATCGCGTTCTGGATGAAGGCGTAGAGCTTGTCGGCTCCATAGCGCTCGGAATAGTCGTACACCCACTGCGAGGCGGCGATCATCTGATCGGTGCCCGGCGTGACTTCGCAGTTCTCGTAGTCGAAGAATTCGGCGCCCCAGGCGAAGCCGTAGGTGTAGTGCCAGCCCTGCGAGTAGTACGGCACGAAGCCGAGCTGGGTGAAGTTGTCCCCACCGTCGACGTCGAGCTGCGCGGCAAGCTCGGCCCACGCGTCGAACGTGATCGGGCCGTTGGCCGGATCGAGCGCCGTGATGTCGACACCAGCGGACTCGAAGAGGTCCTTGTTGTAGAAGAGTCCGCGGACGTCGGAGTCGAACGGCAGCGCGTACGGCGATCCGTCGTACGTGGCCTCGGCAGCGGCGAACGGCACGTAGGCCTCGTTGAGGTCGGTGGTATCACCGGCCGCTTCCATCAGCGGAGCGAGGTCCTGGAGGAGACCCTGCGCCGCGCGCTCGGCCACGATGAAGCGGTCGAGAAGGTAGACATCCGGACCCTCGCCACCGCGAACGGCGGTGATCAGCGAGGAGGAGTCGGTCTCGTCGGCGGGCGGGCGCTGCACGACTTCGACTTCGTACTGCTCGCTCTGGGCGTTGAAGTCGTTCCCGATCTGGGTCAGGGCCTGGAATCCGAGATCAGAGTGGGTGGTCCAGAAGGTGACCTTGCCTTTGCTCTGACCGAGGACGGTCGGGGCAAAGTAGGTCGTGCTGGCGGCGGCACCGACCAGCGACGCCGCGGCGGCGGTCTTCATGAAGCCGCGGCGGCTGAGATTGCGATTCACGATGCGATCGACGACCCGATTGGCCGCATTCTTCGAAACGTCCAAGGTGTGCTCTCCACTCTCTCGAATCTGCGGTATCGAAGGTGATATCCGCGTGCGAACGGGACGAACGACGTTGAACCCTGACAGCGATTTCCTGCGGTGTCGTGTTCCGGGTGCGTTGTCGGGCTTTCCATGGCGAAGCTCGACAGATGTGACGTTCGATGTCGAACGTCTGCGTCCTGAACCTCGAGGGGTGCCTCCCGTTCGCGGTTCCCGAAGAACCAGACGGTACGAGGTGCCCATCGACGACTCGGCCGACACTCCTCCACGGTCCGGGGATCGTGGGGCCAGTCGGCATCAATTGCGGAAATCGAAGGTACAGTACCGAGTCTGTTAGTCGTTTGTCAATAGATCGGAGGGGGAAAGCGGGCAGTTCTGCCCAACGACACGATATCGCGACACCTCGCCATCGGGTGGAGACGGGCGTGACATGCGTGGTGCGTCGTGCTGATGATCCCGGAGGTGCGCGCCGCAGATCGATCCCGATCTGCGGCGCGACACGTTGCAGGGCTACGAGGCCGGCGAGGCTTCGGCGGCCGGCTCTTCCGGCGGCGGCGCGACCGGGCAGTAGCCGCCCGCGTCGAGGTCCGCCTGGGTGTTGCGCTTCGCGGTCTCCAGTGCCGCGCGCGGCTCGGACTGGTTCAGGTAGATCGACTCCCACGCGGAGTCGAGTTCCGCCCAGTAGCGTGCCCCGACTGGCAGTACCGGACGGTTCTTGGTGCCCGGGAAGAGGTTGTCGACGAACCACTGGAGGTTCTCGTCGAAGAGCTCCGGGTCGCTGAGGAGCTCGCGGAGCACCGGGAGGTTGTTGTTCTTCTGGACGTAGAGCCGCGAGCCGTCCGGTCCCGTGAGGTACTGGACGAAGGCGAATCCGCCCTCCGGGTTCTTGGCGCCCTCCGGCACCACGCCCGACCAGCCACCGGCCCAGGTGATCGAGGGATCGCCTTCCTTCGGCACCGGGGTGAACGTGTAGCCGACCTCGACATCCGGGATGTAGGTGCGGAAGTTCGCGAACTCCCAGTTGCCGGTGATGAATGCACCGAGGCGCTTCTGGATGAACGGCGAATCGGTCGGGGCGGCCCCATCGCGCATCGCGTTCTGGGCGAAGGCATAGAGCTTCTCCGCGCCGAGGTTGTTGACGTAATCCTGACCCCACGTTGCGGCGGCCACCACCTGATCGTTGTCCGGGGTGAGGACGCAGTTCTCGTAGTCGAAGAACTCGCCACCCCACGCGAAGCCATCGGTGTAGATCGAACCGGCCTGCCCGAAGTAGGGGATGTACCCGACCTGCGAGAAGTTCGAGCCGTCGTCCTGGTTCAGGGCGGTGGCGATCTCGGCGAGCTGATCGTAGGTCATCGGGCCGTTCGCCGAATCGAGCAGCGACATGTCGACGCCGGCATCAGCGAAGAGCTGCTTGTTGAAGAACAGCGCGCGGACGTCCGTATCGAACGGGAGCGCGTAGGCGTTGTTGTTGTACGTCGCCTCGGCCGCAGCGAAGGAGACCCACTTCTCGGTGAGATCCGGGTTCTCGCCGGCGGCCTCGATGAACGGGGTGAGGTTCTGGAGCAATCCCTGCGCCGCGCGTTCCGCGACGATGAAGCGATCGAGGAGGTAGACGTCCGGTCCCTCGCCGCCACGGACGGCGGTGATGAGGCTCGAGGAGTCAGAAACGTCGGCCGGCGGACGCTGCACAACTTCGACCTCGTGCTCGTCGTTCTGGGCGTTGAAGTCGCTGGCGATCTGCTTCAGCGCCTCGAGGCCGATGTCGCTGTGGGTGGTCCAGAACGTGACGGGCGCCTTCGTCTGACCGAGCACGGTCGGGGCGACGTAGGTGGTGCTGGCGGCCGCGCCGATCAGCGCGGCAACCCCCGCCGAGCGCAGGACGCCTCGTCGGGACATCGTGTGTCCGAGAACCTGATGGGTGACGGATCGCTTCGAGGAATCGTTCATATGCTTTCCTCCAGGTGCGCGTTTCGCAGGATCACGATCGTGATCCAGGCACGAATCGGTCGACCAACGGTCAACACCGGCGATCTCCACGACATCGGAGTCCGTGTCGTCCAGCCGTCGTGCAAGGAGCAGGCATACCCAACGCGCGGTTGCGGTACCCGTATGGGTATCGCAACCGTTTGCGAAAAAGCACACCATCAACCAAGCGATTGGTCAGAAGATTCGCAAACTGACCATCGCCGATCGGGTCTCCAAGCGTGTCCGGCTGGACAACACCCGAGATCATTTGTGGAAATCGATCGTACGGTACCGAGTGCACGTTGGAGATGTCAACGCACCATATGATCAAAAAGGGTAGGGTGCGTGACGCATTCGTGCATGTACGCACAGGTTCCTGTCGGGATCGGGCACCGATGCGAGGCGACGTCGCGTCAGCCCGAACCGCGATCTGGCGCGGAAATCGCGCGGTGTCGCTTGTGAGGCATCCGGGTTTTCGGTACCCTGCACCGACATGTGACGTCGTTCCGCGATCTGATCGCACAACAGGGTGGAGTAACACGAAGATGACGGCGGCAGCGGTGGATGTGCGGAATGTCACGGTGTGGACGGCCGAGCGCAAGGTGCTCATTGAGGACGTGTCCTGGCAGGTCAACGCGGGCGAGCACTGGGTGGTGATCGGGCCGAACGGCGCCGGCAAGACGACGCTCATGGGCGTGATCGGCGGCGACCGCTTCCCGAGCGTCGGGGAGGTGACGATCCTCGGCGAGGCGTTCGGCAAGACCGACATGCGGGCGCTGCGGGCGCGCATCGGGCGTGTCGATCCGAATCAGCGCATGCTCGACTGGGTGAACGGGCAGGAAGCCGTTCTCACCGGCCTGAAGAACCAGGTCTGGCCGAAGTGGGACGAGTGGACGCCCGCCGACTACGAACGCGCGCACGAACTGCTCGAACTCGTTGGCTGCATCGACTTTCGCGAGCAGGAGATCAAGCTGCTTTCGCAGGGGGAGCGACAGCGCATCCGCATTGCGCGCGCGCTGATCGCGAAGCCGGAACTGATGTTGCTCGACGAGCCAACGACGGGGCTCGACTTTCCGGGACGCGAGGCGCTGCTCGCCACGATCGACGATCTGACGACCACGCATCCCGAGCTGCCGACGATCCTGGTCTCGCATCATCTCGAGGAGCTGCCGTCGTCCACGACGCATGTGCTGCTGATGAAGGATGGACGCGTGCTCGCCAAGGGCGAGGCGCGCGAGATGCTCACGAGTGCCTGGATCTCGGAGTGCTTCGGCTTCCCGATCACCGTGCAGGAGTTCAACGGACGCTGGTCCGCGCGGGCCGAGGCTGGCTGGACGGCGAGCACCAAGCGGCATGTGCCGTCGGTGATCGCGCCGGATGCCGAGGACCCGTATCCCGACGAGGAATGATCTCGCAGAATCACGACGTGTTGGGTACGATACGCGACGAGTGGCGGATAGTGGATCCGCCGGATGAGCGTGAGGCGGGAGCAGCATACGTGGCAGAGGATGCGCAGCAGGGACCCCGGTATGACACGGTGATTACCGGTGGGGAGCTTGTCGATCCGGGAGCGGGGCACATCGGGCGATTCGATCTGGCGATCCGCGATGGCAAGGTCGCGGCGGTCGAACCATCGATTCCGGCGGAGGCTGGGGCGAACCACATCGATGCGCGCGGCAAGGTCGTGACGCCGGGGCTCATCGATCTCCACACGCACATCTACTGGGGCGCGACGTACTGGGGGATCGAGCCGGATCCGATTGCGGCGCGCACCGGCGTGACGACATGGATCGATGCGGGCAGCGCCGGGGCGTACAGCTTCCCCGGTTTCCGCGAATACGTCGCGAATCGCGCGACGGCCCGTGTGTTCGCGACGTTGAACCTCTCGTCGATCGGCCTGATCGCGCCGACGTGGGAGTTCGCGAATCCGGACTACTGGGACGCCGAGGTCGCCGCGGAGACGGTCGCACGGAACAGCGACCTGATTGTCGGCATCAAGGCGCGCATCGATCGCAACACCACGCGCGGGGTCGGTGTCACACCGCTCGGGCGCGCGCGCGAGCTGGCCGATCAGGTCGGGATGCCGCTGATGACGCACATCGGCATGTCGCCGCCATCGCTGGAAGAGGTTGCGGGATACCTGCGACCGGGCGACATCCTGACGCACTGCTTCACCGGGCAGGACATGGCGATCGCGGACGAGGTCGGCAAGGTGCGCCCGATCATCCGCCAGCTGCAGGAGCAGGGGCTCATCCTCGATGTCGGGCACGGGACGGGATCGTTCTCGTTCGCGATCGCCGAGGCGATGCTCGCGGACGGTATCCTGCCGGACGTGATCTCGACCGACATCCATCAGCTCGCCGTGCAGGGGCCGATGTTCGACCTGCCGACGACGCTCTCGAAGTTCCTGACGCTCGGCATGAATCTGCCGCAGGTCATCGCCGCCGCGACGATCAATGCGGCGCGCGCCGTCCATCTCGACGATCGGCTCGGGACGCTCGCGGTCGGGCGGCAGGCGGATGTCGCGATCTTCGCGATCGAGGAGGGCGAATTTGCCTGGTACGACATCGCGATGCAGGAGCGTGCCGGATCGAAACGGCTTGTTAACACCCTGACCATGATTGACGGCGAGACTTTGCCACAGGTCGAGGAGCGTCCGCTGCACTTCTGGGCGACGCTCAACGAGACTCAGGCACCGATTCAGCTGACCCCGGTTCCGGGGCAGAAGGTGCCGACGGCCTAGCACGTTGTCCACGATCGGACCTCATGGTCCGGTCGTGATGGGATACAGGACAGGAACACGATGACCGATGCGATCGCGGCGTTGACGCGTTACGAACAGGACCCGGGCGTGCGCTTCGGGTTCTACCTGCGACCTTCCTTCGCGATGAGCCGCGCCCAGGCGGAATTGCATGCGCTGATGAAGCGACAGTTCGGCCTGATCACGGCGGGGGCATTCATGCCGCACGCGACGATCAAGGGCTTCTTCCGCTCCGATGCCGCCATCGCGGACATGAAGGCGGCACTCGATCCGGTGCTGGCGAATCGTCCGAGCTTCACCGTGGTGAACAACGGACCGGTCGCGTGGAAGACGTCGGTCGTGCTGGACATCATGCACGACGAGCAGGGCGCGAAGAACCCGGAGCTGCAGAAGCTGCACGAGGACGCGATCGCCGTGCTGCTGCCATTGGTGCATCCTGAGTGCCCGAACACGCCGAACGAGCGCATGGGTGACGACTTCTACGCGCATCTGACGCTGGTGCAGGGCGCGCCGCGAGAGGATCTCTTTCCGGAGATCCACGAGTTCCTGCAGGATGCCGAGCCCATCGGACCGCGTCGCTTCACGGCGGAGTACGTGCACCTGTACGCGTTCCGCAGCGATGAGTGGGATGGCGACTGGGGGCAGACGCTGACCTGGGAGCTGCTGCACTCCTGGAAGCTCGGAGCTGTCGATGGCGAGTAACTTCGACATCACACCGGGCGATCCGCATATCCGCTACGGGCTCTACCTGCGACCGTCGTTCGCGATGGCGCGGACGCTTGCGGAGTTCCATGAGCTGGCGCTCCGCCAGTTTGGCCAGACGCGCGCGGGCAAGTACATGCCGCACGCCACGATCGGCTTCTTCGATACCGAGGCGACGGTCGCGGAGCTGGTTGCGGCGATCGATCCGGTGTGCGCGACGCACGCGCCGTTCACGATCGTGAACAACGGCCTGGTACCGCTCGGGAACTCGTTCGTGCTGGACATCAATCATCTGGAGGATCGTGGGGTGAATGCCGCGCTGCACGCCTTCCACGACGATGCGCATGCCGCGCTTTACCCGCTGACCGATCACACGGATCGCTTCCACTGGACAGGGGAGGGGTTCTTCGCGCACATGACGCTGGTGCAGCGGGTGCGTCCGGCGGCGTTGTATGATGAGATCCACGCATTCCTGCGGGAGGCGGAGCCGATCGGACCACGTCGCTTCAGGGCACAGCACATGCACCTGTACGCGATTCGCAGCGACGACTGGAACGACGAGGAGTGGAGCGATTCCCTGACGTGGACGTTCCTGCATTCCTGGAACCTGGGGAACGGCTGACGCGGCGACGACCTCGCCGAGCCATCAACCTGACGCGATTGACGAGTCGCGACTATCGAGAGCACTGCACACATGAACAACGATCAGCCCGTGGGAATCTTCGATTCGGGGTTGGGCGGCCTGAGCGTCTATCAGGAAATCCGCCGCCTGTTGCCGACTGAGGATGTGATCTACTTCGCGGACAATGCGTTCTGCCCCTATGGCACGCGACCGCCGGAGGAGATAGATCAGCGCTGCGAGCTCATCGCGGGGATGCTGATCGCGCGCGGGGCGAAGGTGATCGTGGTGGCTTGCAACACGGCAAGCTCGGTCTCGATCTGGCATCTGCGCGAGATCTACCCGGACGTCTCGTTCATCGGGCTGGAGCCGGCGGTGAAGCCTGCCGTCGAGCGGTCGCAGTCGCGGAAGGTCGGGGTGCTCGCGACGCCGCGAACAGTCGCCGGGGAGCGCCTGCGCTGGCTGATCGAGCGCTACGCGAACGGCGTCGAGGTGCACTCCGTCGCCGCGACCGGGCTCGTCGAGCTGGTCGAGGCGGGGACGCTCGTGGGGGAACCGGTACGCGAGGCGCTCGCGCCGCTGATCGATCCGATGATCGAGGTGGGCGTCGACGAGATCGTGCTTGGATGTACGCACTATCCGTTCCTGCGCACCGAGATCGAACGCTATGTCGGGCCGGATGTCGAAGTGATCGACAGCGGCGCGGCGATCGCGCGACGCACGCAGTTCCTGCTCGGCGAGCAGCGACTGCTCACCGGCAGCACGACCTCGGGCTCGTTCCAGCTGACGACCTCGGGCGATCCCCTCTTCGTGAAGGGCGTCGCGGAGGTGCTGCTCGGCGAGGAGATCGCGTCGGTTGATCAGGCCCTCGCGCTTGATGCAGCCACGACGGTGGGCGTCGGCGCGGAGTAGGCTGGGCTTCGCCGCGAGACAGGACAACGCGCTGGTCGGATCCGATCCGACCAGCGCGTTGCGTGTGTGCTTGTGGTGTGGGATCAGCGGATGCCGAACGCCTCGGTGACGTCCCGGATGCCCTTCCGCGTGTTGATGACGCGGCCGATCATCACGCCGGCGGAGATGCCGGTGCCGATCGCGGCGGCGAGCTCGGTGTCATTGATGCCGAGAATGTCCTCGATGAACCAGGTTTTCGAGATCAGGAAGGCGATGTA
>Ga0164243_10008224_pt1 | contig 15448 bp, 11 predicted proteins | sample OricompcompostOP_FD_108781 | JGI IMG/M metagenome (GOLD analysis project Ga0164243, IMG submission 108781) | Organic Plus compost microbial communities from Emeryville, California, USA - Original compost - Organic plus compost (OP) | ecosystem: Engineered > Solid waste > Mixed feedstock >... | reverse complement strand
GACCTCGAGCTGGCCGCCGGCCTCCTGGCCGCCGAGGGCCTGCTGGGCGACGGGATCGCCGCGGCGCGCGCCTGCGTCGACGATCCCAACGTCGTCCAGGTGACGCTGCGCTCGCCGCTGCGCCACGACCGGCTGCGGCGGCGGATCGAGGTCTCCTCCAGCTGCGGCCTCTGCGGCCACAGCTCGATCGACGAGCTCGGCGCCCGCTGCGACGCGCTGCCGCCGGGCCCCACGATCGACCCGGCGGTGCTGAGCGCCCTGCCGGACCGGCTGCGCGAGCACCAGCGGCTGTTCGCCTCCACCGGCGGCCTGCACGCCGCCGCGGCCTTCGCCGCCGACGGCACCCTGCTGGCGCTGCGCGAGGACGTCGGCCGGCACAACGCGCTCGACAAGCTGCTCGGCCGCGCCGTCCTCGACCCGTCGCTGCCTCCGCCGGCGATCGCGTTGCTGTCCGGCCGGGCGAGCTTCGAGCTGGTCCAGAAGGCCGCCGTCGCGCGGGTCCCGATCGTCGCGGCCGTCTCGGCCCCGTCGAGCCTCGCCGTCGACGCGGCGCGGTCGCTCGGCGTCACCCTCGTCGGCTTCCTGCGCGGCGAGCGGGCCAACGTCTACGCCCACCCGCAGCGGCTCGGGCTCGGGACGGGGAGCGCACGATGAGCGATGCGCCCCGCCCGCGGATCCCGCGCGGCCGCCGGGTCGACCCCGCCCACGACCACGACGTCGTCGAGGACGACGGGGGCCTGGAGGTCGGCCCGCCGCGCGACCACGCCGTCGGCGTCCCGGCGACGATCTCGATCGCCCGCCAGTCGCTGCGCCACCTCGGGCCCGTCCGCGCGCTGCGCGCCTACGGGCGGATGAACCAGCCCGCCGGCTTCGACTGCCCCGGCTGCGCCTGGCCGGAGCCCGAGGAGGGCTCGCACCACCTCGAGTTCTGCGAGAACGGCGCCAAGGCGGTCGCCGAGGAGGCCACGCGGCGGACGATCACCCGCGACCTCTTCGCCCGCCACCCGGTCTCGGAGCTGCGGACCCGGACCGAGCACTGGCTCGGCCAGCAGGGCCGGCTGACCGAGCCGATGCACCTGGCGCCCGGTGCCGACCACTACGCTCCGATCACCTGGGAGGACGCGCTCGCGCTGATCGGCGAGCGGCTGCGCGGACTCCCGGACCCGAACCGGGCGCTCTTCTACACCTCCGGGCGCACGAGCAACGAGGCGGCGTTCCTCTACCAGCTGCTGGCGCTCTGCCTGGGCACGAACAACCTCCCCGACTGCTCGAACATGTGCCACGAGTCCTCCGGGGTCGCGCTCGGCGAGACGATCGGCATCGGCAAGGGCTCGGTGACGATCAACGACCTCGTCGCCGCCGACGTGATCGTCGTCGCCGGCCAGAACCCGGGGACGAACCACCCGCGGATGCTGATGGCGCTCGAGCAGGCCAAGCAGCGCGGCGCCCGGATCATCACGGTCAACCCGCTGCCGGAGGCCGGCCTGCGGCGGTTCGACAACCCGCAGCGGCTGCGCGGCCTGGCCGGCCGCGGCACCGAGCTGACCGACCTCTTCCTGCAGGTCCGCCTCGGCGGCGACCTGGCGCTCTTCCAGGCGCTGAACCTGCTGCTGCTGGAGGCCGAGGACGCCGCGCCCGGGACGGTGCTCGACCACGAGTTCCTGCGCGAGCGCACCGACGGCCTGGAGGCGCTGACCGCTCACCTGCGCGCGCTCGACCGCGACGCCGTCCTGCGCGCGACCGGCCTGCGGTGGGAGCAGCTCGAGCGGGCCGCAGCGATGCTCGCCTCCTCGCGCGGGACGGTCGTCTGCTGGGCGATGGGCCTGACCCAGCACCGCCAGGCGGTCCCGACGATCCGCGAGATCGTCAACCTGCTGCTGCTGCGCGGCCACGTCGGCCGCAACGGCGCCGGCCTCTGCCCGGTGCGCGGGCACAGCAACGTCCAGGGCGATCGGACGATGGGGATCTGGGAGAAGCCGCCCGAGCCGTTCCTCGCCGCCCTGGAGCGGACCTTCGGCGTGCCGATGCCGCGCGCGCACGGCCACGACGTCGTCGACGCGATCCGCGCGATGCGCGACGGCCGGGCCGAGGTCCTCGTCGCGCTCGGGGGCAACTTCGCCAGCGCCACGCCCGACACCGCCGCGACCGAGGCGGCCCTGGCCCGCTGCGCGCTGACGGTGCAGGTGTCGACGAAGCTCAACCGCTCGCACCTGGTGACCGGCCGCGAGGCGCTGATCCTGCCGACGCTCGGGCGCACCGACCGCGACCTCGCGCCGCCCGGCCCCGACGGGCGCCGCGCTCCGCGGTTCGTGACCGTCGAGGACTCGATGAGCGTCGTCCACGCCAGCCGCGGCCGGTTCGCGCCGCCGTCGGACGCGCTGCGCAGCGAGGTCGAGATCGTCTGCGGCATCGCCCGCGCCACCTTCGGCCCGCGGGACGGCGCGGCCGCGGGGTCGCCGGCCGCGATCGACTGGGAGGCGATGGCCGCCGACTACGCGCTGATCCGCGAGCGGATCGCGGCGACGATCCCCGGCTTCGACGACTTCGAGCTGCGCGCGTCGTGGCCGGGCGGCTTCGTCCTGCCGCACCCGCCGCGCGACGAGCGGCGCTTCGAGACGGCGACCGGCCGCGCCCGCCTGACCGTCAACGAGCTGGAGGAGCTGGCGGTCCCGCCGGGACGCCTGCTGCTGCAGTCGCTGCGCTCGCACGACCAGTACAACACGACGATCTACGGCCTCGACGACCGCTACCGCGGGATCTCCAACGGTCGCCGCGTCGTCCTCGTGCACCCCGACGACCTCGCCGAGCGGGGCCTGCGCGACGGCCAGCTCGTCGACCTCGTCGGCGAGTGGCGCGACGGCGAGCGCCGCGCCCCGGCCTTCCGGACCGTCGCCTACCCGACCGCCCGCGGCTGCGCGGCCGCCTACTACCCCGAGACGAACCCGCTCGTCCCGCTCGACAGCACGGCGATCGGCAGCAACACGCCGACGTCGAAGGCGATCGTCGTCCGGCTGGAGCTCGCGGCCTGAGCCGAGTTGCATAGGCACTGCCTATGCGTCAGAGTGGTCGCGTGGCGAGCGACGACCTCTCGATCGGCGAGGCGGCGAAGGCGCTGGGCGTCAGCGCCGACACGCTGCGGCGCTGGGACGCGTCGGGCCGCTTGACGACGACGCGCGACGCCCGCAACCGGCGGCGCGTGGCGCGCAGCGAGGTCGAGCGGCTGAGCGAGCGGCCACGGCGGCAGGAGGCGGGCGCGGCGCTGTCGGCCCGCAACCGGTTCCCGGGCGTCGTCCGCTCGGTCGAGGTCGACGGGGTGATGGCGATCGTCGAGATCGAGGCGGGGCCGCATCGCGTGGTCTCGGTCATCACGCGGGACGCGGTCGAGGAGCTGGGCCTGGCGCCCGGGGTGCCCGCGACCGCGACGGTCAAGTCGACCTCGGTGATGGTCGAGCGAGGAGGAGACGCATGAGGAACCGGCACGGTGGCGCGACGCGGCCGGCGGCGGCGGTGCTCGCCGCCGTGACCGCCCTGGGGCTCGCGGCGTGCGGCTCGGACGACGACGAGGGCGCCACGACCGGCGGCGGGTCAGGCGACCGGCCGACGATCGTCGTCCAGGCCGCCGCGTCGCTGACCGAGGCCCTGACCCGTTGCGCCGAGGACTCCACCGCGGCCAGGGTCCGCCTCTCGTTCGGCGGCTCGGACGAGCTCGCCGCGCAGATCCGGCGCGGTGGCGGCGGGGACGTCCTCGCGGCCGCCAACGCGACGATCCCGGCCGAGCTGGCGAAGGAGGGCAAGGTCGAGCGGCCGGTGCCGTTCGCCGGCAACGAGCTCGTGCTCGCCGTCCCGGCGAAGGGCGGGGCGGTCGCGAGCCTCGACGACCTCGCGGCTGGGCGCGGGACGCTCGCGATCGGCTCGAAGTCGGTGCCGGTCGGCTCCTACACCCGCAAGGCGCTCGGACGCCTGCCGGAGGCGCGGCGCGACGCGATCCTCGACCGCGTCCGCACCGAGGAGCCCGACGTCAAGAGCGTCCTGGCGAAGCTGCAGCAGGGCGTCGTCGACGCGGCCTTCGTCTACCGCACCGACGTCACCGCCACGAAGGGCGCCGTCCGCGCGATCGGCCTGCCGGCCGCGATCCAGCCGAAGGTCGGCTACGACGCCGCGGTCATCACCGGGACCCGCCAGCCCCAGGCCGCCGCGGCGTTCCTCGAGGACCTGCGGTCCGGCGCCTGCCAGCGCGCGCTGCGCGACGCGGGGTTCCTGCCGCCCGACGAGCGCGGGTGAGCGGTGCGGCGGCCGGCACCGTTCGCGATCGCCGCCGCCGCCGCGCTCGCGGCGTGCACGGCGTTCCTCGCGCTGCCGGTCGTCGCGATCCTCGTCGACCAGCCGCCGGCGCGGCTGTGGGAGAGCCTCGGCTCCGAGGCGTCGCTGACGGCGCTGGCGCTGAGCCTCGCGGGCGCCGGCGCGGCGGTCGTCGCGGTGGTGCTGCTCGCCACGCCGGCCGCCTACGTGCTGGCGACGACGTGCTTCCGCGGTCGAACGGTGCTGGCGGCGCTGCTCGAGCTGCCGCTGGTGCTGCCGCCCGCCGTCGCGGGCATCGGCCTGCTGGCCGCCTTCGGGCCGCAAGGGCTGCTCGGCGGGACGCTCGACGAGGCCGGGATCCGGCTGCCGCTGACCTTCGCCGCGGTCGTCCTGGCCCTGGCCTTCGTCGCCGGGCCGTTCCACCTGCGCCAGGCCCAGACCGCCTTCGGCGCGATCGACCCGGCCGTGCTCGACGCCGCGCGGCTGTCGGGGGCGCGCGAGTCGGGGGTGTTCCTGCGGGTCGCCGTGCCGCTGGCCGCCCCCGGGCTCGGCGCCGGCGCGACGCTGACCTTCGCGCGGGCGATCGGCGAGTTCGGGGCGACGCTGATGTTCGCCGGCTCGCTGCAGGGCGTCACCCGCACCGCCTCGCTCGAGGTCTACACCCGCTTCGCGGTCGACTTCCCGGGCGCGATCGCGCTCTCGGCGGTGCTGGTGGCGCTCTCCGCCGCGCTGCTCGTCGTCGCCCGGCTGCTGGCCTCCCGCGGGGCGGTCGAGGCCCGTGCCTGACGTGATGGTGCGCTCCCGCACGGAGGCCGCGGAGCACGACGCGGAGCCTCCGCCGATGGGGCTGGAGGCCGATGTCGTGGTCCGCCGCGACGAGCGCTCGTTCTCGGCCCGGCTGGCGATCGAGCCGGGGCGGATCGTCGTCGTGGTCGGGCCGTCCGGCGAGGGCAAGACCTCGATCGTCCGCGCGCTGCTGGGCCTCGACCGGCCCGCCGAGGGCACGATCCGCTGCGCCGGTCGCCCGTGGTTCGACGCCGCCGGCCGGATCGACGTCCGCCCGCGCGACCGCGGCGTCGGGGCGCTGGTCCAGGAGCTGGCGCTGCTGCCGCACCTGAGCGCGTGGCGGAACGTCGCCTTCGGGCTCGAGCTCGGGCCCGACGGGGAGCGGCCCGCCGACCGGCGGGCGCGCCGTGCCGCCGCCCGCGCCTGGCTCGACCGGCTCGGCGTGGCCGACCGCGCCGACGCGGGGCCGGCGGCGCTGTCGGGCGGCGAGCGCCAGCGGGTCGCCCTCGCCCGCGCGCTCGCGCGCGACGCGTCGGCGCTCCTGCTCGACGAGCCGTTCTCGGCGCTGGACGCGGCCGCCCACGACCGCGCCGCCGCCGTCGTCCGCGAGGTGGTCGCACGGCGCGGGGTGCCGGCGCTCGTCGTCACCCACGACCCCGACGACGCCGCCCGCCTCGGCGCGCGACCGCTGGCGATGGTCGACGGCCAGCTGCGCTGACGACCGTGGGGCGCCGGCCAGCGCCACCCCCGCCGTGCTTCCCATCGAACCAGCTCGACGGTAAAATGGGCCGATGAAGACGACGCTCGACCTTCCCGACGAGCTGCTGCGCGCGGTCAAGATCCGGGCGGTCGAGGAGAACCGCAGGATCAAGGACGTCGTCGCGGACCTGCTGGCGAAGGGCCTGGCGGCCAAGGACGACCGCTCCCACGTCCAGCGTCGCGTGGAGCTGCCGCTGGTGCACTGCGCCCACCCGGCAGCGGATGGCGAGCAGCTGACGCCGGCGCGGGTCGCCGAGCTGCTGTCGGAGCAGGACGCGGCATCCCTGCGACCGTGACGGTCCTGCCGGACGTCAACATCTGGCTGGCGCTGGCCCTGTCAGGCCACCAGCACCACCGGGCCGCGCGCAGCTGGCTCGACGGCGTGGACGCTCCGGTGCGCTTCTGCCGGGCCACGCAGCAGGCCCTGCTGCGTCTGCTGACGACCAAGGCCGTCCTGGCGCCGTTCGGCAACGACCCGCTGACCAACGAGCAAGCGTGGGCGGTCTACGACGCCTTCCTGGGTGACGATCGCATCGAGGCGCCGACCGGAGAGCCCGCGGGCGTCGAGTCGACGTGGGCGGCGCTCGTCTGCGTGGCCACCGCCTCGCCGAAGCTGTGGATGGACGCCTACCTCGCCGCCTACGCGATCCGCAGCGGTTCGCAGCTCGTCACGGTCGACGGCGCGTTCGCTCGGTTCGAGGGCCTCGACCTGCTGGTTCTGCCCTGACGCGGTGGTGCCGTCAGCGGCGCCGGAGCCATTCGGCCAGCAGCGGGTCGACGATCCTCACGCCCTTCTCGCCGGAGACGCGGTGGAGATGGCCCTGGTCGACCAGCCGTTCAGCGGCCTTGTTGAGCGTCGATCGGGCGACGCCATGGGAGGCGGCGACCGCGGTCGAGGACGGCGGTGCGCCGTCGGCGATCGCCGCGATCACGGCGCGCTCCGACGGATCCAGGCCGTTCCAGAGGACACGGTGGCCAGCGCTCGTCTCCTGGAGCGCCTCGTCGACGACCCGTGCGGCCAGCGCCGCGGTCCCCTCGGCACCGCTCGCCAGGTGCTCGGCGAGCAGGTACGCGAGGAGCATCGTTCGCTGCGGATGGCCGGCGGCGAACACGACGACCTCGCCGAGCGCGCTGCCCGGGGCCAGGCCCTCGCCGGCGTAGCGGGTGGAGAGCTCGGAGATGACCTCCGTGGTCGGCAGCGGGTCGAGCGCCAGCGACATGGCTTGCCCGAACAGCGGTCGCTCGCGCGTCTCGAACAGCTGGCGCATCATCGACGGCTCCGATCCGCAGAACACGTAGGCGGCCGCGTCGCCGTGGTACTGGATCCGGGATCGCAGGAGTCCGTCGAGGTCCCGGTGAGCGACCAGCAGGTCCTGGAGCTCGTCGAAGACGATCAGCGTGGGAGTCCGCTCGCGCTCCCAGAGCGCGAGCGGCAGGTCGAGCAGCTCGAGCAGCACGGCGTGGGCGTCCGCGGACTGTCCGGCGGGCGGCCGCGGACCGAGCGAGATCGTCGGGCCGGCACCGGAGAAGCTCAGGCCGATGCGGGCGAGCAGCCCGGTGAGATGGGCGCGGAGCCAGGAAGGATCGAGCGCCGCGTACGCGGCCGCGATGCGACGCGCGACGTCGGTGACGTCGGCGACGCGGAAGAGGTCGACGTGCGCGGTGCGCCAGCCGGCCTCGCGCAGGGCCTCCGCGTGCGCGAGCGTCAGGCTGGTCTTGCCGAACTGGCGTGGTGCGACGAGCCGCACGTTCACGCGATCGCCCGCGCGCCGGGCGAGCAGCTGGAGCTCGGCGCGCCGATCGATCAACAGCGAGGTGGGCACGGGGCCTTCGAAGGGGAATGGGGTTCCCGTCGGCGGGGCGGGGCGCGGCACCGCCCGATTGTAGTGCACGGGGCTACGGGCTTGTAGCTAAATGCACTACACAGGTGGAGCGTGCAGGGCGACCGCTGGGACCGACCCGTCGGCAAGCGGGACGTCGGCTCGTGGCGCGAACGCTCGAAGGAGGGCCGGGCGTCGCCTCCGGCTACGCGTCGGCCGTCGCGGTTACCGCCCGCGCGGCGATCAGGGCCTCGACCCGGCTGGCGCAGCCGCCGCATCCACCCGACGCGCCGGTCGCCTGGCGGACGGCCGGCAGGGTGGTGCAGCCGTCGTCGACGGCGGCGCGGATCGCCCCGGCGGTCACCTGGTTGCAGGAGCAGACGAGCTGCGCGTCGGGGATCTCGCGCGGGGCCGACTCGCCGCCGACGACGGCCTCCAGCAGCTCGTCGGGCACGAGCGCGCCGCCGACGCCGGCCGGCGCGTCCGCCGTCAGCTCGGTCAGCTCGGGCACCAGGCCGAGGTCGCCGAGCAGCACCGCGCCGGCCAGGCGGCCCTCGCGCAGCACCAGCCGGCGGTACGCGCCGCGGCGGGTGTCGACCGAGATGACCTCGTCGATGTCGTCGTCGTCGGTGTCCTGCTCCGGCAGGCCGCAGGCGAACAGGTCGACGCCGACGATCTTCAGCGTCGTCGCCAGCGGGCTGCCCTGGTAGCCGGCCGGGGCCCCGGCGATCGTCGCGCCGGCCACCCGCGCCTGGGCGGCGATCGGCGCCCACAGGCCGTAGGTGATCCCGCGGTGCTGCGCGCACTCGCCGACCGCCCACACGTTCGGCGCGCTCGTGCGCAGCTCGTCGTCGACGACGATCGCGTGATCGCAGTCGATCCCGGAGCGCATCGCCACGCGGATCTCCGGCCGGATGCCGGTCGCCAGCACGACGAGGTCGGTCGCCAGCTCGTCGCCGTCGGCGAGCCGCACGCCGGTCACCGACGACGTCCCGACCAGCCGCTCGGTCCGCTGGTCGAGCAGCAGCTGGATGCCCAGCTCGCGGATCCGCCGCTCCAGCAGGCGGGCGGCGCCGCGGTCCAGCTGGCGGTCCATCAGCCGCGAGCCGAGGTGGACGATCGTCACCGACGCGCCGTGCTCGGCCAGGCCGGCCGCGGCCTCGAGCCCCAGCAGGCCGCCGCCGATCACCGTCGCCATCGCGCCGGGCCGGACCAGCCGGTTCAGCTCGGCGGCGTCGGCGCGGGTCCGGAACGGCACGACGCCGGGCAGGTCGAGGCCCAGGATCGGCGGCGTCGCCGGCTGGGAGCCGGTGCAGATCACGACCTTGTCGTACGGGATCCGCTCGCCGTCCTCGAGCACGACCTCCCGGGCGTCGACGTCGAGCTGCCGGACCCAGGTCGAGCAGCGCAGGTCGACGTCGTGGGCCAGGTACCACTCGCGCGGGCGCAGCGAGATGTCCTCCCGCGGGTCCGGGGAGACGAGGTGCGACACCCGGACGCGGTCGTACGGCGGGTCGGGCTCGCCGCAGAGGACCGTCGTCTCCCAGTGCGCCGAGGAGCGGTGGGCGAAGACCGACTCCATCACCGCCACCGACGCCATGCCGCCGCCGACGATCACGAGTCGCTGGCGCCGTCGACCACCGCGACGACGGGTCGTCCCGGGCGGGGCGGCGTCGTCGTCGGCCGGCTCGGCCAGGCGCCCGCCGAGCCCCCCGCCGCCCGCGTCCGGCCCGCCGCCAGCCGGCGACGGCGCCCCGGCGGAGACGACGCCCGGAGCATCCGCGGTGGACGGTGCGACCTCGGCCACGAGCGCCTCGACGCGGACGGCCATCGCCTTGAGCTCCGGCTGGCGCGACACCGGGTCGGTAGCGTCGTGGCTCAGCGCGTTGAGCTGCCCCGATCCGGGCCGCGCGTGCAGCAGGCCCCAGTGGAAGGGGGCGAAGGCGACGCCCGGGCGGATCGCGCCGCCGCGCAGCGCCGAGCCGTCGTCCTCGTTCGCCGGCACGCGGGCGCGGACGAGCGCCGCCCCGCGGCGGGACACGAGCCGCACCCGCTCGCCGTCGGCGACCCCCGCGCGCGCCGCGTCGTCGGGGTGCAGCTCGACGAACGGCTCGGGGTCGGCGCCCAGCAGCTCGGCGGACTTGCCGGTGCGCGTCATCGTGTGCCACTGCCCGCCCACGCGACCCGTCGTCAGCAGCAGCGGGTGGTCGTCGTCGGTGGCTTCCGCGACCGACGAGACGGAGAGCGCGCCCAGGCGTGCGCGCCCCGACGGCGTCGGGAAGCGGTGGTCGGGGTAGAGCCGCGGCGCGTGGTGCTCGCGGGCGGGCCCGTCGTCGGCGGCGGACCAGCGGGCCTCCTCGGCCCGCTCGGCGTCCCGGGCGGTGAACGGCCAGCGGACGCTGCCGTCGCGCGACAGGCCCGCGTGCGTGATCCCGGTCTGGTCGCAGACGCGGCCCTCCGTCAGGCCGACGAACTCGGCGTGGACCGCGGCGGCGTCCGGCCAGGCGAACTGCTCCTCCCAGCCCATCGCCGCGGCCAGCCGGGCGAGGATCCGCCAGTCGGGCAGCGCCTCGCCGGGCGCGGGGACGGCCGCGCGCATCAGCGTCACGCGCCGCTCGGAGGAGGTCGTCGTCCCGGACTTCTCCAACCACTGCGCCGCGGGCAGCACCAGGTGCGCCAGGGCGGAGGTCTCGGTCGGGTGGTAGGCGTCCTGGACGACGACGAGCTCCGCCCGGCGCAGCGCCTCGTGGACCTTCCCGCTGTCGGGCAGCGAGACGGCGGGGTTCGTCGCCATGATCCAGACGGCCTTCACCCGCCCGTCGTGCAGCGCGTCGATCAGGTCGGTCGCCACCAGCCCGGGGCGCTCGCTGATCCCGGCCGCGGTCGGGGGCAGCCGCCAGTAGGTGTTGACCGCCTCGCGGTCCTCCGCCGAGGCGGCGGTGCGGTAGCCGGGCAGGAGGGTCGACAGCCCGCCGACCTCGCGGCCGCCCATCGCGTTGGGCTGCCCCGTCAGCGACAGCGGCCCGGTGCCGGGGCGGCCGATCTGGCCGGTGACGAGGCAGAGGGCGTGCAGCGCCCGGTTCTTGTCGGTGCCGACCGTCGACTGGTTGGCGCCCATCGTCCAGCAGGTCATCGCCGCGCCGGCGGTGGCGAACGTCCGCGCGGCTCGCTCGATCAGCTCGGCGTCGACGCCGGAGACCCGCGAGGCCCGCTCCGGCGACCAGCCGCGGACCTGCGTGCGCAGCTCGTCCCAGCCCTCGACGTGCTCGGCCAGGAACGCGTCGTCGGTCAGCCCGTCGCGGACGATGACGTGGAGCATCCCGAGCAGCAGCGGGACGTCGGCGCCGGGCAGGACCGGCAGGTGCAGGTCGGCGGCCGCCGCGGTGGCGGTCCGCCGCGGGTCGACGACGATCACCCGGCAGGGCCGGTCCTCGCGCGCCTGCGCATCGCGGATCCGCGACCACACGATCGGATGGCAGGCGGCCGTGTTGGAGCCGAGCAGCAGGACGCAGTCGGCCTCGTCGAGGTCGTCGTAGCTGGGGAGCGGGCCGTCGGAGCCGAACGTCGCCTTGTAGCCGGCGACCGCGGAGCTCATGCACAGCCGCGAGTTCGAGTCGACGGTGTTCGTGCCGATGAACCCCTTGGCCAGCTTGCCTGCGACGTAGTAGTCCTCCGTCATCAGCTGGCCGGAGACGTAGAACGCCACCGACTCCGGGCCGTGCTCGTCGATGATCGCCCGCAGCCGCTCGGCGGCCCAGCCGATCGCGTCGTCCCACGAGACGTCCCGCCAGGGGCCGTCGGGGCGGTCGCGCCGCCGCGGCACCGTCGCGCGGTCGCGGGCGTGGGCGGCGTCCGGCAGCGCGATCGGCTTGGCGCAGGTGCGCCCGCGGTTGACCGGGTGGCGCTCGTCGCCCTCGACCCGGACCAGCCGCCCGTCGGCGACGGTCGCCTTCAGGCCGCAGCCGGTCCCGCAGTACGGGCAGGCGGTGCGGACGGTGCGCTCGCTCACGCGCGCGCCGTGCCCTTCGGGCCCCACAGCTTGGCGGCCTCGCCGGCGGTGACCCGGGGCGCCGGGGCGGGCGCCGGCCCGGCGTCGGGCGCGATCCGGACCCAGATCCGGTCGTCGACGACCGCCACCTCGTGGAGCGCCATCGGCGCGTCGTCGCCCGAGATCTCGCCGGTCGTCAGGTCGAGGCGCCAGTTGTGCAGCGGGCAGGTGACGCAGCCGTCGGCGACGAGGCCGTCGGCCAGCGGGCCGCCCCTGTGGGGGCAGGCGGCGTCGGTCGCCGCGTAGCCGCTCGGCAGGCGGAAGACGGCGATCCTGCGGCCGTCGACGGTCGCCTCGCGGCCCTCCAGCAGCGGGACGTCGGCGGCGCCGCCCACGTCGACCCAGCCGTCGGCGGCGAGGTCGCCGGGACGAGGCGCCGCGGCGGTGCCCGCGAGCGCGGAGGGCGCGGTCACGATGGTCGGGGCGTCACGCATGGCGGTCCTCCGCGTCGGTGCGGGCGTGGACGGCGGCTCCCTCGCGACCGCCGGCGTCGGCGCGCAGAGGCTCGTGGTGGTGCACGGTCAGCGGTCGCGGCGGGGCGTCGCCGGCGCCGGCCATCGGCAGCGCGGCCCCGGTCGGCGGGCCGACGAACGGCGTGGGCTCGGTGTCCAGCGAGGAGAACTGGTTGGGGACGGCCGGGGCGCGGCGCTCGCGCCACGGGTCGGGGTCGCAGGCGGCCTTCGCGATCCGGAACCGCTCGTAGAGCGCGGCCGGCTCGCCGGCCTCCTCGTCGAGGACCGCGGTCTGGATCGTCTCCAGCCCGACGCGCTCGACGAACGGCATCGTCCGCTCCAGATACTCGGCGTGCTCGCGGTAGTACTGGAGGAAGATCACGGCCGTGCGCAGCGCGTCGTCCTTCGTCTCCACGCGCGCCAGCAGCTCGCCCTTCTTGATCGTGCCGGCGCCGCCGCCCCCGACGTAGATCTCCCAGCCGCCCTCGATCGCGACGATGCCGATGTCCTTGATCAGCGACTCGGCGCAGTTGCGCGGGCAGCCGGACACGGCGAGCTTGACCTTGTGGGGCGTGTAGAGGCCCTCGATCATCTCCTCCAGCTCGATCCCGGCGTTCATCGAGTCGCCGAGCCCGAACCGGCAGAAGCCGGTGCCGACGCAGGTCTTGACCGTCCGGACGGCCTTCGCGTAGGCGTGGCCAGAGGGCATGTCGAGCGCCTCCCAGACGGCGGGCAGGTCCTCCTTCTTGATCCCGAGCAGGTCGATCCGCTGACCGCCGGTGACCTTGACCAGCGGCACCTCGAACCGCTCGGCGACGTCGGCGATCCGGCGCAGCTCGTCGGGGGTCGTGACGCCGCCCCGCATCCGCGGGACGACCGAGAACGTGCCGTCGTTCTGGATGTTGCCGTGGACGCGGTCGTTGATGAAGCGGGCGTGGCGCTCCTCGCGGTGCTGGTTCTGGTTGACCTCGGAGACGAGGTAGGCCAGGCCCGGCTTGCAGGCGCCGCAGTCGCGCCCGGCGCCGCAGGCGGCCGACAGGTCCGAGACCGACGCGCAGCCCCGCTCGCGGGCGACGGCGGCGAGCTCCTCGCGCGTCTGCTTGCGGCAGGGGCAGAGGTAGGTGGCCTCGTCGACCTTGCCGCCGCGGACGACCTTCAGCAGCTCGGTGACCGTCGGCTTGCAGGAGCCGCAGCCGGCGCCGGCGCGGGTGACGGAGACGACCTCCTGCGTGGAGCCCAGGCCCTGCTCCTCGATCGCGCGGACGATCTCGCCCTTGCAGACGCCGTTGCAGTTGCAGACCTGGGCGGTGTCGGGCAGGTCGGCCGGCGAGGCCTGGCCGGCCTCGGTCAGCAGCGCGAGCGGGTCCTCGACGGGCAGGTCGCTCTTGACGCCGTCGAGCAGCAGCTCGTGGCCCTTGACGTCGCCCATCAGGATCGCGCCGACCAGGCGGCCGTCCCGGACGACGAGCTTGCGGTAGACGCCGGAGCCCGGGTCGCTGTGGGCGACGGCGGAGGCGGCCGGCGCCTCGCCGGCGGCGGCGAGGACCTCGTCGGCCGTCGCGTCGCCGATCGACACGAGGTCGACGCCCATCACCTTGAGCTTGGCCGACAGGATCGAGCCCTCGTAGGCCCTCCTCAGCGCCGTGCCCGGGGCGTCGGCGGCGAGGTCGTGGGTCAGCTCGCCGTCCTCGACCGTCATCGCCTCGCCGGCGGCGTCGAGCACGATCAACGTCTCTGCCGCGACCTCGGCCTGCTCGTGGATCGGGGCGACGATCCCGTAGACCATCCCGCGGTGCTGGGCGCACTCGCCGACGGCCAGCACCCGCGGGTGCGAGGTGACGAGGTGGTCGTCGACGACGATCCCGCGCTCGCAGGCCAGCCCCGCCTCGGCCGCCAGCGCCGTCCGGGCGCGGATCCCGATCGAGACGACGACCAGGCCGGCGTCGAGCGTCGAGCCGTCGGAGAGCTCCAGGCCGGTCGCGCGGTCCTCGCCGACGATCCGGGCGGTCTGGCGCTCCAGCAGGACGGTCACGCCGAGCTCGCGCAGCGCGGGCTCCAGCAGCGCCGCGGCGCGGTCGTCGAGCTGGCGCTCCATCAGCCGGTCCATCAGGTGCACGACGGTGACCGGGGCGCCCTGCGCCGCGACGCCGTAGGCGGCCTCCAGGCCGAGCAGGCCGCCGCCGATCACCGCGACCTTGGTCCCCGCGGCGGCCGCGTCGCGGATCGCCTGGCAGTCCTCCGGCCCGCGGAACGGGATCACGCCGGGCAGGTCGATGCCCGGCAGCGGCGGCATCAGCGGCTCCGAGCCGGTGCAGAGCACGGCTCGCCCGAACGCGAGCTCGCCGCCGGACGCCAGCCGCGCGCGGCCGGCGTCGGGGTCCAGCAGCGAGATCGCGTCGCCCACGATCGTGGTGACGCCGTGGTCGACGTACCACTCCTCCGGCCGGAGCTGCAGGGCGGCCGGGTCCTTCCCGTCGACGAGCAGGTGCGAGAGCGAGACGCGGTCGAAGGGCAGCCGCGGCTCCTCGCAGACCATCGTGATCCGCAGGTCGCTGCCGCGGTCGCGCAGCGCCTCGCAGACCGCCTGGCCGGCGATCCCGCCGCCGATCACCAGGACGTCGGTGGTGTGGGTGCTCGTCATGCGCGTTCGCTCCGTGAGGGTGGGTCCGGTCAGACGCCGGCGCCGGCGACGTTGGGGACGGGGCCGGTCGAGCGGCCGGGCCGCAGGTAGAAGAACCAGGTCATCGCCGCCATCACCGCGTAGGCGCCGAGGAACACCCAGAGGGCCCCGATCGACCAATCGGCGTTCTCGGTCGCGACGCGGACCTTCTCGGCGGGCGTCTCCGCGGCCTTGACGGCGGCGGTGACGCCGAGGCTCGCCTGGCGGAAGACGAGCTGGATCAGGAAGCCGCCGAACGCGCCGATCGCTCCGGCGATGCCGATCACGGCCGCCGCCTGGCGCTTGAAGCTCAGCCGGGTCTCGCGGGCGTCGCTCTCGCGCCCGCCGAGGGTGGCGAAGATGGCCGGGATCATCCGGTAGGTCGAGCCGTTGCCGGCGCCGGCCAGGAAGAAGATCACGCAGTAGGCGCCGAAGAAGAGGGCGAAGGAGCGCTCCTGGACGCCGGCGATCGCGGCCAGCGTGAGGAGGCCCATCCCGACGAAGCAGGCGAGGGTGACGCGCGCGCCGCCCAGGCGGTCCGACAGCCAGCCGCCGAACGGGCGGGCGATCGAGCCGATCAGCGCGCCGACGAAGCCGAGCCCGGCCAGGTAGGTGGCGATGAACG
>Ga0164243_10008222_pt1 | contig 15453 bp, 13 predicted proteins | sample OricompcompostOP_FD_108781 | JGI IMG/M metagenome (GOLD analysis project Ga0164243, IMG submission 108781) | Organic Plus compost microbial communities from Emeryville, California, USA - Original compost - Organic plus compost (OP) | ecosystem: Engineered > Solid waste > Mixed feedstock >... | reverse complement strand
TCTCCGAGAAAAACGATCATTTACAATGAGTTGTACCAATTTTTCAAAAACTTACACAAAATAACACTTTTTCCCACTTTCCAAACAAAATTTGGAATATTTAATTTTTCCACAGGGATTGGTATGTCCTGAATGCAGGACCGGTAAGGGTTTGAGCGTGTTTTGGCCCCTGATTTTGCACAAACAATTGTGCACAACCTGTGCGTATGGTGTGGAAAGGGTGTGGAAAGGCGCTGAGCAGCCCGTTCATGGCGAAGGTGGAAGCAGTAAGATGCTGCTGTTTTTGGATATCCGAATCATATAATCATATGGCTACCGCAGGCTATTCCGGTACACCCCTGCTGAAGAAGCTGGGCATTAAAGAAAGCATGAAAGTGCAATTGGTGCAGGCGCCTGATGATTACCTGCAGATACTGCAGCAAGACATCCGCCATCAACTCACCAATGGCAACCCCGCGCCCGACCTGGTGCATCTCTTCGCCAGCTCTTTTCGCGAATTTGAACCGGCCATGAAAAAACTCAGGCCGGCCATCAAAGCCAATCCCAACATCGTGATATGGGTAAGCTGGTACAAGAAAAGTGCAGGCATTCCCACCGATCTTACCGAAGATGTGATCCGCAACTGGGCGGTGCAAAACGATTTGGTGGATGTAAAGGTATGCGCCGTGACGGAGCTATGGAGCGGATTGAAACTGGTAGTACCGGTGAGCAAACGCAAGTGATTTTTCCGCACTACCTTCGCGGCGATGGACATCAGAAATATTTCCATTCACGATTATACCTATCAGCTGCCGGCTGAAAAGATTGCCGCTTATCCCCTGGCAGCACGCGATGCTTCACGATTACTCGTATACAAACGGGGAAACATAACCGAAACCCTGTACCGCAACATCGCAGATGAACTCCCTGCCAATTCATTGCTGTTACTGAACAACACCAAAGTGGTGGAGGCACGCCTGCATTTTCAGAAACCGACAGGCGGTGTGATTGAAATTTTCTGCCTGGAACCCCATCCGCAATACGGCGACATCACTTCAGCTATGCAGCAGCGTGGCAAAGTAACCTGGATATGCCTTATCGGCGGCGCGTCCAAATGGAAACCGGGGCAAATATTGGAGAAGCATGTACAACACCACGATCCATTGCTGGTGATCCGCGCCCGTTATGTGGGAAAGGAACAGGACGCTTTTGCCATTGAGCTGCAGTGGGAACCCGCAACACTCAGTTTTGCTGAAGTATTGCACTACGCCGGCAGGGTGCCGCTCCCTCCCTATATCAAAAGAGAAGCTGACAGTTCCGATGCAGAACGGTATCAAACCATTTATGCCCAGGCCGAAGGATCGGTGGCCGCTCCTACTGCCGGATTGCATTTCACCAGCCATATCTTTTCACAACTGGAAGCAAAGCACATCGTCAGAGAACAGGTAACATTGCATGTAGGCGCCGGCACTTTTAAACCGGTGAAGAGCGAAATTCTGCAGGACCATGAAATGCACGCAGAATTCATTGAAGTTAGCGCCGCAGCCATTGAACGCATGCTGCAATACCTGCAAGGGCATATTACCGTAGTGGGCACCACCACCATGCGCACCGTTGAATCGTTGTATTGGCTGGGTGTGAAAGCCATGCTGCAACCAGACCTGTCACCGGATGCATGGGAACTGCATCAATGGGATGCTTATGAACTGGATGCGCATCAAGTACCTGCGGCCACGGCCTTACAGGCCGTATTGCAAAAAATGCAGGCGCTGCAATGGAAACGGCTGATCACGCGCACGCGTCTATTGATCGGGCCGGGTTACCGGTTCCGCATAGCAAACGCACTGGTGACCAATTTTCATCAGCCACAGTCCACCCTGCTCCTGCTGGTAGCAGCCTTTGTGGGTGAAGACTGGAGAAAAATTTACGATTACGCCCTGCAAAACGATTTTCGTTTCCTCAGTTACGGTGATGGCTGTTTATTGTTTCGTGAGTGCGGGATAAGCAGCACTACTGCGTTTGCACATTGAGCGTGGCAGGCACCTGTTTTCCTTTGATCAGCGGAAATTCCAGCGTAAACCATGAACCCTTACCCAGCGTACTGTCTACTTTGATCTTACCCTGGTGGGCGTCTACAATAGTTTTTACGTAGCTCAATCCCAGGCCGAATCCTTTTACGTTGTGAATATTGCCGGTATGGGCGCGGTAGAATTTTTCAAAAATGCGGCGGACCGTTTCCTTGCTCATACCAATGCCATTGTCTTCCACGCGGATGATCAGCGATTTATTGGTATTGTAGGTAAAGATCTTCAGCAGCAGGTTGTTCTTTGAATATTTTACAGCATTATCCACCAGGTTGGAGATCAGGTTGCGGAAATGTACCGGGTCTGCTTCAATATAATCGTATTTGGCATCCAGGTGCAGTTCTGCCTGTCCTTTTTTCTCTTCCAGTTGCAGGGAATAGTTGTCAATGATCTCTTCAATGAGGTTGTGGATATGCAGGGGCACTTTATTCAATTGCAGTTCCTGGCGGTCCATCACCGCAGCCTGGAGAATTGTTTCCACATGTTTGTTCATGCGTTTGTTCTCTTCCTTGATAATGCCGCTGAAATATTCCATTTTTTCCCGGTCCTGCATCACTTTTTGATTACGCAACGCATCCACCGCCAGGCTGATGGTGGCCAGCGGCGTTTTGAATTCGTGCGTCATGTTGTTGATGAAGTCGTTCTTGATCTCGCTGACTTTCTTCTGGCGCAGCAAAGCATTCACAGTCACGTAAAAAGTAGCAATAATCATCAGGGTAAAGAACACGGCGCCAACAATGAACCAGCGCATTTCGGCCGACATTTTTTTCCAGTCAGGCACCACTACGGTCATCACTTCTTCCGGCACCAGGTTTTCCAGGTCGCTGCCGCTGGGAGGCATGAAGATGTAGTACAGGATAAGGTTATTGTCCTGGTCTTCTATTTCGCTGGTGAAATTCCTCGATTTCAGTTCGTAGCTGAGTACATTCAGGCTGGAAGTGATGGCAAACTCAAAATTTACGTCTTTCAGCCCGCGTCCTTCAAAAGCCTTCTGCAGTTTTTCGGCCACTTCCAGTTCGGTAAATTTCTGGGCAATGGTGGGCGGCTTCATCAGTTCCATCTGCAGCTGTTCAGAAGGCCAGCTTAGTCCGGGCTGATTACGGAATTTTTTCAGCGAGGGCAGGGTGCCTTTTTGCTCCATCAGCAGTCTTCCCGCATCGTTGATGCCGTCAATCAATTTGCTCCTGAACTCCTCCTGTTTATCCAGCAGCATGGTGCGCAACCAACTGTACTGGATATAGATGGTGCCTATCAGCGAAAAGCTGATCAATACAATGATGACAGGGAAAATTTTCCTTAGCTGCAACTGATATGATTTTGATGATGCGCCCATTACCTGCCGGCAGTTCATACTTCACACAATATTGCCAATCGTTTTGGATAGTCAATTCTTACTCAGCAGATAAGTGAATCGGACAAAATTAAGAAAACTGATTTCCAAACGCCAATGATACGAATTTAGAGGGTTTTGTTTTAACTAACTTTTACAAAGTGCAGGGGGCGGGGTTGGCCCGTAATTTTAAACAATGATTTTGTCAGGACCATATAAGTCTTAATTTAGAAACATGATTGCACCCGGACCAGGAACATTACTGATAGCGGAACCTTTTTTAAAGGACCCTAACTTCATGCGCACGGTGGTCTTTCTCTGCGACCACCAGGAGGAAGGAAGTTTCGGCTTTGTAATCAACAAACTCTTCGATCATACACTGGATGAATTGATGAATGACCTGGATGAACTGAAACTACCGGTGTTTTACGGTGGTCCCATGCAAATGGACACCATTCACTTCCTGCATCAATATCCCGATCTGATCCCCGGTTCGTACGAAGTGCTGGACGGCATTTTCTGGGGCGGCGATTTTGAAACGGCCATCAGCATGATCAGGAGCGGCGCTATCAATACGGACAAGATCCGCTTCTATATCGGCTACTCCGGCTGGGGCAGCGGCCAGCTGGACGGCGAACTCCAGGAAAAATCATGGCTAACGGTAGAGGGCAACCGCAAATTAGTCTTTCACAAACATGCCGACCAGATATGGAGAGACGCCCTGAAAAAACTCGGCGGCGAATATGAAATGCTGGCCAATTTCCCGATTGATCCGCAATTGAATTAGCGTTGCATTGCTAACCCATACAAGGAACATACAACTTCCGCAGCTATTTACAACAGCCGTTTAAAAGTGTAACGCCGGACGAATGCCCTGCGCAATTCCCGAAGCGCTGCATCCCCTTCTGTTGTACAAACAATTTACCCTAACAAAAGTCCCGCCTGCTTTCGCCGCGGGACTTAACCAAACATAGCCAATCTACAACTGCACTATCGCAAAGAAAATCTGATACCGGCGCCAACGGCCCAGTTGTGCAGGCCATCCATATTATTCTGTGTATACGGCATATAATTATAGGCGCCGTTTACATTGATGCCAAAGCCCCTTTTGCCTATGGGAATCTGCACGCCCGCTTCCGGGCGCAGGGCAAAACCGATAGTACTTTCAGAATTGGAAAACTCTCCGAGATACTGGTTAAATACAATGATGTTACCGCCAACGCCTACGCCCACATAAGGCTGCACTACGGCACGCGGTAAAAAATTATACTGCGCCACCGCCAGCAAGGGAATGGTTTGAATGCTGTTGGTGACCACGGCGGATATTTCACCTCCTTCGCGCAGACTGTATACGGCGCGCGGAAATTTTTGATAGTAATCCTGGAAACCTGTGCCCAGTCCTACCGATATACGGTCATTGATACCATACAGCAAATTACCGGTCCAGCCACGCCAGGAGGTTTCGTCAATGAAATCCTGGAAATTACCGGCAGGCACCGCTACATTATAATTCAGGTTGAGCCGGAACCGTTGTTGTGCCTGTACAGATGGTCCGGCAAACAGCAACACTGCCAATAAACCGATTATATGAAACGCTTTCATAACTCCGTTTTTTTTTCGCATGATCAGTTGGTTTGAAGGTATTTGCTCTGATCAAACAGTATCTGCACATTGGATGCAGCTTTGTCTTCACGGAATACGCCAGAGCCGCGTATAAGACCATTCCATACCGCCCGTATATTTTTTGAATCATTAGCGTTCATCAGGTCGAAGAGGTCAATGGACAACGCCCCTTCGGTGATTTCGTAAAAGCCATAATAGAAGGGCGGAAAGAAATAGCTAAACCCCGGATACCCCCAGTAAAAAGGGTCCCAGTAGCCATAATAATAATTCCAGTAATCGCCGTAACTGAACACACCGGTGTACGTGTTGTAAATGCGGTTCACGCTTACCGCCAGATCAGGATTCTGATCGCGGGGCACTTCCGCATACCCACGCTGTTGCATCAGGTTGCGGATGGCGTTGATGTAAGCGGCGTCTACTGCCGCAAGCGCCCTGCCTTTAAACTGGTTGTTCTCAATGACCGCCACAGAGTCAACAATACTGAAGGTAGTGTAACTGCCGAACTGCGACGAATCATCGTGCTTGGTAATGTAGATACGGCTTTCGTCCTGCGAAAGATGATCAAGAGGATCCTTTGTACAACTGCCGGCAAACAGCATGCTCACGATGCCGATGACCGGGAAATATAGCTGTTTCATATGGTAAAACTTTTTTTCTGCTCCATTGTGCCTTGCCGCGACAAAGATGCAAAGGCAATGCCCGGAACGTATCGCCGGTATCAGGGCCTGAAAAAGCGTCCCATAGCTGACTCCTTTCTCCGGTTCCCGGTGACTGCCGCTCACAAAAGCTGTGCATCCAACTCCACAATCCCGGGCGATGCGCTGAGCAGTTTTCCACACTTTGCATCTCCACCCAAAGGCATTGAAGATCAGCAGCATCGAATAAGTGACGATGCCGGCAACATGAAAGTGGCATCGCTGCACTGATTTTAACAAAAGCGAAAAATCCCGTTTTTGCGGATGCAGAATTTACGGTGGCCGGCATGCATAAAATGGGCATTAGTACGCTATGACGAAATGGGGGACTGGAGTAATTTCATCCCGGTTCTTAAAAACGTAATCAATCCCTATGAAGACACTATTTATTACTTACCAGCTATGCGGTTACAATTACCGCCCTCCCGATCCGCAACAGGATACTATCTTACTTACCTGACACTCTTTACCCGTACGCCGTAGATCAGATCAGCAAAAAGGGCGCTGAACGCAGCGACAAGGCCGGATAATGCCTGTTCATTATTCGCATGCCTGTTTGCTGTTCTTCGCACCTATCCCGTAACACCCAAATCTGTACCTCTATGAAAAACCTTTTACTTGGTTTAGGCATGCTATTGTGTATTGGCGCCCGTGGCCAGCAGGTGGCGCGCGGACTCACTGCATCCAACGGACAGTTCATCGGTTTTTACGAATACAAACCCACCGACTATAACGCCGACCCCACCACGAAATACCCATTAATTATCTTTTTACATGGCATTGGCGAGCGCGGCAACGGCACTACCGAATTGAGCCGTGTGCGTGCGAATGGCATTCCCAAATACATCAATGCCGGCCATCCCATGCGTTTTTACTGGAATGGCCGGTGGCAGACCTTCCTGGTATTGTCGCCCCAGCTGAGCAGCAGCTATAACTGGTGGCAGGATTTCTATATTGATGAAATGATCAAATATGCAAAAGAGAACTTACGCGTAGATACCAACCGCATCATCCTCACCGGCCTCAGCCTTGGCGGCGGTGGGGTGTGGGAATATGCAACGCGGTCGGTTCAAAACGCCAGCACGTTCAGCGCCATCGGGGTGTGCTGCCCTACCTGCCAGTTTCCCAACTGGTGCAATATTGCCGATGGCAAACTCCCTACCTGGGCATTTCACGCCACGAACGACGGCACCACGCCTTCCAGTTGTACCAACGGCGCCATCAGCGCCATTATCAACTGCGGCGCTGCGGTAAAGCCGTATCTAACCTTGTGGGAGAATGGCGGACATAGTGTATGGGACAGGGCCTACGACACCGCCTATGCCTGGCAGAACCCGAATATCTTTGAATGGTTTCTCGGCCAGGATAAAAGTTTGCCGGTGAATATACGGCCCAAAGCCTTTGCCGGCCCAGACCTCACCATTTCCACTTCCACGGCTATGGTTACCCTAAGCGCCTCAGGCTCACAGGATGAGGACGGAAGGCTGGTGCGGTATGTATGGAGAAAGATTTACGGCCCTTCCACCGGTACCATTAATACACCTGTATCTGCCAATGGCAGGACCACCATCACCAATCTTACTACTCCCGGTACTTACCAATTTGAAGTAAAAGCCATTGACGACCGGGCAGACTATTCACTGGATACGGTTACCGTAACGGTAGTAAACGGCGCCGCCGCCAATATTGCACCGGTGGCTGAAGCCGGTCCTGACCGCACCGTGCTGTTGGGCATTACCAACCTGGATGCTTCAGAATCCTATGACCCCGACGGCATTGTGACCAACTATACCTGGACAAAAATTGAAGGCCCCGACAGCTATACGCTCAGCAGCAATACCGCTGTTACACCCACGCTCAGCAACTTACAGATCGGCACCTATGCTTTTCAGTTACGTACCATGGACAATATGGGCGCTGTAAGTTTCGACACAGTGGTAGTGACTTCCGTTGGTTCATCATTGCCCGTAACCCTGCAATACTTTAAAGGTCATGCGGGCAGCAATGGCAACCGCCTGGAGTGGGCTACCACTACCGAATACCAGAATGACCGGTTTGAAATTGAACGCAGTGAAGACGGTAACCAGTTTGTCACCATCGGCACTGTGAAAGGAAGTGAGCAATCATCCACCTTACGCACCTACACGTATATAGACGAGTTTCCGCCGGCAGGTGTGGTATACTACCGTTTGCGCCAGGTAGGTATGGACCGAAAGGCCACCTTTCTGGAAACCATTACACTGTCAGCCATTACCAGCGGTGCGTCCAGGCTCAGCTATTATCCGAATCCTGTCCGCGACTACCTCACCATTCAATTGACAGGGAAGGAAAATGGTACGGCAAAGATCACCCTGTACAGCCACGATGGCCGTATGCTGCAACAAAAAGTGGTAACCAAGCAACAGCATACACTTACAACAGGTATGGACACCCGAACAATCAGCAAAGGCATTTATTTATTGGAAGTAATTATAGACGACAGGCTGAAAGAAGTGCGGAAAGTAGTGAAGCAATAGCAATAAAAGCAAATCAGGAAAAGGGATATAAGTCAGATGTTAAATGGCTGCTATTGAGCAGCCATTTAACATATAAATCATTTCCATATCCTTACCTGAATGGTTGATAAAACCGGATTGTGCCAAGGGCCAGCATGGGTTTATCGCCGCTGGTATCGCCGTAGCATATGACGGTCTTGTACTGATCCAACTGGTATTGCGCGCGGATGCGGCGTACTTTTTCTTCGCCATGACAATTAAGACCGGCAATTTTTCCGGTGATGCGATTGTCCTTTACTTCAAGTTGCGTAGCGATCAGCTGCACATGCATACTGCGGCACCATTCGCGTATCCAGTCAGCAGAAGCCGTTACCACCACCACTTCATATGCTGCTTCCTGCAGCTTTTTAATTTCCTGTATTGCTTTCGGGTGAACGAGGGTGGGCACAACGGTGGTGGCAAAATGATCGGCCAGTTGTTTGAACGAAGCTACCGGCATGTTGCCAAAGAAGAAACGCAGCACTTTTTCTTTGGCCAGTTGGTTGGAGATTATGCCGAGTTTAAAGGCCACCAGCCAGGGACTCAGCAGCAAAAAGCCCAATAAAAATTTCAGCCGCCCATGGCGATACCGGATGATCTCCAGCAGGGTGTCCTTAGTGGTAATGGTACCGTCAAAATCGAAAAAAGCTATGCCGGCGCTCACAGTTTCATTTTTTTGAAGATAAATTCCGGGATGCATTTGATGATGAACATGATCCAGCGCCAGAACCATTTCACATAAATCACATTCTTCTTTTTCACCACCGCCTTATACACGGCATTGGCCACCTGTTCCGGTGTGGCAGTAAGTAGTGCAGGCAATTGGAGATGCTCTGTCATCTTGGTGTATACAAAACCGGGCTGCACGGTCACCACATGCACGCCTTTATGGTACATACTGTTGCGTAACCCGGAGAGATACGCGGTAAAACCTGCTTTGGCGCTGCCATAAATATAGTTGCTCTGCCTGCCGCGTTCTCCTGCCACGGAGCTGATACCCACGATGGTCCCGCTTTGCCGGGCAGCGTATTTGTTGCTGACCACGTTGAGTATGGATACCGCGCCGGTGTAGTTGGTTTCAATGATCTGCGCACATTCTTTCCAATCGGCGCCGGCCGTTGCCTGTTCGCCCAGGTAACCAAACACACAGATCGTTACATCGGGCAGGGCAGGCAGCGTATCGAAAAAATGGGGATGGGTGGCATATTGCCGCGCATCAAATTCGTGTACCGTAGCCGCCACATTGTAACGGATAGCAATATCCGACAATAATGGCTGCAGCCGGTGTGCATTGCGGGCTGCCAGTTGCACGGCATATCCCTTTGAAGCGAATTTCTTTGCAATGGCCACGGCCATATCTGAAGCAGCACCTAAAATGAGAGCGGTTGGCATTGATGTTTCGGGTTTCAGGTTTTTGGGTTCAGGGTTGCAATTTACAGGATTGTGCCAGGTAGCCGGCCATTCAGTCAGCCACCTCACTTCGTCAGCAGCAACCTGTCTGATTGCACCGAACGGATCTTATAGTCAGGATTATATTTTTTCACTACTGATTTAAACTCTTCCAGTCGCGGATAGCCTGCCTGCAGCACCTCCGGTTTCATACGCGCATCCTTGCTCATGTACAGGCGTCCGCCGTATTGCAATACCACCTGGTCCAGTTCATCCAGAAATTCAAACAAGCCTTTGCGCACGGGGAAATCCAGCGCCAGCGTATATCCTTCTGCCGGAAAGGATATGAGGCTGTCCTGCCTGCCGAATATTTTCAATACGGCCAGGAAGGAACCCAATCCGCGATCGCTGATGCGGTTTAATATTTCAATCAATCCCTGCTTGGCATGCAGCGGCAATACAAACTGGTATTGTACAAAACCTTTTCTTCCATATCCCCTGTTCCAGTGCAGGATGGCATCGAGGGGATAGAAGAAAGGTTCATAAGAAACCACATTGTTGATCTCCCGCTTCAGGTTCTTGCCATAATACAAAAAGTTGAACAGCTTCACGGTAAAACTGTTCAGCACCCACGAAGGCAGGTTGAACGGAAAAGTTATCTGTTTGCGTGACGGCAGTTTCAGCGGGTCTTTTTTCTTTTTCTCCGGCAGTTCGTCCACTTTTGCGTGCTCACCCAAGATCAGGATGCTGCGCCCGAAGTGTTTTCCTTTTTTAAGACAATCAATCCAGGCTACGGAATAGGTATAGTGTTTGTATTCATCAAACAAGCGGATAATCTCTTCGAGGTTGGCCGCCTTGATCTGCTTTTGCCTGATATAGGACGTTTCAATTTTTTTGAGCCGGAATTTTACCCTGGTCACCAGCCCGGTCAATCCCATACCACCGCAGGTGGCTTCAAAAAGATCGGTATAACGTTCAGGCGAACACGTAATTACCTCACCGGAGGCCAGCATCACATCCATCTCAATAATATGATTGGAGAAGGCGCCGTCTACATGGTGATTTTTTCCATGTACATCACTGCCCACAGCGCCGCCCACGGTGATGAATTTGGTACCCGGTGTTACGGGCAGGAACCATCCCTTGGGCACAATTACTTCCAGCACCTGGTCAAGCATCAGTCCGCTCTGGCATTCAAAGATGCCGTTTGCGGTATCGAAGGAGAGTATCTTGTCGTACTTTAGGGTGTTGATCGTTTGTTCAGCCAGGGAGGCATCGCCATAGCAACGGCCATTTCCGCGGGGAATGAAATGATTGCTTTGTTGCACAATAGCCGAAAGCTGGTCATCGTAGCTGAACAATTTTTCGTCGCTTTCCATCACCGGGTAATTTCCCCAGTTTGCAATTGCCTTTTTCATGTTGCGCACAAATTGGTTGGTTCTGAGGCCGGACAGCAATTTCCTGTACTGATATGGAAGGGTAATTTCTGCCGGAATAATTATGTAAACAGCGTTATATCCTTAATGTAAAGGATAAAATAGAAACTGGCAATCCATAGCAAAAGGGTGATTTGGATAAACCGGTCTTTGTACAGGATTTCGGTAGGCGAACCGGCTTTATTGTGCACCATCGTGATCTGCAGGTAGCGCATAACGCCGGCAATAACGAATAAGGAGGTATAATACAACCGGTGACCGAACTGATGATACAGCGCACCGGAAACCGTATAACTGATATAAGCTACAATCAAAATGGCGCAAAACAGGCCAAGCAGCGTATTCAAAAATTCCAGTGAATACCCTTTAACGGCCTTGCGCATTTCTGTGCCGGTATTGATCTTCAGCACCACATCGTCGCGGCGCTTGGCAATGGCCATGAACAGCGCCAGCAGGAAGGTCATAATGATCAGCCATTCGGTAGTATGAATATCCCCCAGCACGGCCCCTGCTTTTACCCGCAACACAAATCCCGATGCCAATACCAGGATGTCTACAATGGACAGGTTCTTGATACCAAATGAATATACCAGGTTCAACAGAAAATAGATACCGGATATGAACAGGAACTTGTACGAAGCATCCAGCAAATAACTGAGGGTGAAACCCGCCACTACCAGCAACAGGCTGATCAGCAGTCCCACCGGTTTGCGCACCTTGCCCGAAGCAAGCGGCCTGAACTTTTTTACGGGATGTTTCCGGTCATCATTTATATCGCGGTAATCATTGATAATATAAATGCTGCTGGCCAGGAACGAGAACGCAAAAAAACCACCGATCAGCAAAGCAAATTGTTCCTTGTAGCTCACCGGATCAAACAATTTGCCGGCAAAAAAGGACGGAATGAACAGGAATAAGTTCTTCGCCCAATCTTTCGGCCTCAATAGTTTGATGTGCTCCCTCATGTAGATTATAGTATAATTACCAGGGCACAAGATACAGCACAAATATTTGTGATGCAATACTACTAAGTGGGTGAAGCGTTTATGATATGAAAATTCCCGTTGCGGGTTGCTGCATTCAGGTCAGCGTCTCGTATTGGGAACGCAACAGGCTGCGTGTAATGGAGCCTGAAACCTGTAACTTGCAACCCAAAACCTTACACTCAAACCCGAAACCCAAAAACTCAAACCAATGAAGCGTTTGCTCGCTGCTGCAGAAATACTACTCATTGTAGTCATTGCCCTGGCCCCCGTATTTGCCACTTTTCCTTATCGCATCAATATTTTCCTGTCGTGGGAAGGCGCCTATCGCTTGTATCTCGGGCAAACGCCTTACAAAGATTTTGGTATGCCGGTGGGTTATATGTACTGGGCCATTCCGGCATTGTTCTTCAAAATATTCGGGCCGCAGATGATCACGCTCATCAAAGCGCAGGCATTCATTAATATATTATCGGGACTGGCATTCCGTAGCATCTTTAAAAGTTTGCAGGTGCATTTTGCAGTGCGTTTTCTGGCAGTGATGGTATTCTGTCTCTCCTACTCTTTTTTTAATTACTGGCCCTGGTATAACCATACGGTAATTGTATATGAGTTCATTGCCCTTGCCTTTCTGATGAAATTCTTGTTTGGTGAACAATCCAGGTGGAAGTACTATAACCTGGCGCTGGCAGCCATTTTTGTTTTCTTTTCGTTTTTTACCAAGCAGGACGGTGGCGGACTGGCATTGCTGCTTTGCCTGGCCATTCTCCTGTATCATGCGCTGCTGGAAAAGAAATGGCTGCCGGTGGCCGTTTTCACCGGTACACTGGTCGTTACGGGACTCATCTTTATACTGCCGCTTACCGGACATGGGTTTGGCTACTGGTTCAATTACGGACAGGCGCCACACAGTTCGCGCATATCCATCACTGATATATTACGGGAATTTCTGAGCAGTTCGCAATGGCTTAAATTTTATTTACTGGTGATTGCGCTATTGCTGATGGTAACCATCAAAAGCTGGAAGGCTTTCTGGCAGGATAAACAAAAAATGGTGTTTACGCTGCTTACACTCGGTATACTGGCGCAAGCTGCTATTTTCCAGGTAACCAGTTATGTGCCGGTTGACAACAACATCTTCTTTCACAGCTTTGCTTTTGTGTTCATCCTCTCCCTGCTGTCAACGCTCTTACCCATCTCGTTCAACAGTTGGAAACCGGTGCTGATCTGCTCGGCAGGCGTACTGTTGTGGTGGAGCCAGGTATACTGGCGGTATATTGAACGTTTCCTGTTGAAGCCCGGCGGCGAACAGTACACTACCATCACACATAACGGATATACCTATGCCAACGTGGTGAACCGCAACACCTATATGATTGAACTGGACACCACCGACATCCCCCTGCATCAATGGCGCGTGCCCAACCTGAAATCATTCGAGCGCGTTATGGTGCCCAATGCCACCGCCGATGGCATCGAACGGCTGATGAATATGGACCTGGTGAAGAACAATAAGGACCTGAAGGTGCTCAACATGTCGGAGCTTACGCCGCTCGCTGCTGAAATTCCTTTCCGGTTAGAAACCGGCAGCCATTATCCATTATGGTATCACAAAGGTGTGGGCATGTTTGATAAGGAAACCGACATGTTTGTACAGCGCATTCAGAATAATCATTACGACCTGGTACTGTTTGAATACATTCCCTACCTCAACAACTTCTATCCTTTTAAAGTGCGTGAGGCACTGCAGCAACATTACCGGCAGGTGGATAATTTTCCTGCGCCGCGAAAACCGGCCAACCATGCATGGGTGGAGGTGTATGTAAGGAAGGAATAACCCGCAAATTGTACATTTGTTTCAAACATTGCCGACATCAGAAACAGTGCCGACATATTGTCCAGTCCCATTGAATACCTCAAAGGTATTGGTCCGCAGCGGGGCGACCTGCTGAAGAAAGAGCTCGGCATATTCACTTTCAAAGACCTGCTGGAACATTTTCCCTACCGGCATATTGACAAGACCAAAGTGAACCTGGTGCGCGACATTACGCCGCAAACGGAATTCATCCAGGTGGCCGCCCGGCTCATCAGTGTGCAAACCGTGGGCGAAAAGCGTGGTCGCCGCATGGTGGCGGAAGTGCGCGACGCCACAGGCTCTCTGGAACTGGTCTGGTTCCAGGGCATTCAATGGATACAGAAAATACTGACGCCGGGAATAACCTACCTCATCTACGGCAGGGTGAGTTTTTACCAGGGCAAGCCCCAGATCACCCACCCGGAAATGGAGCCCTACTCGCCCGAAAAAGCGGATGGCAAAAACTTCCTGGAGCCGGTATACCCCAGTACCGAAAAACTGAAAGCCCGCGGTCTGGGCGGCCGGCAGATTGCCAAACTCACCCAGACGCTCTTGGGACATATTAAGGAAAAAGATATCACCGAAAATCTGCCCGAACCACTCCTGCAATCGTTACACCTGGTTCCCCGGTATCGGGCATTTACAGACATCCATTTTCCGGATAGTTTTACAGCATACGAACAAGCCCTGCAGCGGTTGAAATTCGAGGAACTGTTCATCGCCCAGTTGCGAATGGGGCTGGTAAAGCTGCAGCGGCGCCGCTACAGCAAGGGCGTGGTGTTTGGGCAGGTGGGCGAACTGTTCAACCGTTTTTACAAACACCATCTGCCGTTTGAACTCACCGGTGCGCAGAAAAGGGTGATCAAAGAGATTCGGAAAGATATGGCCACCGGTCACCAGATGAACCGCCTGCTGCAGGGCGATGTGGGCAGTGGTAAGACCATCGTGGCCCTGCTGGTACTGCTGCTGGGGGTTGACAACGGCTACCAGGGATGCCTGATGGCCCCAACGGAAATACTGGCGCAGCAGCATTTCAACAGCATCTCTTCCCTGCTGAAAGACCTGCCCGTATCGGTAAAACTGCTCACCGGAAGTACCAAAGGCAGGGAACGGAAAGAGATATTGCAGCAACTGGAAGAAGGGTCTTTGCATATCATCATCGGCACGCATGCCATCATAGAAGACACGGTGCAGTTCCGCAACCTGGGTGTGGCCATTGTGGATGAACAGCATCGTTTTGGCGTGGCCCAGCGGGCACGGCTCTGGAAGAAAGCCGTGATCCCGCCCCATATCCTGGTAATGACCGCCACCCCCATTCCAAGAACACTGGCCATGACGGCCTACGGCGACCTGGATTACAGCGTAATAGATGAGCTGCCGCCCAACCGGAAACCCGTTTTAACCGTACATCGTTATGAGACCGCGCGAACGCAGGTGATGGACTTTATCAGGAAGGAAATTGACAAGGGAAGACAAGCCTATATCATTTTTCCGCTCATTGAAGAATCTGAAAAACTGGATTATGAAAACCTGATGCGCGGGTAT
>Ga0164243_10008221_pt1 | contig 15453 bp, 31 predicted proteins | sample OricompcompostOP_FD_108781 | JGI IMG/M metagenome (GOLD analysis project Ga0164243, IMG submission 108781) | Organic Plus compost microbial communities from Emeryville, California, USA - Original compost - Organic plus compost (OP) | ecosystem: Engineered > Solid waste > Mixed feedstock >... | reverse complement strand
CCCCCCCATGTACCGGCAAACCATCAATCCCCCGCGTCGAGACACGAAGAAACCCCCGGGGAAATCCCCCGGGGGTTCCGGCATACACTTCACACTTCCGGCGATGCCAGTTCAAACGTAATCCATTCGATAATGTCGAATGGTTTCAGATTAGCGATTAGCCAATCAACGTTCTCATTACAAATGATGCAATGTCCATTTGCAATTTCATGGCGGATCACTTCCGCCCCTGCCCTTCACAGATGGGACACGTCGCTGTCGTATAACGTCCATCGCGGATAATGGTAATTCGCCCCATGCCCTCGCAAGTGATGCACTTGGGCAGGTTCCAGAATGCGGGAGTGGGAGCGGACATGCTATCCCCTTTCAGGGTTTTGGTCGGTATTTCCGACCTGTCTCTAGTATAGTGAAACCCGCCGGGTAAGTCAACAACTTTTCCCGGCGGGTTTCCGCTTTTAGTGTCGGCGCATTGCCTCGCGGATCAGTTCGGCGGCCTCCGCGTATCCGACGGCTTGTCCTAGGAAGTAGTTACTTTGCGCGACCTGGGGCGGCGTGACGGCCTCGGCGTTGTCGCGGGCGTTGCTTGCCCATGTGTCGAGTCGGGCGAGTATGGCGGTGATCTGCAAGTTATCCATGATCAAATCCTACGGCTAGAACGGCGGCGTGTCTAGGTTGCGTTCTCGTTTGCGGCGGGCGAGTATGTCGCGGCGTAGTTTTGTTCCCTTGTGGCATGGGCACATGCACGAGCGCCACGAACGGCACCGCTGGTGCTCCCAGGTGGCGCACGCCGCCGTCCGGTCGGACGGCGGCGTGCTGTCATGCTCGGTCATCCGCCGAGTAGCGGAAGGGCAGGGATCGGCGGCGGGGGCGTGTTCTCCGGCTCATCGGCGCTGTCGTCGGCCTCGGCACCGCTGGCGGTGTCGATCACGCGACCGTTGTAGACGTTGGCGGCGAATGCCTCGGCGGTGTCGAGGTCGGCGAAGTCGAGGCGGCGCGGCCCGTCGTTCTCTGCGCCGTACTCGACCACGTAACGCTGATCAGTCATGCGGGTTTCCTTTCTCTTCGATGATCCACCCGTACGGGGTGAATACCACCGGGTTTCCGGTGGCGGCATGTATCCAGCGATCCGTGCGCGGATCGTGGTACAGGTCTTCGTGGTACAGCCGGGTGGCGTTGTTGCGGTTGTACTCGGCTTGTGCTTGCAGTTGTTCGATCAGCGTCGGCGGTGGCGCGTTCTCGGCTTCGTAGCGGGAACAGAACGCTGTTACGCGCTGTACCCATTCCATAGGCACGGCGACAAACTGTGTGCCGTCCTTGCTTACGTGCATGATGGTGACGGCGGGCGTGTTCTCGGTCATAGTCCTGCCAGGGTTTCTTGGTAGTAGCCGGGGGCGGCGGATAGAAGGGTGATTCGTGGGGCGCGGTGTCCGGGGCACCAGCGGAAGATTTCGCCGCCGCCGTGTGTGTAGTAGACACGTTCCTGTCCGATGTACTCTCGACGGGCCACGCGGGCGGTCTTCTCTACGATGATCCCGTCCGACTCTTTGAACGTGACTTTGATCACGTCTTCAATTTGGATGCTAGCGGGAAGAATGAACTTAGCGCGGGACGCGGGCATTGCGGATCACCTTTTCACACTCCGAGTCTGTACAACATCCATAGTGGTGACCGGCGCGACAGTCGAGACACTGGGTCGCGGTGGACCGGCGCGGCGCTTTCTTCAGGCCGTCCACGAGATACGCGGCGGTGCCGATTGCGAGGAACGCGGCGAGGCACAGCACCGCGCCTCGCATGTCGGCGTCGCCGAGCAACAGACCGAGCAGACAGCCGATCACGACGGCGAACCACAGCACGAACGAACGCATGTCACTTGCCCTTCTCGATAGCGACGGCGAAAGACAGTCCTTCGCGCAGGTTGGTTTCCGCGATCTGCGCGGCGGCGGCGAGGTCGGACACGGGAACTTTGACGACTCCCATAGTCGTCTGAACGGCGAACGTGTACATAGTCACTGTGCGAACCTTTCGTAGTACGCCTGCGCTTTCTGCGGGCATTGACGGTCGAGGATATGTGCGCGCATCGAACCTACGGAATAGGTCGCGTAGTTACAGCGCATGCAGTGTAGGCGAGGGGCGGCGGCTTCGATGCTGAATTCGACTTCTGACATGACTGGCGGTTTCCTTTGCGGCGAACCCCCGGCGCGGGGTGGATCGCGCCGGGGGTTCTGGTCGGTGGTTACTTCTTGCCCTTCGGCTTGGCCTCGGCCTCGGCCTCGACGGCCTCGCCCTCGGCAGGCTTGCCCGCGTTCGGGCGGTACTGCCGCGCCGTCAGCGTCACGACGATGCTCGCGGTCCCGTCGCCGTTGTCGATCACGTCGTGAATCTTGGCGGTGCGCTCGGCGAGATTCGCGGCGGCGCGAATCTTCTTCCGCGTCTTCGGAACGTCGTCCACGGCGATGTTCTTCAGCGTCGCCTGCTTACCCTCGCCTGCCTCGATAAGCCGGTCGATCAGCGGGGAGAACGGGTTCTCCTTGACCGGCGGAACGAAGTCGGCGATTTCGATATCCATGTCCATGTGCGTGTTCCTTTTCTCAGTCGGATACCGCGCGGCGTGTCCGGGCGGCGTTCCCTCAGTCTAGCAGGAATCTATTCCCAGTCGTCAAGCGTGAAGTTCTCCCCGTTCCGCGCTTCGTCTAGTTCCGTCATGGCAGGGTTAGGGTTGATCCACGCCACAGGGTATTCGTGGGAGGGCGTGCCGAAGATCGGGCAGTACGTGTTATGCCACGCCACGCCGCGCGCCGATCCCTCGAACGGGGAACCTTCGCACCAGCACGCGCCGTGCTCGCGCTTGGACATGGGGAACAGACGCAGTGTCTTTGTCTCTGTGCGCCACGTACGCCACGCGCCGAAGTCGTTCCGCGCTAGTGCGATCCCCGCGCCATAAAAGCGCGTCAGCGGGGCGTCTAGGGTCCGTTCCCACAGCGGACGCTCCAATGCGTTCTCCACGTCTGCCCGGGTCACATTCCCCTTGTCGATGCCTCGACACTTGACCACTTCCGCGCGCGTCCCGTCGTCTTCGATCACGGTTCCGTAGTAGTGCCCGGATTGGACATAGGTAAGCGACTCGAAACGGGTTTCCTCCCATTGCCCGAGTCCGGGACCGATATCCAAATCGAGCGGTTCGGACGTGAACAATGCGTCAGTCTCGAATGCGATCACCGCGTCGGGATTCTTCAGCGCGGCGCGCAGGACATGCGCTCGACACCACGAGGTGACATACCCAGCCCATTCGAGTTGGTGATACGTGGGAATTTTCACGGGGCGATTGCCCTGCGCAGGGCGGTACCCGACTTGCTGTGCTGTCTTCCCATACAGGGAATTCAATGCAAGTTTGATTCCGACGTGCGCGCCGTCCTTGGCTTTCTTTAGGGCTTGCCGCATCTTGTAAAGCGCGGGAATGAACCCGAACGGCTTATAGTCCGTGCCAGGGATAAACAGCCAGGCCTCCTGACAGACGTATTGCGCATGCTCGATCACGGCGCAATATTCCTTCAACGCTTCGTACTCAGGCGACCATATCCAGTTCGATACCCACATGGGATAACTGATATTCCCGTTCTCGCCACGATGGAACATCGGCCCGGGGATATTCATATCGGGCGCGTGTTCGTTCTTGAACAGGCAGTGATACAGCGCGAACGACGATTCCGGCATTTCGCCCATGCCGCGTTTCCAATAAACCCACTCGCCGCCCTGTAAGGACGGAACCTCGGACAGCGCGCGAGGGTACGCGGAATTAATGTCATATTCGTACGCGGGTTCGTTCATCGCGCCGTACTTGATCATTTCAAAGCGTCCGCCCGCGTAGGCATATCGGGCGGCTTCAGCGACCGGCGCGGGGATATCTTCGTTACGGTGCGCTTTCACGTTCTCGCGCTCGAACAGGGCGGCGGCGATAGCGCCCGGCGAATTCCAGCGCCGGGGACGCAACCCGACCTTGAACAGACGCAGGCGCAATTCTTCGACCAACTGCACGAGCAGGCGCAATTCCAGTTGGTTGTAGTCGCCGATTGTGTTGAGTTCGGACGCTTTGAAATTCCCGCGCTTTGCTTTCTCGCGCACCAGGATTTCGCGCCCTTCGTACTCGCCTAGATATTCGTCGCACGCGGCGATGAACGGGCGCTGGAAGAACGAAATCACGTCATTGATTGTGACTGTCTTCCCCTCTATTCCGCGCGCTTTGTCGGCGTAGCGCGTGATCGTGAACGATTTTCCGAGCATCCAGCGCAGGCCGTACCCGCGATACATGAACGGTTTCCCGTCGTAATCCGAGTGATAAAGCGCGTCGAGTTCGTCGCGCATCAGATCGCGCAACCAGCAATTGAAGTCGTACGATCCGCCGTAAATGACGTTGATATCGTCGGGGTCCAGATTGTCCAGCAGGTATTCGATGCAGTCGATGGTAGGGATGCCGGATTTATTGATCAGCGGCGGCGCGTCGCTGACGGCGAGCATGACGTAATCGTGCGCGCCCTTTCTCGGCCCGCGCGTGACGTTGAGCCCTTCTCCGTCTACGGCGACGATGCGGCGGGAGAGATATCGGGCGTCGCGTTCCTCTTGTGTCGCGGCTTTTCTCGGCTTTCGTTTCGTTTCGTAGTCGCGCATATACGCGGCACGGTCGAACGGGAGGTGGTCGGTGTTGTCTTCGATATCGAACAGCGGCGGCGTGTCCATTTTCTATTCCCCTACTAGACGGCCATATCTGGCCTCGAATTCGGACGGCGACATTAGTTTCGCGTAGTCCACGAGATAGCGACGTTGCCAGACGTTCGTGACTGGGTACCCGTATTCCTGTCGCCGGCGCTTTGTCTTCTTGTCGTACAGCGACCAGTAGTTCGTTTTCTTATCGACTACCGCGTGGTAGAACGAAACGATGTATCCGACCCGTTCATCTGAGAAGTTCTTCAGGTCTTTGTCGATAGTCAGGTCGTAAGTGTTCGCGGCGGAATAGGCACCGTCAAACTGATATTTCCGGTTCGCGGCCCGCATTCGGTTGAACTGGGATTCCGTGATTCCCCACGCTGACAAAGCCTCGGATTTCGGCCGCGCCAAATCCTCGCGCCGTTTCCGGTTCTTCAACTGCCGGTCGCGCGCCGATGCGTAACCCTGACGGCGGGCGCGCAGGTCGGCGCGGAATCGTTCTTCCTGATAGTCGCGCGGTCGTCCGAGTTCCTTGGCGCGGTAGTCGCGGTACTGCCGGTACGACGTGAACGGCTTGCCCGTTTCCGGGTTCGTGATCTTCGCGGCCTGCGCGTTCCGATATTGGTTCCGCGTCGTGTATCCGAGGCGTTCCCAGATCGGCGCTTTCTTCGCGTTGCCCCCGGCGCTCAATTGCTGTACCCTGTCACTGTCGAATCCTTCCCCGGTTCGGCGCGTTCCTGTCTAAAGGTTTCGTCTGGCGGCGATCCTAGCAGAAGGGGCGGAACCGTCCCCACGGTTCCGCCCCTTCTGTGTTGATCAGGCGAGGTAGTACGTAGCGCCCGTGCTCACGACACGCTCGCCCGGCTGTGCAGGCTTGCCGTCTTCGTTCACGTCGTACTCACTGACGCGCAGGCCGTTCGCAACGAGAATGCCCTCTAGCGGGCGAGCGTGCCCGGCGGCGAGTCGGTCGGCGACGATCTTCTGCACCTGCGAGAAGATGCCCGTGCTCCCGTCCGTCAGGATGTACATTTCGTTGTCCTTCGTGACGACGTACAGGACAGCGTAGTCGCGGAACGTCTTCGGGTCCGTGCTGAACCGCGTCGAGCGGATCAGGAACGGAACGCCGATGAGTCGATCCTTCTGCCGGTCGGTCAGGACAACGTACGGCGAACTGACGTACGTCAGTTCGGCTTCGTTCAGCCCCGTCTCCTGTACGGCCTCGTCAAACGACACGACGTTGTTCAGGGCGTCGGCGTCGAGGTGGCGGAACTGCTTCAGGTCGAGAGTTGACACCGGCGCGTCGGCGTCGATGACTGCGGGCGTGTTCTTGGCGGTGTTTGTCATGTCGGTTTCCCTTTGCGGTATGATCGCCGCGTGGACCCCGGCGGGTCAGTAGTCTGGCCCGTTTCGGTTTGCGCGGCGTGTTCCTGAACGGGGAGGATTCCCCGCCGGGGTCCATAGTACACACCGACCCGACGCCGCACAACAGGACAGGAACAAAAACATGGAACCGGATCAGATCGACGCCGACGCCGACGCTCCCGTGATCGTCGCCGACGAAGTGGACACCGCGCCCGACGAAGTGACCGTGGAAGGTGACACGGTGGTTACCGTCGAGGTTCCCGACGACGGCGGCGACAGTGACGCTGTGGGCGCTGTCGTGGTCGATGCCGCGCTGGATCACGCGGAACGAATCGCCAGCCTCGAAGCCCGCGTGGCCGCCGTCGAGGAAGTCGCGTTCCGCGCCGAGATTACCGCCGACATTGCCGCCGACATGGCATCCGACGCTATCGAGGCGGACGCGGAAATCATCGAAGCCACGGACGAAGCGATCGTGGAAACCCTCGAAGACGCCACGATCGAAGACACCGACAAGGACGGGGAAGACGAAATCGTCGTAGACGAAATCGCGCCCGTGTCGTCGCGCATCCATCCCGTCTTCCGCCCGCTGTCCGACTGGCGCGCGGGACGCTGACCACCGACCACCTACTAGCGCCGAAAGGTAACGCCGCACACCATGACCGATAATCTGAACTTCAGCATCGAAGACGACAAAGCACCTGCGTCTGCCGCGCCGAAGAAACGCGGCCCGGGCCGCCCGAAGGGTTCGACCAACGCCGCGAAGAATGCCAGCGCCACCGCCGCCGACGTTCGCCAGGCTATGGCAACCCTCGAATCCCTGTATGACTTCACCGCCGCTGGCCTGGTCATGTTCGGGTTCAATGACAGCGCGGCGTCGTGGGTCGAGTCCGCCGCGCGTCTGAAAGCGACGAACGAAGACGCGCTGAAAGCCGCGCCGAAACTGGCGGCGACAATCGCGCGCATGGGCCAGACCGGCGGAACGGCGACGTTCATCATCGCGCACGTCATGGCCGTGTCGTCGCTCCTGCGCTCGGTGCAGGGCGAAGTCGCCGAGCGTCGACGCGCCGCCGCCGAGGCCGCCGAGCGTCCCGACAACGTTTCGGACTTTCCGGGCGGCGTGGCGTGACTGAACTTCCCCGACCCAGTTGGCCTGAATTCCTGGCGACTTTCTCGCGCCGCTGGAAACAGGGCGAGCATGTGTTCATCAACGGGCAAACTGGGTCGGGGAAAACAGAACTGCTTTTGCAGTTGGTAAACATGCGGACTTATGGCGTGGTCTTTGTAACCAAGCCCCGCGACCCTATTTTCAAGTCGCCATTCGCTAAGGGTTACACGCGGATGACGAAATGGGCACCGAGCGGGACCACGCGAAAAGTTCTTCTCGCGCCGCGCGAAGGGGACTCGACGCAGGCGCAGGTCGGGAATCAGCGCGAGGTATTTCACGACGCGCTCAATAAGACATACAAAGACGGCGGATGGACAATCGGCGTTGACGAAACGCTGTGGATCGCCAACCGACTGAAACTGTCGGCGCTTGTCGGGGATGCGTCGTTCATGGGGCGCGCGCTCGGAATCACGGTCATTTCCGCGACACAGCGTCCGGCTCACATTCCGGTCATCGTCCCCCAGTCCGCAACGCACGCTTTCCTAGCGAAGACGGGACGCGCGTCCGATCTGAAGACGCTCGCCGAACTCGGCGGCGATCCCCGCGAAGTGGCTTCAGCGTTGAAGTCCCTGCGGAATAAGCACGAGTTCCTGTACGTGGACACGGCAGGGGAATTGCCGCTACAGGTCATCAACACGCGGGCTTAGTCAAGGGACTTGACAGGCTGTGATACAATCCGCCTGTAAGCGTCCAACCCCGGTTGAAAGGTAACCCCTATGGGTATCCCCGTTCTCAAGATCAGCGGGACGGTTGCGCTGATCATCTTCCTGTATGTCGTCGTGCTGTTCGGCACACTGCATCTTCTCGCGCTGTCGTACCCGGATTCGAAGTTCTCCAAAGCGTGGGTCGCGCTCGGTTTCTGAGTCGGCTCCACAAACAACCCCGAAAGGAAAGCCACATATCATGGCCGAAACCGCACAGGCACTCGTGCCCTTCACGCTGGCGTCGCGCGCATCGTCGCGCCAGTCGTTCAGCATCCCGAACATCACCCTGTCGGCGAGCGCGCCGGTCACCCCGCCGGGAACGCCCGTACAGGTTCCCGCCGTCGGCTGGCTTCGGTCGCTCCGCTTCGAGGTCACCCTCGACGGCACCGGCGGAACCCCGGCGTTCGCCGCAGATGCGCCGTGGAACGTGATCCAGCAGATCAGCGTCAAGAACGCCGCCGGTCAGCCTCTCATCGCGCCGGTGACCGGGTACGAACTGTACCTGATCAACAAGTACGGCGCGCAGGGCGCGGGCATGGTCTCGGCGTACGGCACGCTGGCGGACCCGAAGAACAACCGTCAGTACAGCGCCACCGCGCCGGACGCTCACTTCTTCCTCGACCTTCCGTTCGAAATCGACCCGTCGTCCGGCCTCGGTGCCATCCCGGCGCTCGCGTCGAACCGTTCGTATCAGGTCGAGGTCACGCTCAACAGCATGTCGGCGATCTACTCCGCACAGCCCACGTCGGCGGTGGTGTCTCTCGACGTCACGGCGAACTACTGGGACGTGCCCCCGGCGACGACTCCCGGCGGTGCCGTGCAGGCAACGGACCCGTTCGGCGCTGGCACGCTGTCCCTGTGGCAGAAGGAAGTTCCGGTGATCGCGCCCGGCGATCAGCTCACCCGCTCGAACAACGTCGGCAACGTGATCCGCAACATCATCCTGACCACGCGCACCGCCGCCGGTGCGCGCACCGATGCGGACTTCCCCGGCATCATGGAACTGTACGTGGACAACAACCCCATGATCCGCCTGAAGAAGACCGAGTGGCAGGATCTCATGGCGCGCGCTTACGGGTACAACGCCACGGCTCTCGACACGGCGGGCGGTCTCGACACCGGCGTGTACGTCTTCCCGTTCCACGTCCTGGCGGGCGGTCTGTCCAACGACCCGAGCAACAGCCGTGCGCAGTTGCTCCCGACGCTCGACGCGACCCTGCTTCAGTTCAAGGGTTACGGCTACGGCGCGTCCATCAGCACGCTCACTGTGCTGACGCAGGCCGTCACTTCCGACAACTCCGCGTTCATTTACTCCAAGTAAGGAAGGAACCCGCCAATGCTCGGTGCCACGTATGCGGCATCCCTGGTCGGCGGGACGGTGGCAGGTATGATTATCGGTGACAACCTCGGCGCGGTGGCAACGCCTGCGCCTGTCCCGGCCACGTCGTCCAGCGCGAAGCCGAAAGCCACGGCGAACGGCAAGCCCGTGACTGGCGACGTGACGGCGCGACAGACCGTGTTCCTGGCGGCTGGCTATGTCGTCGCCGCGCTCGCGGTCCTTCTGCTCGGCGCTCGCGTCTTCAAAGACGCTCGGATCGGTTGAGGGGAGGGCAACATGCGTAACTGGGTCATCATTCTCGTCGTGGCCGTCGTCGCGTACTTCCTGTGGCGGAAGTTCGGCGGCACCGTGACCGAGGCCGTGTCCAAGGTCACGGCCTAACCCCTCTCGAATCCATAAGGAAACCCCGCTATGAATCTTCAGGTGATCGGTGTGCTGTTGCTCACCGCTGGCGTCTGGGTAGTTTATAGCGGGGTTTCCGGGTTCAACCCTCTCGAAGTCGTGCAGAAAATCGCTCGCAATCCGGGCGAGGCATCCTCGATCATCGCCGGGGAGAAGACCCCTCTCAGCGTCAAGTCGTCGTCTTCCAGCGGTGACGGCGTGACGGACTCCTCAAAGCCGCTAACGTCGCTCGCGGTCGTCTGCGGGTTCGCGTGTCACCAGGCGCGCAACAGCGGTTCCCCGGGCGTGGACTTCCGCGCGCCTGTGGGAACGCCGATCATCACGCCAGTGTCGGGGAAGGTCACGAACGCTTCGTATCCTCCCGGCTATGGTAACTATGTGACGATCACGACCAAGGACGGTTACCGTATCCATTTCGGTCACCTGTCCAAGTTCAGCGTGAAGAACAACACGGAAGTCAAAGCGGGTACCGTTGTCGGGCTGTCCGGCGGCGCTGTGGGATCGCCCGGCGCTGGCAACTCGACCGGCCCGCATATTCACATGGACGTTCAGCCGCCCGGATCGCGTAAGCACATCGACCCCATCAAGTTCCTTGCCGGTGCGCGCATCACGCAGGAGGCGAAATGAATTCTGATCTGTCGACACTCGCCCTGGTCAGTGGCGTTACCACCGCGATCAACGCGGCGTACACGATCCAGCGCGGCGGCGACGGCGTTGTGTCCGTGGTCGCGGGCGGCGTCGCATTCGTGGCGCTCGCCACGTTCGGCGGCCTGGTCGGCCGTATGGAACTGGCTACCGCCCTTGCTTATGTCTTCCTGGTTGCCGCGCTGTTTCTGCGCGGCCTGCCTCTCATCCAGTCCACTACGACACTTGTCACGAAGGAGAAGAACGCATGATCGACAAGATCATTTCCGTGTTCATCATGGCGCTCGTGATCACGGGTCTTGGAATCGCGGTTCGTCCGGGTTCGCAGGCTCCCGCGATCATCAAGGAATCGCTTGGCGGGTTCGCCAAGATTCAGACCGCCGCGTACGGCCCGAAGTAAGCGGGGTTCAGACATGCTGATCGTTCCCCGTTCGGAAGACGCCCTGATCGACTCTTACGGGCCGCGCACCGACGACACCGCCCCGACAGTCACGCAGGCGGACGACCCCGGCGCGGACCTTCAGTCTGTCGGCGGTGCCTCGATTCCTGCGCTCCCGTCGCCCTCGGTCGGCGGGCAGAACGGTTCCCGAATCCGTAATGGTTTCTCGACCGGGTTCCGTGGCTTTCGTCAGCGGATCGCGGCGCTTACGGGTATCGTCGTCGTCGCTCCCCCGATCCGCAACCCTGTACAGGGTGACGTGGGACGTACGAACCGTGTCGCGTCCCTGTACGCGGGCGTGCGTGATCAGCAGGTGCAATACAGCGCCGCTGATCCGTCCCTTCTCGCCGCGCAGATCACGGGGGCGAAGTAATGGCGCTGGACTTCACCGAGAAACTGGGACCGCTCCCCGTCTGGGGCTGGGGTCTGATCGGCGGCGGTGTGATCGTCGTCGGTTACTACCTGTTCAATCGCGGCGGTAGTGCCGCGACAGATTCCACGGTTGTCTACACGGACGCGACCGGCTATCGCACGTCCGGTAACCCGGGCGTGGACGCCGGATCGACGCCTGACGGGTACGGCGAAACGAACGCCCTGTGGCTCACTCGCGCGTCGCGTCAGGTTGCCGAAATGTCGGCGGCGTCGGTCACGGACGTGTACAACGCCCTGAAGAAGTTCCTTGCCGGTGAAACGCTCACCGAGAAGGAACGCGGATACGTGGACACCGCCACGAAGACTGTCGGCCTGCCGCCCGAGGGCGTGGAGGGTATCTCGCCCGTGACGCCCTCGCCGGGTACGCCGACGACGACCCCGAAGCGGTTCCCGACGACGAACACGCAGTGGATCGTCACGACATCGAATGCGGCGAAGAAGTACCTTTACGATTCGACGCAGGGCAAGATTGTAAACCCGTCCGGGTACAATGTCGCGGCGTGGGCCGCGCTTCGTGGCCTGTACGGTAACAACATCGACGTGCGTATCGTGTCCGCCGCGAACATCAAGAGTTGGGGAGGTAAGTAGTCATGGTGCGTAATCACGTCTACATCGACCGGGGCGCACAGCGTGAGCCTAAGACGCGCTTTCCTGCCGCGTCTGCCGCTGTGGCTCCCGCTCACGAAGTCATGGAAACGTATCCGGGCGAAACCCTCGCCCAGATCACCGAGCGCGCCTATGGCGCAAACACGCCGCGTCTGCGTGCCCGTATCCGGGCCGCGAACGCCAATCTGGAAGGAACTGTGAATGTCCCTCGATAACGCCGCTATCGAAGCCGCCGTGCCTGCCGCCGTCGCTACCCGTCCTTGTGACGATTGCGGCGCGGAAGACGTGTTCGACGCCATGACTGACCGCGACCTGCTTTTGTACATCGCGCGAGCAATGGCGCAGACCGTTCACATCGCCGAGCAGGTGCAGGGGCAGGTTCAGCCCGTCGTGGACAAACTGGCCGGGAATCCCCTTCTCAGCGGCCTGTTCGGCGGCTTCGGAAAGCGCGGCTGATTCATGGCGGCGGACCCGGACGCGCCCGACAAGATCGACACGAAGAATCTGCCGAAGGGCGCAACGCCCGTGATGGGCGGAACGATCATCGCGTATAAGGGCGCGTTCTATTCGCCGTACGACGGGCGTCTGCTGTCCAAAGACAGCGTGAAAGACGCGATCAAAGCGAACGACGATCTGAAAGATGAAGTCACCGAGAAGTCGCCTCTAGAACTTCTCGGAGACCTCGCCGCGACTCTCGGCAGTGGTGATCTGTGGACCCGCGCGGGATTGATCCTGCTCGGTGCCGTTCTCGCCATTGTCGGTCTGACCATGTTTGTTTCCGGGACGAAAGCCGCGCAGTTGGCTACGTCCCTTATCCCCGCCGGAAAGGTGCTCAAATAATGCCCGGTATGACTCCCGACCCCGCGTCGCATCTGGATATCATCGAAGTTCTCAAAGCGTCCATGCGCGAGGACGTCGCGCCTGCCCTCGCAGACGCCGCGCGTGAAGCACTCGTGGTGCAGTCAGCCCCGTCGTTCGAGGTCACGACCCGATACCTCGCCGCCGGTGAAACGGCTATCCTGGTCGGTGCGGATCGCGCCCGCGTGCGCATGCTCGTGCGCGCAACCGTGGACGAAATCTATATCGGCTCCATAGGTCAACTGGCGACGGGGTTCGGTTACCCGCTCCCGACCGCATCCGGCGACGAACTGAAGACGACCGAGGAAGTGTACGTGCTGTACGCGCCCGCAGGTCAGGCAGACCCGGACGCTCGCGTGTCTGTCTGGATCGAACGCGACCCGAAGCGCGTCTAAGCCGTGTCCGTCTTCACCGTCACCGAATCGCCGAACTTTGTTTCCGGCGTGTACTCGCGTCCGTACCTCGTGCGGAACGCGGGAACGGTCGCGGTTTATCTAGGGCAAGACGCCAGCCTCGCAGTCGGCGCGCATTCCATTTCGATGCCGCCCGGATCGACGCTGAATTGGTCAGGCGAAACCCAGTTGTGGGCTTGCACCGCTCCCGGGGAAACGTCAACGCTGGAAGTTCTCTACACAGGCGATTCCGCATTCACCCCCGGACCCACCACGGTGAACGCGAATATCACGCCCGTTTCTGACAACCTGTTTTACCAGTCACTAAACCCGAGCGCGTTCGTTTATCAAAGCCCGTGGATTGACGTTCTCGACTACCAGACAATGATTCTGGAAGTCGTGTCGATCATTGCGGCAGGCTCACCGTATGACGGCGAATCTGATCTTATGGTGCAGATTCAGTGGTCAACCAATTCGTCTGGTATCACCACGTACGAACCCGACTACATCGGCGCGGCGGGCGCAGGTTCTACCCGGTACCAATTCCCCGTTATCTCGCGTTACGTGCAATTCACCATTAGACGGAAGAACGCCGCAATACAACTTCAGTTGGTGAATATCAAACTGAACGGCGTCGGGTATGTTCTCCCAGAACAGTACCGTTGCCACCCTGAACCGTTCGCATACGACACTTCGCAATTCACGGCGTTGAACTTTCCCGTGAACTACAGCGAATACCAGTACGCGGGGATGTTCTCAGTGTCCGGGAACATGGCCGCTGTGCGTAACGGTTTCGTCCCCGTGCCTCACACCGCCGGGACAACCTCTATCGGATGGGGGCGGATCATCCAAGCGAATACCGGCGGTACGGCCATTGCGCTCGGTGTCATGCAATCCGCCGCGCTTCAGTATTCGTTCCGTCGCGCGCTGACTGCCGCCGCCGTGCTCGAATTCGAAGGGCTGTCCTTCCAACTGCCTCGGTGGCCTATTGCGTTGCAGGTGCAGACTGTCAATGCGGCAACCGTGACCAGTTACATCATGAATTACTCCGCCTAAACCCTCGAAGAAAGGTTCCGTCCGTGTTCAAAGGAATGCCCGCAATGCGAGTTACCCTCTACATCGTTTCCATTCTCGTCAATGGTGCCGCAATCGTCGTGCGACCTATGGCGGCCGAATGGGGCGACGCGCTTCAGTACGTCGGCGGTGCGCTCGCCGCGTTCACGGGGGTCGTCGCGCTGTCGAACGTGGAACGCGAGTCCGCCCTCGCCCGACTCACGCGGAAAGTCGAGACGGGCGAAGTGGTGGTGCCTGTCTGCGGGTTCCCCGTGGACCGCGACGGGGCGCTGTGCACACTCCCCGCCGGACACGCGGGCGCGCACGCAGGCTACGACGGGGGCGGCGCAGATGCGTAACCCGCTCGCGCAGATGCGGGTCACGTCGCCGTACGGTTGGCGGCGTAACCCGAGCACGGGACAGAACGCATTCCACGAAGGTGTCGATCTTGCCGCCGCCGTGGGGACTCCCGTCTACGCTCCCCTGGCAGGCACCGTGCACGCGGTCGGCGGGTCGGCGGCGCGCGTCCCCGGAACTCCCGGCCTCTACCTGCTCCTGTCCATCGGCTCCAACGTTCGCGTACGGTTCAATCACCTGGCGAAGCGGCCCACCGTCTCCGGGAAGGTCACCGAGGGTCAGCAGGTCGCGCTCACCGGCAACACCGGCGGATCGACCGGCCCGCACCTACACTTCGCCGTCTACGTGCGCGACAAGGGCGCGTGGCGGTCCACAGACCCGCTGGCATGGCTTGCCAGTGGCGCGAACCCGTCACCATCCGGCGGCGGGTCAACCGACTACTGGAAGGATGACGACGTGCCATTCATCGTCTACCAAGGACCGGATTCCCAGGCCGCGAAGAAACTCGGCGATCCGAAGACAGGGAAGGGCATCCGGTCGCTCACCGCCGCCGAGGGACACGCCCTGCGCGCCACTCCCGGTTCGGCGGTCTTCGTGTCGCTCAACGCGGCACAGTGGAAGGAATTCCTGAAGACCAGCGGATAAGGTTCGACAGGAACCGAAAGCGGAAACCCGCCGGGAAAAGTTGTTGACTTACCCGGCGGGTTTCCTGCTAGGATAGAGACATGGCTAACACATACGCAGTCCACTACAACCGCAACGCCGGGGAAATCGCCCTGTACGACGCCAAAGCCGGTGCCGCCGGTGCCTACCTGAAACCGCTCTGCGGCATTCGCGGACAGAAGGAAGTCACCGCCAAGAAAGCGAACGTTACGTGCGCCGCATGCCGGGCGCGCCTCGGGTCTTTCTAAGTGGAACGGATCACGGAACCCCCGGGGGATTTCCCCGGGGGTTTCTTCGTGTCTCGACGCGGGGGATTGATGGTTTGCCGGTACATGGGG
>Ga0164243_10008220_pt1 | contig 15453 bp, 13 predicted proteins | sample OricompcompostOP_FD_108781 | JGI IMG/M metagenome (GOLD analysis project Ga0164243, IMG submission 108781) | Organic Plus compost microbial communities from Emeryville, California, USA - Original compost - Organic plus compost (OP) | ecosystem: Engineered > Solid waste > Mixed feedstock >... | reverse complement strand
CAACCCGCCCAGCTACGAGGCCATCCGCACGCTGAACGAGACGTACACCCAGTACGCCGACGGCGAGCGCGAGTACTACAACATCAAGAAGGACCCGTACGAACTCGACAACACCTGGGGCAAGCTGAAGCCGGCAGAACGCCTCCGCCTGGCGAACCTCGTCCGCGACCTCCAGCACTGCAAGGGCAAGAACTGCATCCGGTGACGTGACGGCCCGCCATGGACAAAGGCCTCGCTTCGCGCGATCACCTCGCCCAAAGGCCTCGCTTCGCGAGACTGATTTATTGCGCGTGGGCCGCCGTGCGTGGCGAGGCGCCGTTTGCGAAGTGCGGCCAGGAGCAGATCGGGCTCTGTGCAGGGTCTCGCGGAGCGAGGTCTTTCCGCGTGCGGGGCGCGGTCGTTGCGGGCTAGCTCACCGAGGAGTACGCGACCACGCCTCGGCGGATCGCGTCCGCGGCTCGGCGGGCCATTTCGGATACCGGGTCGTCGGCGGCCTGGGACACCTGGCCGAGTAGGTCCAGGAGCTGCTTCATCCAGCGGACGAAGTCGCCGGCGGACAGGTCGGACTCGCGCAGGACCGCGTCCAGGCCGGCGCCGTTCGCCCAGCGGTACGCGGTCCACGCGAAGCCCGGTTCCGGCTGGCGGAGGAATGACAGCTTGTGCGCGGACTCGACGTCGTCCAGCTCGCCCCACAGCCGGTACATCTCCTCGATGGCCGGCGTGGCCTGGCCGCCGGGCGGGCGCGCCGAGCGGCGGTCCTCCGGGCGCCGCTCCTCGTACACCAGCGTGGACACGCAGGCGGCCAGCTCCGCCGGGTCCAGGCCGCGCCACACGCCGGCGCGCAGGCACTCGGCGGTCAGCAGGTCCATCTCGCTGTACAGCCGCCCCAGCCGCCGCCCGTCCTCGGTGACGCTCTCCCCGCCGCCGGCCAGGTAGCCGAGCTGCTCCAGCACGGCGCACACCCGGTCGAACGTACGGGTGATGACGTGCGAGCGGGACTCGACCCGGCGGCGCAGCCCGTCGGCCTCCTTCTTCAGCCGGAAGTACCGCTCCGCCCAGCGGGCGTGCTCCTCGCGGTCGGGGCAGGCGTGGCACGGGTGCGCGCGCAGCTCGCGGCGCAGCCGGGTGATCTCCGGGTCGTCGCGGCGCGACCCCGCGTCGCGGTCAGGGCGGCCGAGGTCCTCCCGGTCGGCGATCTTGTTGCGCAGCGTGGACGCCAGGTCGCGGCGGTGCTGCGGCGACTTGGCGCTGAACCAGTTCGGGATGCGCATGCGCGCCACCGGCTCGACCGGCGTCGGGAAGTCCACCAGGGACAGCCGCTTGACCTGCCGGCCGATCGTCAGCACCAGCGGCGCGGGCTCCGGGCGGTTCAGGCCGGGGTCGAGGATCACCGCCATGCCGGCCCGCTTGCCCCCGGGTACGCGGATGATGTCGCCGGGCTTCAGCCGCTCCAGCGACCGGGCCGCCTCCGCCCGCCGGGCCGCGCTGCGCTGCCGCGCGCCGTCGGCCTCGCGGTCCGACAGCTCGCGGCGCATCCCGGCGTACTCGGCGAAGTCCCCCTTGTCGCAGGTCATCGCCTCGGCGTAGCCACGCAAAGCGTCCTCGGCCTTACGCGCCTGCCGCGCCAGCCCGACCACCGCCCGGTCGGCCTGGAACTGCGCGAAGGACGCCTCGAGCAGGTTGCGCGCCTTCTCCCGGCCGACCTGGCCGACCAGGTTCACCGCCATGTTGTACGACGGCTTGAAGCTGGAGTTCAGCGGATACGTACGGGTGCTGGCCAGGCCGCCCACCGACACCGGGTCGACGCCGGGCTGCCACACCACCACGGCGTGGCCCTCCACGTCGATGCCGCGCCGCCCGGCGCGGCCGGTCAGCTGGGTGTACTCCCCCGGAGTGAGGTCGGCGTGCGTCTCGCCGTTCCACTTGTCGATCTTCTCGATCACCACCGTGCGGGCCGGCATGTTGATGCCCAGCGCCAGCGTCTCGGTGGCGAACACCGCCTTGACCAGGCCGCGGACGAACAGGCCCTCGACGATCTCCTTGAACGTCGGCAGCATCCCGGCGTGGTGCGCCGCCACGCCCTGCTCCAGCGCGGCCACGAACTCGCCGTAGCCGAGCACGCCGAGGTCGGCGTCCGGGATGTCGTCCGAGGCGTCCTCCACGTACGCCCGGATCTCCCGGCGCTCCTCCGGCGTGGTCAGCCGCAGCCCGGCGTTCAGGCACTGGCGTACGGCGGCGTCGCAGCCGGCCCGGCTGAAGATGAACGTGATCGCGGGCAGCAGCCCGGCCCGGTCCAGCCGCTCGACGATCTCCACCCGCGACGGCGGCCGGAACCGCGGCCGGCGCGGCGGGTACTGGCCGCGCTTCGGCCGGTTGCGGCGCTCCCGTACGTACCGCTGGTCATCGCGCGCGATGCGCAGCAGCGACTCGTTCACCCGGGTCTTGCCGCGGTCCTCCACGAACAGGTCGTACATGCGGGTGCCGACCAGCATGTGCTGGAACAGCGGCACCGGCCGGTGCTCGTCGACGATCACCGTGGTGTCGCCGCGCACCTCCTGCAGCCACTCGCCGAACTCCTCGGCGTTGGACACCGTCGCCGACAGCGCCACCACGCACACCGACTCCGGCAGGTGGATGATGACCTCTTCCCACACCGCGCCGCGGAACCGGTCGGCCAGGTAGTGCACCTCGTCGAGCACCACGAAGCCCAGGCCGGACAGCGTGGTGGACGAGGCGTACAGCATGTTGCGCAGCACCTCGGTGGTCATCACGACCACCGGCGCCTCGCCGTTGATGGTGTTGTCGCCGGTCAGCAGGCCCACGTTCGCCGCGCCGTGCCGGGCCACCAGGTCGTTGTACTTCTGGTTGGACAGCGCCTTGATCGGCGTGGTGTAGAAGCACTTGCGGCCGGTGGCCAGCGCCAGGTGCACGGCGAACTCGCCCACGACGGTCTTGCCGGACCCGGTGGGCGCGGCCACCAGCACCCCGTCGCCGCCCTCGAGCGCCCGGCACGCCTCGAGCTGGAACGGGTCGAACTCGAAGTCGTACAGCCGCGAGAAGTCGTCCAAGGCGGGCGCGGCGGCCCGCTCGGCCTGCCGGGCCCGGAACGCGGCGTAGCGTTGCGCGGGCGTACTCATGATTCCCAAGCCTATTGTTCGCCGACGACAACCCGGACCATCGCCACCCGGGTCGAGCCCCTAGACCGCGACGGCCCGCCCGGACAGCGCCCCGGCCAGCGGCGTGTCCCCGGTGACCGTGGCGCGTCCGGCACGTACGGCCTCCGGGAGGGTGGCCCGCCCGGAGGCGACGTCGGCCGCGGTGCCGTGGTCGGTGGCGACCACCGCGTCCGGGCGCGCAGCGGCGCCGTCGGCGTACGTCACCGGGGCGAGCCCCAGGTGGAACACCCCTTCCTCCAGCCGTACCTCCACGACCCCGTCGCGGCCGCCGGCGAGCTCGCCGAAGCGCAGCGCCAGCGGCAGCGCGAACCAGTGGCCGCGTACGGCGTCGGTGGCGCCACGCGCCTCCAGCCGGTCGCTCCCCCAGCCGGCCAGCGCCTCGACCACGCCGGTCAGCGCCGTCCCGGCGCCGGTCAGCTCGTACGCCGACGCGGTGCCGCGGGTGCCGATGGGCCGGCGGGTGATCAGCTCGTCGCCCTCCATCTCGCGCAGCCGCGCGGCGAGCACGTCGGTGCTGATGCCGGGCAGGTCGGCGAGCAGGTCGCTGTACCGCCGCGGACCGCCGAGCAGCTCGCGGACGATCAGCAGGGTCCAGCGTTCGCCGAGAACGTCGAGGGCGCGGGCGATCGCGCAGAACTGGTCATAGCTGCGGCGGGGCATGTGCCCCACCCTAGCGCCTCGATTGGAATTTCCAAGCGAGTACTTGGCAGAACCAAGTAGGGTGGACCCCGTCCACGGTCAGAAGGGGGCCTTCATGCAGGTCATGCAGTCCAGCAAGCTCAACGGCGTGTGCTACGACATCCGGGGGCCGGTGCTCGAGCACGCCGGGCGGCTGGAGGCCGAGGGCCACCACGTCATGAAGCTGAACATCGGCAACCCGGCGCCGTTCGGCTTCGAGGCGCCCGAGGAGATCCTGCAGGACGTGATGCGCAACCTGTCCACCGCGCACGGCTACGGCGACTCCAAGGGCCTGTTCGCCGCGCGCAAGGCCGTGGCGCAGTACGCGGGCCGCAAGAACATCGCCGACGTGGACGTCGACGACGTCTACCTCGGCAACGGCGTGTCCGAGCTGATCACCATGTCGCTGCAGGCGCTGCTGGACAACGGCGACGAGGTGCTGGTCCCGGCGCCGGACTACCCGCTGTGGACCGCCTCCACCACGCTGGCCGGCGGCACGCCGGTGCACTACATGTGCGACGAGACCAACGGCTGGAACCCCTCGCTGGAGGACATGGCCGCCAAGATCACCCCGAACACGAAGGCCGTCGTGGTGATCAACCCGAACAACCCGACCGGCGCCGTGTACAGCACGGAGATCCTCGAAGGCATCGTCGACCTGGCCCGCCGGCACGGCCTGGTGGTGTTCTCCGACGAGATCTACGACAAGATCCTCTACGACGGCGCCGTGCACACCTCGACCGCGTCGCTCGCCCCCGACGTGCTGTGCCTGACGTTCAACGGCCTGTCCAAGGCGTACCGGGTCGCCGGGTTCCGGTCCGGCTGGCTGATCGTCTCCGGCCCGCGGCGCGACGCCCGCTCCTACATCGAGGGCCTGGACATCCTGGCCAACATGCGGCTGTGCCCCGGCGTGCCCGCCCAGTACGCCATCCAGACCGCGCTCGGCGGCTACCAGGACATCAACGACCTGGTGCTGCCCGGCGGGCGGCTGCTGGAGCAGCGCGACCGCGCCTGGGAGCGGCTGAACGCCATCCCCGGGGTGTCCTGCGTAAAGCCCACCGGCGCGCTGTACGCCTTCCCGCGCATCGACCCGGAGGCGTACCCGATCCTGGACGACGAGAGGTTCGTCCTGGACCTGCTGCTCCAGGAGAAGCTGCTGGTCGTGCAGGGCACCGCGTTCAACTGGCCGCACCCGGACCACTTCCGCATCGTCACGCTGCCGCACGCCGACGACCTGGAGGCGGCCATCGACCGCATCGGCCACTTCCTGTCCGGCTACCACCAGACCGCGCCCGCGTCCCAGGGCGCCGACCTGGGCGGCTAGGGCACCAGCACGCGCAGCGCCCCGGGCTCGCAGCGGACGGTCAGCGGGAAGCGGGACATCCGCTCGCCGTCGGCGTAGCCGACGTCGCCGGGCGCGGCCACGGTGACGGTCGCGGCCCGGCGGATCCTCACCGCCGGGTGCCCGATGTGCGTGCCCCGGTACACCTGCGGGAACACCCGGACGAACTCCGGCCGCGACACCGGGCCGCACACGCACACGTCGAGCAGCCCGTCGGCCGGGTCCGCGTCCGGGCAGATCCGCATGCCGCCGCCGAACAGGCCGGTGTTGGCGACGCCGATCAGCATGGCCTCGGTCTCCCACCGGTCGCCGTCAAGCTCCAGGGTGAACGGCACCGGCCGGAACGCGCGCAGCTCCGCGGCGACCGCCGCCACGTACGCCAGGCTGCCGCCCCCGCCCTGCCCCTCGTACATGCGCTCGGCCACGCGGGACGCGAACCCGCCGGTCAGCACGGTGGTGTAGCGCTCCCCCGCCGCGGCGGCCACGTCGATCACCCGGGTACGGCCGGCCGCGATCACGTCGGCGGCGGCCCGCGGGTCGCCGCGCGGCACGCCGAGGGCGCGGGCCAGGTCGTTGCCGGTCCCGACCGGCAGCAGCCCCAGCGGCACCCCGGTGCCCGCCAGGGCCTGCACGGCGATGTGCGTCATCCCGTCGCCGCCCAGCGCCAGCAGCGCGTCCGGGCCGCCGGCGACCATCTCACGGGCCACCCGCAGCGCGTCGTCGGCGTCGGAGCCGCAGCCGATGGTGACCCGGGCGCCGTGCTCCTTCAGCCGCCGTACGGCGGGGGCCAGGCCGCGCAGCGCCCGGCCGCGCGCCGCCTTGGGATTGACGATGAGGGCGTAGGTTCCGGGCTCGGTCACACCGGGAACCTAGCGCCCGCGCGTCACGGTTGGGTCGCCGTTACGGGCGCCGGTCCGATTCGAGGCTGTCATCGGGCTCGTCCTCGAGGTCCAGCGGTGACGCCTCGTCGTCCGACAGCTCCGCGTACGGGTTGTCCGCCGCGGCCCGCCGGTCGTGCAGGTACGCCAGCACCTCGGCGACCTCGAACAGCACGATGGTCGGGATCGCCATGATCAGCATCATGAACGGGTCGGGGCTGGGCGTGACGACGGCGGCGAACACGAAGACGCCGAAGATGATCGCGCGCCGCCACTTCTTGATCCGCTCGTGCGTGAGCACCCCGGCCAGGTTGAGGATCAGCACGAGCAGCGGCAGCTCGAACGCCACGCCGAACACCAGCGTCATCATCGTGACGTAGCTGAGGTAGCTGCTGATCGTGATGATCGCGTCGGTGTCGGCCGGGGCCAGCGCCAGGAGCAGCCGCAGGCCCTGGTCCATCGTGAAGTACGCCAGCACGGCGCCGAGGGCGAACAGCGGGAACGCGGCGGACACGAAGGTGTACGCCCACTTCTTCTCGCGCCGGTGCAGGCCCGGGGCGACGAACGCCCACAGCTGGTACAGCCAGACCGGCGAGGACACGACCACGCCGCCGATGAGCGCGACCTTCAGCCGGAGGAAGAAGGAGTCGAACAGGCCCGTGACGTACAACGTGCACTGATGGGCGCCCTCGATCGCGTTCTGCTGCGGGATGCGGCAGTACGGGCCCTTCAGGATGCCCCACAGGTACGGGAACAGGACATAGGCGAGGACGGCCCCGAGCACCAGCGCGATGGCGGCCTTGAAGACCCGGTTGCGCAGCTCGCGGAGATGGTCCATGAGGGGCATCCGGCCCTCAGGGTTCTCCTGCCGGGACGGTCGTTTGATCGTGGCCATGTCGGCGTTCCGATGCGACGTAGGAGGGCGGCGGCTGCGGGATCAGCTGGGGTTGTTCGGGCCCTGCGTCTGCGTCGGCTGGGCCAACGGCTGGCCGTTGATCGTGGTGCCGTCACCGGTGGTCAGCTGCTGCGGCTGGACGGGCTGCGCGGGCTGGGCCGGCTGGGCCGTGGGCTGCGGCGGCTGCGTCTGCGCGGTGTACTGCGCGGGGGCGTTCTCGTCGTCCTCACTCATGACGCCCTTGGTCTCGGCCTTGAAGATCCGCAGCGACCGGCCGATCGACCGCGTCGCGTCCGGCAGCCGCTTCGACCCGAACAGCACGATGGCGACCACCACCACGAGGATGATGTGCCACCCCTGAAGAGCTCCCATATCAGTTCCTTAGCGACGAGACGTGTCTGCTCGTGATTGTACGCACGGACCGGACCCGGATCACCGGGGCCGGGTCCCCGACTTCGCGAGTTCACCCCTCAGTTCGGCCCGCTTCGGCTCCAGGGCGGCGCGCGTACGCCTGACCTCGCGAGACAGCCCTCGCAGCGCGAACGCGAGGCGCACCGCGCAGACGGCCAGCACCACGAGACCGACGACGGCGAGCCCAACGGCGATCATCAGCCAACCCACGCCGGAAACCCTACACGGCGTCGTAGTTGGCCAGCGCCCGGGACGCCTCGGCCGTGACGTCGGCGGCGAGGCCGGCCGGCGCCACCACCCGGCCCTGCTCGCCGAGCCGCAGCGCGAGCTGCCGCACCCAGCGCGGGTCCGGGGCGCTCAGCGTGAGCCGCAGCCCGCCGCCGGGCAGCTCGGTGCGCTCGCCGTACGGGTAGTCCTCGGCGACCCACCGGCCCGCCGCGGTCACCTCGATGGTGACCGGCACGGCGTCCGGAAGCGGCCGGAACAGCTCGGCCTCGAGCGCCTGCGTGACCGCGGCCTCCGGCACCTCGCGGGGCACGTCGTCCAGCACGGTGATGCGCACGATCCGGTCGAACCGGAACCGGCGCACCTCCTCCGAGCGGCGGCAGAAGCCCTCCAGGTAGCCGTGGCCGTCGGCGTACCGGAGCCGGATCGGGTCCACGTCGCGCTCGGTGATCTCGTCGCGGTGCGGTACGTAGTACCGCAGGTGCACGCGCCGGTCGCGTTCGAGCGCGTCGGTGACCGGCTCGGCCACCGCCGGGCGGGCGGCCACCGCCACCTCGAACCGGCCGTGCATGGCCGCGGCCGCGTCGCCGGCGGCCTTCTCCAGCTTCTCCTGCACGGCCGCGACGGTCTCGCCGTCGGTGACGCCCGGCATCTCGCGCAGCATGCGCACCGCGACCAGCAGCGCGGCGGCCTCATCAGAGGTCAGCCGGAGCGGGCGGTCGGTGGCGCCGGAGTCGAACACCACGATCTCGCCGTCCTCGTACGACAGGTCGATCGGGCAGGTCGGCCACGGCCGCAGCAGCTCGGTGCAGGCCAGCAGGTCGAGGTCCTTCATCAGCTGCCGCGGCGAGACGCCGAACTCGCGGGCCACCTCGTCCACCCGCGCGCTCCCGCGCGCCCGCAGGTACGGGACCAGCGCGAGCAGCCGGGCGAACCGGCCCACCCGCGGCCCCGCCGCCTCCGCCGCGCCGCGCGCGGCCCGTCGCTCGCCGGTCACGCCGGCACCCCCTTCAGCCGGCGGATCACCGCGTCACGCAGGTCCGGCGGGTCGGTGACGATGACGTCGGCGCCGAACGACGCGACCGTGCCGGCCATCCACTCGGTGCCCCACAGGTTCATCTCCACCCGGTCCCAGCCGGGGCGGTCCGCGGCGGGCGTGACGTCGCGGGCGTACCGGCGCAGGCCGTTGGCCTTGCCGTCGCGGATCAGCAGCGTGGCGGTGCGCGGGCCCGGCTGGTCGCCGCCGCCCCAGCTCGTCACGATCGCCCGCAGATCGACGTCCGGCGGTACGGTCACCGTGCCGGCCTCGCCGTCCGGCTCCACCGACCCGATCACCCGGCTCAGCCGGAACACCCGCACCGCGTCGCGGGCGCGGTCGTGCCCGGCGACGTACCACAGGCCATTGCGGCACACCATGCCCCACGGCTCCAGGATGCGCCGCTCCGCCCGTACGCCGTCGCGCTTTTGGTACCAGAACCGGATCGGCCGGGCGTCCCGGCACGCTCCCCACACCGCGTCGAAGGCCGGTTCGGCCGTCTCGATCAGGGTGTCCAGGCCGGAGTCCTCCACCACGGGGGCGCCGGAGGCGCGCAGCTTCATCAGCGCGCCGGCCGCCGGCCCGGCCAGCTTGCCCTGCCGCCACACCTGCGCGGCCACCATGACCACGACCGCCTCGTCGGTGGTCAGCTCGATCGGCGCCAGCTCGTAGGCGGACCGGTCGATGCGGTAGCCCTCCTCGCCGCTCACCGGGTCGCGCACGGTCTCGATGGGGATGCCCATGTCGCGCAGGACGTTCTTGTCCCGCTCGAACTTGCGCTTGACGGCGTCGTCCGGCTCGTCGTCCTCGCCGCCGTACCCGGCGACGGTCTCGCGGATCTTGCGCGCCGTCAGATACTGCTCGCTGGCCAGCAGGCACTGCACCAGCGTGAACAGGCGCTCGTCCTTGCTCACCTTCCGCGCCTCGGCCTGATCAGTCACGTCGCCGACAATCCCTTTCCGCGTCGCAGAATTCCCAGCCGCCCCGTGCGTCGCGCATCTGTGCGAGACGCCCGCCCTCACCCGGGTTTAAACGCTACCCTTCCTTCGATGATCAGGTGGCGGCGTGGCGAGACATTGCGGATCCGTCGTACGTGGCCCGGCGCGGTCGAGCTCGACGTGCGCGTCGAGGGCGAGGACGGCGAGCGCCGCGCGCTGGCGTACCCGGAGCTGGTGGGCCGACCGGAGCCCGGCGACGCGCTGCTGCTGAACACCACCGCGCTGGCCATGGGCCTGGGCACCGGCGGTTACGCGCTGGTCGTCGCGATCCCCGACCGGCTGCCGCCCGACCCGGCCGGACCCGGCCACCTGGTGAAGGCCCGCTACACCCCGCTGCAGGCGACCGTGCAGGGTGCCGACGAGCAGGACACCCCGCACCACGAGGCGCTGCGCGACGCCGACGACCTCGGCGGCATGCCGGTCGTGGTCGCCGACCTGCACTCCGCGCTGCCCGCGATCATCGCCGGGCTGCTCCTCGACCGCCCGGGCACCCGGGTCGTGTACGTCATGCTCGACGGCGGCGCGCTGCCCGCCTGGTTCTCCCGTACGGTCGCCGGGCTGCGCGAGGACGGCGCGCTGGCGGCCACCGTCACCACCGGGCAGGCGTTCGGCGGCGACCTGGAGGCGGTGACCGTGCACACCGGGCTGCTCGCCGCCCGCCACGTACTGGACGCCGAGGTCGCGGTGGTCACGCAGGGGCCGGGCAACCTGGGCACCGGCACCCGCTGGGGGTTCTCCGGCGTGCAGGCCGGCGAGGCGGTCAACGCGACGGCGGCGCTGGGCGGGCGGCCGGTGGCGAGCCTGCGGGTCAGCGAGGCCGACGCGCGGGAGCGGCACTACGGCGTGTCCCACCACAGCCTCACCGCGTACGGGCGGGTGGCGCTGGCCCGCGCGGTCGTGCCGGTGCCGCGGCTGTCCGGGGAGTTCGGCGCGCGGGTCGCCGAGCAGGCCGCCGAGCTGGGCGGGCGGCACGAGCTCGTGCCGGTGGACCTCGACGGGCTCGACGACGCGCTGGCCGCCAGTCCGGTACGGCTGTCCACGATGGGCCGCGGGCTGGACGCGGACCGGGCGTCGTTCGTCACCGCCGCGGCGGCCGGGCGGGTCGCCGCCGGACTGTGCGGTGCGTGACCGCCTCGCGCGTACCGGCCGGTAGGCGGGCGCTGGCCCGAACCGGCCAGTGACACACGGTGAGCAAATCCTTCCCGTACGCGCATGTGCGGGTTACGTTCATGGCGCCCCTGCCACCGACAGGTCCCCGCATCCCAGGAGCGCACATGGCCAGACCCCGAGTGCTCGCCTCCGCCGCGTCCGTCCTCACCCTCACGGGCGCGGTCCTCGCCGCCACCAGCGGCGCCGCCCAGGCCGCCACCGGTGCGTACGTCGCCCTCGGCGACAGCTACTCCTCCGGCGTCGGCGCCGGGAGCTACATCTCCGACAGCGGAGACTGCAAGCGCAGCTCCAACGCCTACCCCGCGCTGTGGAACGCCGCGCACAGCCCGTCGTCGTTCACCTTCGCCGCCTGCTCCGGCGCCACCACCGACACGGTCAAGAGCAGCCAGCTCGGCGACCTGGACTCCGGTACCGCGCTGGTCAGCGTCACCGCCGGCGGCAACGACGTGGGCTTCGCCTCCGTCATGCAGAAGTGCGTGACCTCATCGGACTCCGCCTGCCAGGACGCGGTCGACGCCGCCGAGGCCAAGATGGACGGCGTCCTGCCCGGCGCGCTCGACTCCCTGTACACGGCGATCCGGGACAAGGCGGCGAACGCGAAGGTCGTCGTCCTGGACTATCCGCACCTGTACCACATCTCCGACTCCTACTGCGCGGGCCTGAGCAAGACCAAGCGCGAGGCGCTCAACGGCGGCGCGGAGAAGCTCGACGACACCATCGAGACGGCCGCGAACGCGCACGGCTTCACGTTCTCCGACGTCCGCGACGACTTCGACGGGCACGAGCTGTGCACCGGCGACGGCTGGCTGCACTCCGTCGCCTATCCGGTCGACGAGTCCTACCACCCGACCGCCACCGGCCAGGCCGACGGCTACCTGCCGGCCTTCACCGGCTCGGCCTGACCGTCCGGGGCCGGAGGCTCGTAGAAGTCCCGGAACGTGAACGCCTCCGGCCCCGGTCCCTCGGTACGCAGGAGGTCCAGGCGGCGCTTGGCGTCCCGGAGGTCCGGGACCGTGCCCGCGGGGACCCACCACAGCACGGCGATCGGCTCAAGCAGGCGCTGGAACCATTCGCGGCGGCGGCGCAGGTAGTCCAGGTGCGCCGTGCGGTACACGAAGTCCCACAGCGCCGCGCGGGACTCCCAGACGGACATGTTGAGGATCAGGTCCTCCCCCGGGATCCGCACGTCGGTGGCGTGGTCGGGGTCCTCGCCGACCATCCGCCAGACGAAGCCCGGCGCGGCGTCGGCGAGGGCGTTGATGGGCGCGAGGCCGTCCCGGAAGTCCGCCAGCTCGGCCGCGTCCATGGGCGCGACCGTACGTCCCACGTTGAACTGCGCCAGGTGGTGTGCGCTCGTCTCCATGCCGATGAGCACACCATCGTGCGGCTCTATTGTCAACGCTTTTTATTTTTAGAGGCGGGCGTCAGGATGACGCAGCACTCCCCCGGGCGCGGGTCCAGGTGCGCCGTGCGGTCCGTGCCGCCGATGCCGTCGAGCAGGCCTTCCAGGAGGGCCAGGTTCATCGCGCAGGCGACCACCGGCTGGTCGGTGGCCAGCCGGTGGAACGGGCAGTTGCGCAGGCGGATGTCCGGGCCGTCGTCGTACGGTTCGTAGCCGCGGGCGGTCAGCTCCTCGTGCAGGTCCGCGCCCGGGGTGGCCTCCGCCCGGCCGCGCTCGCGCGCCGCCGCGGCCACCTCGGTGTCCAGCCGGGCGCGCTCCGCGGCGTCCGCGAGCACCTCCGCGGCCAGGTCGTACGAGCGGGGCGGCAGCGTCACCGCCACCTCCGCGGCGGCCCGCCGGTACAACTTCGCCGGCCGCCCCGCGCCGGGCCCGCCCCGCCCCGGCGGCCGGCGGAACCCCACATCGAGCAGCCCCGCCTCGGCAAGCCGATCCAGGTGGAACGCGGCCAGCGACCGCTTCACCCCCGCCGCATCGGCGGCCTCCGCCCGCCCGATCTCCCGCCCACTCTGCGCCACGTACCGGTACAGCGTCCGCCGCACCGGATCGGCGAGCACCCCGAGAGCATCCAACTCGGCGTCATCCATACACCAAGTCTAGAACCAGCAAAATTTCGCGATACAGCCACCGATTCGGCGGTGCCGCGCTCGCCGCGCTCGCCGCGCTCGCCGCGCTCGCCGCGCTAAAGGCCTCGCTTCGCGAGACTGATTTATTGCGCGTGGGCCGCCGTGCATGGCCGGGCGCCGTTTGCGAAGTGCGGCCAGGATTCAAAGCCTCGCCTGCGGCGGGCACCCACGCGCGGCTCGCAAACGGCGCCCGGCGTCGACGGCGGCCCCACGCGCAAACAAATCAGTCTCGCGAAGCGAGGCCTTTATCCAGGCGGAGCGGCGTCTCGCGGAGCGAGGCCTTTCTCGCGCAAAGCGCAGCGACGGGCCCGGGCGTAGGCGCGCGGAGTGCGGCCTGGCCCGGGCCCGTCGGCGAATCGTTAGTGGGCGCCGAGGATGTCGATGACGAAGACCAGGGTGTCGTTCGGGCGGATGCCCGCGGAGGGCTGGCCCGTCTTGCCGTAGCCGTCCGCCGGCGGGACCGTGACGAGGACGCGGCTGCCGACCTTCTTGCCGACCAGGCCGTCGACCCAGCCCTTGATGACGCCCTGGCCGGTGGCGCTGCCGCTGGTCAGGGTGAAGGCGGAGGGCTGGCCGACCACGCGGCCCTGGGTGGGCTTCCACGTGGAGTCGAAGATGCCGCCGTTGGCGAGGTTCTTCGTGCCCTTCTTCGGCTTCTGCTTGTCATCGGCCGCGGAGCGCCAGACCGCGCCCTCGTACTTGGCGACGACGAGCTGCTTTTCCTTGACCTCCGGGCCGGTGCCCTCGACCAGCGTCTTGGACTGCAGGTCCGACGGCGGGTCGTTCTTCGGCAGGGTCAGCTTCGGCGCCTTGCCGGCGCCCTGGTCGGCCACCGTCGGCAGGTCACCGCCGCCGTCGCTGGCCTTCTTGCCGTTCACCGTCGCGCTCTTGTCGTACACGCCGAGCAGGTCCACGACGAACACCAGCGTGTCGTTGCCCGAGATGCCGGCCTGCGACTGCCCCTGCGTGCCGTACCCGTCCTTCGGCGGGATCACGATCTGCACGCGGCTGCCGACCTTCTGCCCGATCATGCCCTGGTCCAGGCCCTTGACCAGCTGGCCCACCGGGAAGGCCTGCGGCGCGCCCATCTCCCAGCTGCTCGCCGCCTTCTTGCTGGTCTTGCCGTTCCAGGTGTAGCCGACGTAGTTGGCGATCGCGAGATCGTTCTTCTTGATCTCGCGGCCCTTGCCCTGGCTCAGCGTCTTGATCGTCAGGTTGTCCCCGGCGTTCTCCTTCGGGATCGTCACCTTCGGCGCCGCCCCGAACTTGCCGACGACCGTCGGCTGGGGTCCCATCTCGGTCTTCCCGCACGCGGTCAGCGCGAGCGGGACGGCGAGCAGGAGAGCGGATACGGCGGCCGTACGGCGGGCCCGGGCTCGGAGCATGCTGATCCTCAAGACGGCTCTGGTGGGGTTCTCGGTCCGGACAGGCTACCGGCCGTCGCTGTGTGCCGCGTGCGTTCCGAATACGTGTCGCCCACACCCGTCGCCCCGCCCGCGCCCCTCAACGGACACGCTTCGCGTGACAGTACGTTCCTCACATCCCGGCGATCAGCTTGTCCACCCGCTCGTCGACCGCCCGGAACGGGTCCTTGCACAGCACCGTGCGCTGCGCCTGGTCGTTCAGCTTCAGGTGCACCCAGTCGACGGTGAAGTCGCGCCGCTTCTCCTGCGCCCGGCGGATGAACTCGCCGCGCAGCCGGGCCCGCGTCGTCTGCGGCGGCACCGACTTCGCCTCGAAGATCGCCAGGTCGCGGGTGGCCCGCTCCACCTGGCCGCGCTTCTGCATGAGGTAGTACAGCCCGCGGCCGCGGTGCACGTCGTGGTACGCCAGGTCGATCTGCTGCACCCGCGGCGAGGACAGCGCCAGGTCGTTCTTCTCCCGGTACCGCTCGATCAGCTGGTACTTCGTCACCCAGTCGATCTCCCGGCCCACCAGGTCCAGGTCGCCGGTCTCCACCGCGCGCAGCGTGCGCTCCCACAGGTCCAGTACGCGCTTGGTCGTCGGGTCGCCGCCGCGCCGGTCCACGAAGTCCTTCGCCTTGCCGAGGTACTCGCGCTGGATGTCCAGCGCGCTGGCCTCGCGGCCGTTCTGCAGCCGCACCTTGCGGCGGCCGGTCATGTCGTGGCTGACCTCGCGGATCGCCCGGATGGGGTTCTCCAGGCTCATGTCCCGCATCACCACGCCGGACTCGATCATGCGCAGCACCAGGTCGGTGGCGCCCACCTTGAGCAGCGTGGTCGTCTCGCTCATGTTGGAGTCGCCGACGATCACGTGCAGCCGGCGGAACCGCTCGGCGTCGGCGTGCGGCTCATCGCGGGTGTTGATGATCGGCCGGGAGCGGGTCGTCGCGGACGACACGCCCTCCCAGATGTGCTCGGCGCGCTGGCTCACGCAGTACACCGCGCCGCGCGGGGTCTGTAGCACCTTGCCGGCGCCGCAGATGATCTGCCGGGTCACCAGGAAGGGGATCAGCACGTCGGCCAGCCGGCCGAACTCACCGTGCCGGCCGACCAGGTAGTTCTCGTGGCAGCCGTAGGAGTTGCCGGCCGAGTCGGT